>Ga0207866_1002881_pt1 | contig 11647 bp, 11 predicted proteins | sample HigsolmetaAR203D_FD_184835 | JGI IMG/M metagenome (GOLD analysis project Ga0207866, IMG submission 184835) | Ionic liquid and high solid enriched microbial communities from the Joint BioEnergy Institute, USA - AR20-3-D (SPAdes) (version 2) ...
CATGGATCGGTTGGCCAGCGCGGTGATCCTAGTGATTTCAGCCGTCATTCTCTACTACAGCACCGACGTCTTCATCGAATCACTGCTGCGGGGCGAGCCCATCTATCGGGAGCTGGTTTTCCCTGAATGGTGGGTGCAATGGCAAATCCCTGTCGCCATGCTGCTTATCTTCATTGAAAGCGTGCAACGCACGTTCTTCCCGCAAGCTGCATATCGCCGGGCCGCCGCAGGCCAGGCGATAGCGCAGGAAGCATCACAACTTCGCACCGTCTCATCAAGCTGAGGGCACACCAAAATGGACTGGCTTTCGACATTGATCGTCATGTTCGGGGGTGTCATCCTAGCCCTCGTACTGGGCATCCCCATCGTTTTCTCATTTCTCTTGGTCAACATTGTTGGAGCGATCTTCGTTCTTGGCGGTGAAACCGGCCTGTTGCAGATGGTCCGTAACATGCAGGGCGCAGTAGCTCAGTATTCGCTGGCGCCCATCGTGCTGTTCGTGTTTATGGGCGAGGTGATGCTCCACACTGGCATCGCCTCCCGCGCCATCGACGCCATTGACCGCATGTTCAACAAGGTACCCGGCCGCCTGTCAATGATTGCGGTCGTAGGCGGCACTATCTTTTCGGCCTTGTCGGGATCGACTATCGCCAACACCGCGGTGCTTGGTAAGACGCTCCTTCCTGAAATGAAGCAGCGCGGCTATTCGCCAACCATCTCCATGGGCCCCATCATGGCGGTAGGAGGCATCGCCATGCTCATTCCTCCGTCGGGCTTGGCCGTGTTGCTCGGCAGCCTGGCCCAAGTGTCGATTAATCATCTGCTGATCGCCGGGATCGTCCCCGCTATGCTGATGGCTGGGGCCTTCTTCGGCTATATCGCGATTCGTTGCCTGCTTAACCCATCTCTCGCACCAAGCTACGCGGTTGAAAAACGCAGCTTCCGCGAACGGGTACTCCCGTTCACGATCTACGTTCTGCCTCTCGTGCTGATTTTCGTGGCAGTAGTCGGCAGTATGGTGTCCGGCATCGCGACCCCCACCGAGTCGGCAGCCCTAGGATCACTAGCTAGCCTGGCCATGGCAGCGGCGTACCGTTCTCTGAGCTATGCCAGCATACGCGAATCGCTCGTGGCGACCCTGAAGTTCTCCGCCATGATCCTGTTCGTGATTTGCGCTTCATCCACGTTCTCCCAGATCCTTGCCTTCTCCGGCGCGACGCAAACCATTTCGCAGATGGTTACGAGCATGAGTCTACCGCCCATGGTCCTGCTGCTCGCGATGCTGGTGCTGCTGGTTATCCTGGGGTGCTTCATGGACCAAGTCAGCATGATGATGCTCACTCTGCCCATCTTCATGCCCATTGTGACGGCTGCAGGTTTCGACGGCGTATGGTTCGCGGTGCTCATGCTCGTTATCCTCGAAATCAGCCTGTGCACACCGCCGTTCGGCCTGCTGTTGTTCGTCATGCAGGGCATCGCCCCTGAAGGCACGAAGCTGCGCGAAATCTATGCGTCGGTCACGCCCTTCGTTTTGTTGGAGTTCTTCGTCCTCGGCCTCGTCGTAGCACTCCCCTGGCTAGCGCTTTGGCTGCCGCAGGCGCTGCTTTGAGCCGTCCTTCCACTTTTCGTCCATTCTCTCTGGCCTGATTTCAGCTGGAATCAGGCCTGCGCTCTACCCGACCGCCTTCTGGAGAGCTCTGCATGGAAATGTCGAGCAGTCGCCTGATTCCCGCTCCTCGTCAGCAGGTTTGGGAAGCGTTAAACACCCCTGAAACGCTCAAGCAATGCATCGCGGGCTGCGAAATTATCGAACCCTGCGGCCCTGATCAGTACAACGTCGCCATGGGAGTCAAGATCGGTCCCGTATCCGCCCGCTTCAAAGGCAATCTGACCCTCGGAAACATCATCGCGGGACAGTCATACACGATCACGTTTGAAGGACAAGGCGGCATGGCCGGCTTCGCAAGAGGCGAGGCCCGTGTTGCTCTAGAGTCTACAGAGGCGGGCACCGAACTCCGCTACGAGATCAAAGCGAGGATTGGCGGAAAGCTGGCCCAGCTCGGATCCCGTCTGGTCGACACCACCGCCAAGAAAATAGCGGACGACTTCTTTACGCGCTTTATCGCGCTATTCAATGCGCCACCGCGCCCTCATCAGGAAACTATCGAGCGCTACTAGCCGCCAGCCAAAATCGATTCTTCAACACGAACACATAAAGGGGATCGCATGATCAAACGTTCGCTGTTCAGGGTCATCATTCCGACGATTGTCGGATGGAACATTATTGGTACCGCCTCGGCAGATGTGACGATCGGTTTTACGGGCCCGCTGTCGGGCTCGCAAGCCGCGGTGGGACAGGACCAGCTAGACGGATTCCTCTTGGGCGTAGAGCTGCTCGGAAATAAATTAGGTGGCCAGCCAGTCAAGATTATCAAGGAAGACGATCAGCTCAAGCCCGAAGTAGGCATGCAGATCCTCCGCAAACTGCTCGAACGCGACAAGGTCGATGCGCTGATAGGCCTGGGATATTCCAACGTCGTCATGGCCAATCTTCGGCGATTAACGGAATCCGGCACCGTCGCGATCGCTACCGGAGCGGGTCCTTCCCCCCTCGCGGGCACTCAGTGTGCGCCCAACATTTTCTCAATGTCCTTCCAGAACGACGGCTTCGGAGAGGCCATCGGCAAGTTGATGGCCGACAGGAATTATAAGAATGTGTATCTGCTAGCGCCTAACTACCAAGCCGGCAAAGACATGCTAGCGGGATTCAAGCGCTATTACAAAGGAGCGATCGCGGCGGAAGTCTACACACAAGTCAATCAGACTGATTATTCGGCCGAAATTACCCAGTTGCACCAAGCCCGACCTGATGCTGCGTTCATCTTTTACACCGGCGGTATGGGCGTGAACTTCGTGAAACAAGCCAGCCAGGCCGGCGTAACCGCCAAGATTCCTATTTACTCGACCTTTACCGTGGATGGCGCCAACCTACCCGCCTTGGGTAAGGCTGCCACCGGCATCATAAGCGGCAACATGTGGGACGCGAGCCTCGACAACCCGCAGAACGTGCGCTTCGTCGAAGCGTTCAGCAACAAGTACAAGCGCCTTCCTAGCGCCTATGCGGCAGCGGCATTCGATGCGGCTAATGTGCTGGACGTAGCTGTGCGAAAGATGGGTGGCCAGCTCAAAGACAAGAAAGCATTTGCGGCCGCAGTCAAAGCCGCCGGCTCCGAGATCGCCTCTGTGCGCGGGCCGTTCCGATTCAACCGTAACAACATGCCGATTCAGAACTACTATGCCTTTGAAATCGTGCAAGATGGAGAAGCCGTCCGAGGAAAGCTGATCGCCACGCCACTGCCGATGCACGAAGATGCCTACGTCTCCGCCTGCCCTTTGAAATAGCTCGCGCCCCTCTGACTGTATATCGATGAAAGCCCCCGATTTTTCCTATTGTCGCCCCTCGACGACAGAAGAGGCGTACGCCATTCTGGCTGAGTTCGGGAGCGATGCTCGCGTGCTAGCCGGCGGCCAGAGCCTAATGGCTTCTCTTAACCTAAGACTCGCGGCGCCAACCCTGTTGGTCGACATCAATCGCATCGACTCTCTCAAAGGCATCGAGTATGACCCTTCGACGCACGAGCTGTGCATTAAGGCGTTAGCAAGACATGCTGATACGGCGCGTTCCGAGCTTGTCGCCAACCATGCCCCGCTGTTAACCCTGGCCATGCGACATGTCGCTCACCCAGCGATACAAAACCGCGGCACGACATGCGGCAGCATTGCGTTGGCAGATCCTTCGGCGGAAATGCCCGCCTGTGCGCTGGCATTGGATGCCCGCATCGTTCTGGAAAGCCAAGCTGGCGGGCGGCGATCGGTTCCCGCCTCCGACTTCTTCCTCGGCCTTTATGAGACAGCACGGCGCGACGACGAGCTGATCACCGAAGTCCGGTATCCATGCCGAGCACCGGACGATGTATTCGGCTTCGATGAATTAAGCCGCCGCCACGGCGATTTCGCCATAGCGGGCGTGTGCGTCAGTGGCCGCCGCCGCGGCGATCGAATTCAGAATTTACGCCTGACAGTTTTCGGCACGGATCCCATACCGATACGTTGCGAGGCGGCTCGCGCCGCGGATGACGCCGACTGGACGGAAGCATTAATCGCCCACATCGCCGATGCCGCCAGTCGAGAGCTCAACCCAGACGATGGTCCGTACGGATCGCCTCGCGTACGCCGAATCCAAGCGGCCGCATTGATCCGCCGCACCCTGTCGGGGACTTTCCCAACCCAGGATTAGTGATGGAGAAGACCCAGGAAATCGAATTCGTCCTGAACGGCAAGCGGCAACGCTGTCGAGTCCAGGTACGGCGGAATCTCGTCGACTTTCTGCGCCAAGACGCAGGCCTAACGGGCGCCCACATAGGTTGCGAGCACGGCGTTTGCGGCGCCTGCAACGTCAGAGTGGACGGTGTCGTGGTGCGAGGCTGCCTGATGCTGGCGGTACAGATTGACGGCTCAGTCGTTGATACCGTCGAAGGCATGACTGCCAGCGGCGAACTAAGCGAGCTGCAGCAAGCCTTCGTTGCGCGCAACGCATTGCAATGCGGATACTGCACGCCGGGGATGTTAATGACTGCGGCGGAGCTATTGGCGCGCAACCCCTGCCCGAATCGCGCTGCGATCCGCCACGCCCTTTCCGGCAACTATTGCCGATGCACCGGCTACCAGGCCATCGTCGATGCCGTGGAAGCCGCAGCATCGAAAGGAGGTCGCCATGCCTAGTCCATTTTCTTCTGCCGCTAAATGGATAGGCACCGGGATAGCGCGTCCGGAAGCGCGCCGATTCGTCGAAGGACGCGGCCGATATCTCGACGACATCGTCTTGCCGGGCATGCTGCACACGGTATTCCTCAGAAGTCCCTTCGCCCGGGCCCGATTCCGTATCGGTGATCTGTCTCCCGCGCGGTCGATGCCCGGCGTCGCCGCTATCGTCACCGGCGCAGACCTATCCGCAATATGCAAACCATGGCAAACACGCTTCACCTCGATTCCCGCCCATGGGTCGTCTCCTCAGCCTCCACTTGCGACAGAGGAAGCGTATTGGCAGGGCGAACCCGTCATTGCCGTCGTCGCCACCACGCGCGCCGAAGCCGAGGATGCTCTCGAAGCGATCGATATCGAATGGGAAGAGCAGGCACCGACTGTTGATCCGCGCGCGGCGCTGGCCGAGGGCGCCATACCCTGCCATCCCGCTCTCGCCAGCAACTTGGCCCTAGACCGCGCCAGGACGCACGGTGACATCGACCAGGCCCTAAAGAGCGCCGCCTGCGTGGTACAGCGTCGCATGACATTCGGGCGACAAACCGGCGTTCCTCTGGAGCCGAGAGGAACGATTGCTCACTTCGATGCTCGCACCGGCAATCTTGAGCTGTACATATCGCACCAAGCGCCGTTCCAAGTGCAGGAGGTGATGGCGGCTCAGCTGGGGCTGCCCCTCGAGCAAGTACACGTGCATTGCCCGGATATCGGCGGCGGGTTCGGAATCAAGCTGCATGCCTATCCGGACGAAATGGCTGTGGCGGCGATTGCCATCCTGCTAGGCAAGCCGATCAAATTTCAAGCCGATAGGCTGGAATCGTTCGTTTCCGATGTCCACGCCCGGGATGCCGAGGTCGAAGCCAGTCTGGCGGTAGACAGTCAAGGGCGCATCCTAGGCCTGAAGGCAGAGTTTCTGTTCGCGTTCGGAGCATATTCCTGCTACCCGCGCAGCAGCCTCGGCGAAGCAATTCAGGCTCTCGAGCTATGCGGCGCCCCCTACGACATACCAGCCTTCCACGGCAGAGTACGCGCAGCCTATCTAAACAAGGTCCCTACCGGGGCGTACCGGGCGGTCGGTCAGCCGATCGCTTGCGCTGTGATGGAACAATTGCTGGACGACGCAGCCGCTTGTTTGCACATCGATCCGCTGGCGATTCGGCGTGTCAACCATCGCGACCCCGCGCGCTCCGACAACGTGCTCGGCCCTCTCTCCATCGACGAATGCCTGACGCGCATTGCTGAGAACATGAATTATCCCGCGCTTCGCGCCGAACAGGCCCGCCTGCGAGGAGAAGGAAAATGGCGCGGCATTGGAATCTGCTCGTTCGTCGAGATAACGGGCGTGGGATCCGCTCTGTACGGTCCGAACGGCGTCCCCGTAGCAGGAAAGGAAGGCGTGCGACTCGACTTGTCGACATCGGGACGCATCGTATGCCGAACCAGCGCCGTCGACATGGGGCAAGGAACGCGCACTGGCATTGCCCAGATCATCGCCGACGTACTGGACGTAGATCCCGATCAAGTCGTCGTCGCCAGCGGCGATACCGACATTGACCCGATGGGAGGCGGTGCATGGGCGTCGCGAGGCATCGCCCTCGCCGGTGAGGCCGCCCTCGAGGCGGCGACGGAGCTCGCCACTCGCATCATCGCCATCGCGGAAAGCGCTTCCGGCGCGGCCAAGGGAACGCTGCAGCTGCGGGGCGGGGCGGTTCGAGACGCAGACGGCCGCCATGTTATGTCTTTGGCAGACGTCGGCACGCTCGGACACTACTGTTGTCATACCGCCACCCTTGGCGTCGCGCCTAGTCTGACAGTAGAGCGCAGCTTCGCCCCCGCGACCAAACCTTACTTCGCCGCGAACGGCGTCCAGGCAGCCTATGTCGAAGTCGACCCTGCGACGGGCGTCATCCATGTCCTGGATTTCTGGGTGGTGGAAGATTGCGGGCGCATCATCAACCCATTGCTTGCCGACGAGCAAGTACGCGGTGGCGTGGTACAGGGGATCGGCGCAGCCTTGTTCGAGCATTGCCGATACAGTGAGACCGGCCAGTTGACCAACGCATCGCTGGCCGATTACTTGTTGCCGATGGCCCCAGAAATGCCGGATATCCATATCGACCATGTAAGCACGCCCGAGCGCGAGACGAAGCTGGGCGCCAAAGGCGTTGGCGAAGCAGGCACGGTCGGTGCCATCGGCGCCTTATGGTGCGCGGTCAGCGACGCGATCCGCCACGCCGGTGCGACGGTGGAGCGCCAGCCCTTCACGCCAGCAGACCTCATCGAGGCTCTCCATCCGGAATCCGGAACACAGCGACCGGTCCAGGCCGATGCTGAGAAACCCGCGTCGGACTCACGCAGCCTCGCTTGATTCGCCGAAAGTGGGATCCAGTGGTTTCTTAAGTCCACCGTTAAGGACGGCAGTCAACCTAGACCGAAAAATGGGGGTAAGGGAACGGGTTTTCCTGAGAAGCGTATAAGCACAATTTAACCAAGCGCAGAGGAGATGCCGGCCTTGAGCGGCATCTCTCCCCCTTCCTTCCGGCTCAGGTACGATTCCCATCTTGTTGCGCCGCACACCGGACGGCGCGACGGAGCCCGGAAGGCACCCGCGCCCACAAGAAAACCCCTTCTCGCCGTGACGACATCCACTTCTACTCCTGCCTCTCCTGCCGTCGGCCTAGGCACGGCTGCCCGCGACCTCTATCGCGCCCTGTGGCGCCATGCGGCCGGGGTGCGCGCCCACATGCTCGGCGCTGCGGGCCTGCTGTCGGCGGCGCAGCTGCTGCGCCTGACCATGCCGTGGCTGGCATCCCACGCCATCAACGCGCTCCAGCATGGCGACATGGCGACCGCCGGCCGCTGGATCGCCTACCTCGTCGGCGTTTATCTGCTGTCGTGGCTGCTTCACGGGCCAGGCCGCATCCTGGAACGCAACGTGGGCGTACGCGTCCGCGAGCGGCTCTCCGACCAGCTCTATGCGCGCATTGCCGCCGCCCCGCTCGCCTGGCGCGATGGGCGGCATTCCGGGGAACTCCAGCATCGGGTCGTCCAGTCGAGCCGGGCGCTCTCCGACTTCGCGCAAAACCAGTTCGGCTATCTGCAGAGCGCGTTCAATTTCGTCGGCCCGCTGGTGGCCCTGGCACTGCTCTCGACCACCAGCGGCATCATCGCCATCACCGGCTATGTCGTCATCGCGCTCATCATCATGCGCTTCGACCGCGCGCTGATGCAGCTGGCCCGCGCCGAGAACGACGCGGAACGCCGCTATGCAGCGGCCCTGCTCGATTTCGTCGGCAACGCCGGGACGGTTATTGGCCTGCGCTTGCAGGCTGCCTCCCGCAAGGTGCTCGGCCGCCGCATGGAGGCGGTCATGGCGCCGTTGCGACGGGCCGTCATGGTGACGGAAGGAAAATGGTTCACGGTGGACATCCTCGGCATGGGCCTCACCTGGATACTGGTGGTCGTCTACGTGCTGCAATCGCGCCAACCCGGCCAAGCCGTGATGCTGGGCACGGTGTTCATGATCTACCAGTATGCGCAGCAAGCGGCCACCGTGGTCGGCGCGATGGCCACCAACTTCCAGAGCTTCGCGCGCATGCACACCGATTACGGCAGCGCCGAGCCTATCTGGGAAGCCCCGGGCGACCCGGACGCACCCGTGCCCGCGGTCGTGCCCGATGCGCCATGGCAAACGCTGGAACTGCGGGGCGCCGTATGGCGCTACGGCGACGATGCGCGGGGCGGCCTGCACGGCATCGACCTCGCCTTGCACCGGGGTACCCGGGTTGCCCTGATCGGCCCGAGCGGTGGCGGCAAGAGCACCCTGCTACGCCTACTCGCCGGCCTCTACTCGCCGCAAGAAGGGACATTGCTCAAAGACGGCGCGATGACGTCCTGGTCTGACCTTCGCACCCTGGCGACCCTCATCCCTCAAGAAGCCGAGGTGTTCGAAGCCAGCGTGGAGGAAAACCTGACGTTTGGCGAGCCAGCCGACCCGGCAGCCCTTGTTGCCGCCGTCCATGCGGGCGTCTTCGACGAAGTGCTGGAACGACTCCCGGAAGGCTTATCCAGCCCCTTGAATGAACGCGGCGGCAACCTCTCCGGCGGCCAACGGCAGCGCCTGGCCTTGGCCCGGGGCGCCCTGGCGGCGCGCGGCAGCTCGCTGCTCCTGCTGGACGAGCCCACCAGCGCGCTCGACCCGCAGGCCGAGGGCCAGGTGTTCGACCGCATCTTCGCCGCGTTTCCGTCGGCCTGCATCATTGCATCGGTACATCGCCCCAGCCTCCTACCGCGGTTCGATACCATCGTCGTAATGGAGGCCGGGAAAGTGGTGGATGCCGGGCCGAGGGACGACGTATTGGCCCGGCGACGACATTGAACGCACCGCCCATCAGCCTACCCTTCCGCCGTACGCCCGAACCTTCGTGCCGGCTTTCCTGCGAGGGGAGCTCGAGCCTGCCCCCGGCGGTCAGGCCGTTTCCCGCTTGGGCAAACTCCACGCGAACCATCGCTTTTCCACCAGTTCGATCAGTTGGTAGAGCGCTAGGCTGAGTACCACGAGGATGACGAGCGACCAGCCCGATGGCGGTAATCAGCGGCGCATAACGATAGGCGAACGTGAGCAACACAGACATGCGCCGAGCTCCTGTTCGAGGTCCAGCAGTTGCCGATTCAACGCGGAGGCGGCGACATGCACCTGCTCTGCCGCCTTCCGAATAGAGCCTGCGCGAGCGATGGCGTCGATGTAAATGAATACGCGGGGTAGCACGGGGGGTTCCTCGCCTCGTAGGGCGCACGGACATCGAGTGGGGACGATGGCCCGCAACTGATTCTTATCTTATCGATTATCCACCAGCCGCGGCGGCCTGCGGCGCCCGCTCGTCCCCCGGAATCCCCGGTCCCAGCCCTCCTGGTTGCCTCCCCACCGATAGCCAGGACCACCCCGCGGCAGTCCGATGGCCACGCCTCAAATCAAGCCGTGATACGACCCGCCGTCGACCTGCAGGTTTTGTCCCGAAATAAAGCCGGCATGCGCCGAGCACAGGTAGGCGCAGGCACTGGCCAGCTCTTCCGGGGTTCCCATGCGCTTGGCCGCGATGCTGTCGGCAAAGCGCGCCCGGGCTTCTTCATAGCTGATGTTTTCCAGCTTCATCAGCCGCTTTGCCATGAATTGCTGGCGCGGCGTATCGATGCGCTCGGGGAGCAGGTTGTTGATGGTCACGTTGTCCCGCGCCACTTCGAGCGAGAGGCCTTTGCAGAAGGCCGTCAGCGCAGTGCGCGCCGCAGCGGACAGGGACTGGTGGACGCGCGGCGATTTCACCATCGCCGAGGTTATGTTGACGATGCGTCCGAATTTGCGCGCCCGCATGCCGCCCACGTAGTTCCGGATGAACAAGGCGTGGGGAATCATGTTTTTCTCGAAGGCACCCACCCACGCGTCGTGATCCCAATTCTCGAGGCTGCCCGGCGTCGGCCCTTCATTATTGGTCACCAGGATGTCTACCTCCGGGATCTCCGCGAAAATGCGCTGGCGGTCCGCCTCGACGGTCAGGTCCGCGGCAATGGTGCAAACCTGTCCGGTCGCAACCTTGCGCACCTCCTCGGCGGCCGCCTCTAGCCGTTCGGCGTTACGGGCGTTCAGCCAAACGTCTACCCCCTCGGCGGCCAGCGCCTTGGCGCAGGCCAGGCCCAATCCGCTGGACGAAGCCATGAGGAAGGCCTTGCGGCCTTTGATTCCTAAGTCCATATCGTCTCCCTGAAATGCCGCGCTCAAGCGCCGGCGAGTTGCCGGACTTTGTCGAGCGCCGGATACGTGCGGCTGGGGCCGCACACCAGGATCCGGTAGCCTTCGTCGTAAACGCGCTCGACATTCTCGGTCGTGACGTGCGGATGGGCGACGGGGACGTTGAACTCCTGGCAGATAGAACGGATCTGCGCCATGGCCGACAGCAGCTCCGGGTGCTCGTATTGGCGGGGAATGCCCAGCTCCTGGGAGAGGTCGCCCTCGCCGATCATGACGGCACTGATGCCGGGAACTTCCTTCAGGATGTCGCGCAGGTTGGCGATGCCCTCGAGGTCTTCGATCATCAGCATGACGAAGATTTCACCCTCGGGGTTGCGCGGCCACACGTCTGCCTTGGCGTAATACTCCTGGTTCGTCAGGCCCCAATAGCGCGCGGCGGTCGTCGGGCCGTCGCCCCGCTGCCCGAAGGGCTCGTGCAGGGGATGGCTCTTGAGGGTCGGATAACGGCACGCCGCGACGGCGGCATACGCCTGTTCCACCGTGCTGACGTGGGGCCAAACGATGCCATACGCTCCCAGGTCCAGCGCCTGCTTGGCCATCCACTGGCTCTGCTCGGCGCCGTTGGCGGGTATGCGCACAATGGGCGTCACCGCCGGCGCGATGGAGCCGGAGGTTGCAATCTGGCGGCGATTCAACAGGTACTGGAAAGTGTCGCGCAGCGAGAGCGGGTTCCAGGGCTGGTGCTCGCACTCGATCAGCACGCCGTCGTACTTGGTGGTGCTAAAGGCAATGGCCGATTCGATCGTGGGCGGGCAGAACGACATGGTCGCCACGCGGCCCGATTCGAGTTGGCGGATGATTCCGTTGAGTCTTGGCGTGCTCATTGCGTCACCCGTTCAGGAGCTTGGTTGGCGGAAGAGGCTTGCGCGGCCGCGCGGCGGTCGAGCAACCGGTTCAAGCGCGGGAACACCTTTCTCGCGTTGCCTTCGAAAATCTTATAGCGGGCCTCGTCGTTCAGGGATTCGACGGCATCCAGGTAACGGCGGGTGTCGTCGAAATGGTATCCAGACGTTCGCTTGACTCCTG
>Ga0207866_1002885_pt1 | contig 11638 bp, 11 predicted proteins | sample HigsolmetaAR203D_FD_184835 | JGI IMG/M metagenome (GOLD analysis project Ga0207866, IMG submission 184835) | Ionic liquid and high solid enriched microbial communities from the Joint BioEnergy Institute, USA - AR20-3-D (SPAdes) (version 2) ...
CAAGTTGCCGCTGCCGCGAAACGCATTGACCGGATCCTGTTTGAATTCGTTGATCCAGCGGTACAGGGTATTGTCGGACACGCCCAATTCCCGAGCAGCCTGCGCCACCGGCTTCCCCTGTTCTTGAATCATTTTCACGGTTTGGATTTTAAACTCTTTGTCGTATTTCTGACTCATCTTCGGACACCTCGATTTTGCTAGGTTTATTGTTGCATTCTCGATTCTCGGTGTCCACTATTTAGTCTAGCATCATCCTCATTGCCGCGCCGCATTTCTTTCCAGGCGACTTCTCCAAGCGAGGTCGTAAAGAGATACAGCAGCGCCGCAATCGGGATAATGATGCAAATGAAAAAAGAGAGCAATATTTTGGCCCGAAACGAGCGAAACGGCATGCGGACTGTTTTCATCCCCAACGCTCCCCGGAAAGGCGTAGTAAGTGAACATATCAAATCTCCGCGCGGTTTCCCATGTACGTTTCTTGACAGTTTCTTTCCTATTCTTCGATTCTTCCTGTCCCGCTTGCTTTCCCGTCCCGACCGCCGAACAAATGGAAATCCCCGTCCGGCGCAACGGCCGGACGGGGTTCAAACCGTCCATCTCAGCCATTCTTCATGGAGAGCTTATTCGACAAGATCACGGCAAAATCCTCCGGGTCTCCCGCGCGGCCATGGCCGGCGCCAACACCGCGCAGGCGCCGGCGCCGTCAGGCTATTCGCGCGAAATCACGTCCTCGTCTTGACCTTTCGTCCGCTTCAACGTCTCCTTGCGCCGGTCGTTGCGCCGCTGATTCATCTGCTGCGCCCCGTGGGCGCCCGCCGGCGTCTGTGCCAGATCCGCCGTGACGTTCCGCAGGTTTTGGTCCGGCTCCACCGCCATTCCCCCTTTCTAAATTCCGGCATGCGCGGCTTATTTTGCGCCTTGCCCGGGGGATGTATGCGGGAACCGGCTTGAACGATTATAATGGAGTCGTAAAATTATGCCATAATTCGTCACGCCAACCTGCCTTTCACCCTTCCGCAGCCCCTTGTTCCGCTTGACGCGCGCTCCCGCCGCATGGTGTTAGCCGGACATCGTTTCGGTTTACGTCATGGATAGAGCGAGAAGCGAACCATTTTATATATGAAGAAGGAGTGGCGAACATGCCCGTGCAAGCCGAGTGGATCACGTTCACGGGAGCAAGCGGCGCCTGCCGCGCCTATGTCGCTTCCATGGAGCCCGTCACCGATTCGAGGCCGTGCGTGCTGGTCCTCCAAGAGATCTGGGGCGTCGAAGCGCATATCCAGGACGTCGCCCGGCGGTTCGCCGCGGCCGGCTACGTCGCCGTCGCGCCGGACCTGTTCGCGACGGACGGCGTGCGGCCGGAGGCGCTGGACGAGGAGCGGCTCGCCGCCGCGAAGCGGTTCCTGCATTCGATCCCCCATTCGTCGTGGTTCTCCCCCGAGGCCCGGGAACAAGAACTCGCCGCGCTCCCCGCAGACCGCCGCGAACCGATCCGGGAGACGCTGAATGCCCAGTTCGGCATGCTGAATCCCGAGGGGCACGCCCGGTTCGCGGACATCGTCGCCGACACCGCCGACTATGCGCGCAGCCGCTTCGACAAGACCCGCGGCATGCCCGTCGCCTCCGTCGGCTTCTGCATGGGCGGCATGCTGTCCGCCGTGCTGGCGACGCGCGACCCCCTGCTCGCCGGCGCTGTCGTGTACTACGGCCGGCCGCCGAAGCAGGGCATCGGGAACATCCGGTGCCCGATCCTCGGCATCTACGGCGGCGACGATCCGAACATCACGAACCTCATCCCGGCGTTCGAGGAGGACATGAAGCGGCACGGGAAAACGTTCGAATACGTGGTGTACCCCGGCGCGCGGCATGCCTTTTTCAACGACACCAACCCGACCTATCATGCAGAGCACGCCCGCGACGCGTTCGCGAGGACGCTGGCCTTTCTCCTGCAGGTCACGAAGTAAAACCCATTGCCTGTCCGACGGCGGTACCGATATAATGGGTGACGAACAGACTATGTCACGCAAAGGAGTCTCGCCTCATGTCCCTGTCCTTCGCCCTTCTCCTGCTCGTGACACATGGTCTGCCGATCCTGTTCTTCGCGTACATGTCGACCGAGGTGCTGGTCCGCAACATCAAGAGCGTCGAACATATCCTGCTCAGCATTATCTCGTTCCTCTATCTGTTGCTGTTCGCCGAAGAATATGTCCGCAACCAGGTTCCGATTGAACACAGCCCGCTTCTCTCATCCGTATGGCTGAGCAGCGCGGGCATCCTGATTCCCGGAACCTGTTTTCATTTCATGACGAAATTCACGCGGCTGGACCGGAACCTGCCGAAATACATGAAGTACATCTACCCTTATGTCTTCTATCTGCCCGTCCCGTTCGTCATCGCCAACATCGCGTCCGGCGCCGGCCTGATCTCCGCGCAGGAGTTCTACGAGGCCGGCAACTGGAAGCTGCCGGTCTACAACGAGGGGTACTACATCGCGATGACCTCGAGCATCGTCACGGACGCGCTGTACCTCATTCCGCTCATGATCGCGAAGCGGCGGGCGGAGTTGCCGGAGCAGCGGTCGATCTACAACCAGTTGATGCTCGGGGTTTGGGTCGCCATCGCCTGGCACTGCGTGTTCGGCTACATCAACTACGACGGCGCCCTGCCCCCGTATCCGTACCTGTACAGCGGCGTCATCTGGTGCTGGTTCCTGCGGATGACGATGCGGAAGCACGACTTCCTGAACCTGTACGACAAGCGTTTCGAAAAGCTGTTCCACATGAATCCGCACGCGATCCTGCTGGCCGACCGGCACCTGTCCGTCAAGCACGCGAACCCCGCGGCCGTCCGAATGCTCGAGCCGCTTCCGTTCGCCATCGACCGGCTGGCGGATTGGCTGGACTCCGGTCTGGTGCGGGACATCCGGGACCGCAAGACCGTCGTCGACCGGGAGATCGAGCTTCGCTACGGCGATGGCAACCGTCTCGTGATGCTCGTCGACGTCGACTCCATCTGGGCCGACAACGAGCCGCATACCCTGCTGATCCTGCAGGACATCACGATGCAGAAGACGCAGCAGGAGGAAATCGAGTTCCTCGCCTACCACGACCCGCTGACACGGCTGCCGAACCGGCGGTATTTCCACATCCGGCTCGACGAGGCGCTCGAGCGCGCCGGGCGGAACGGCGAGACGCTGGCCCTGCTGCTGATCGACATCGACAAGTTCAAGGCGCTGAACGACACCTGCGGACACCTGGCGGGGGATGAGGCGCTGCACGACTTGGCGCGCATCCTGCGGGACGAGCAGGGCGCAAGCGGCGTGGCGGCGCGGATGGGCGGCGACGAATTCGTCATGCACGTCGAAGGCTCGCCTTCGGCGGAGGAGATCGGGCGGCTGTCCGCTCGCATTCAAAGCCGGTTCGCCGAATGCGTTTCCAGATTCGGCCTTCCTTCCGTCGGTCTGAGCATCGGCTCCAGCTTCTATCCGGCTGACGGCGCCGACGGCCCCGCGCTGATCCAGGCCGCGGACGGCAAGATGTACGAGATGAAGCGCGTCAGGGACGAACGGTAAATCCTGAAGAATGAAGCATAGTGAGGGAATTCCATGACACTCCGAATCGGCATTTTGGCTTCGCACGGCGGCAGCGCCATGCGGGCGATCGTCAACGCCGTGCACGCAGGCGCGCTGCGTGCCACGGTGAGCGTCTGCATCAGCAACAACAGCTCGTCGCAGGCGCTGGCTTTTGCGCGCGAACAAGGGATTCCGGCCTTCCATATCAGTTCGAAGACGGATCCGGAGAATGAAGATCCGCGCATCCGGGATGTCCTGCTCGCGCACCGGGTCGATCTGGTCATTCTGTCCGGCTATATGAAGAAGCTCGGCCCGGCGACGCTCGAAGTCTATCGCGGCCGGATCCTGAACATCCACCCCGCCTTGCTGCCGAAGTACGGCGGACAAGGAATGTACGGCCATCACGTTCATGAGCGGGTGTTGGCCGCGGGCGAGAAATACACGGGAGCAACCGTTCACTTCGTGAACGAAGCGTATGACGAAGGGGAGATCATCGGCCAGAGAACCATCCCCGTCCACGGCACGGACACCGTCGACACGCTTGCCGAACGGGTCAAGGTCTGCGAAGGGGAACTCATCGTGGACGTGATCGGGAAGATTTGTGACGGGTCGATCAAGGTCGGCGGAATCCGTTGACCGTGATGGCGCCCATATCGGGTGTACAGCAGAAATCCCCGCCCGGCTTGCAGCCTGGCGGGGATTGGCGTTATATCAGTCGAAAAATGGATGCGCCTCTCCGGTTGGAATGCCTTCATTTAAAGCAGCACACCCGTTCCGCAAAAAGGAAGCAATTGGGCATATGGCCGGGGCCCGTCGCCATCCTTACGCCGTCTGCCTGCGTACATACGCCCGCATCGTCAGCGGCATGAACACCGCGGCGATCACGAGGCCGGCGCCGATGCCGGCCGCCAGTTCGCCCGCGCCGGCGTTGCCGTGGAACAGCCCGCGGGTGAGCGCGACCGCCATGCTGATCGGATTCGCATTGACCACCGCTTGCAGCCAGCGCGGCATCGTCGCGGTGTCGACAAGCACGCTGCTCGCGAACAGCAGCGGGTACAGGATCATCATGCTCGATCCCGACACCGTCTCCGGCCGCTTGGCGATGTTGCCGATCCAGGCAAACACCCAACTGACGCAATAAGCGAAGAACACCGTATACGCCGCCGCCAGCACCGTGCCGGCAGCGCCGCCCTCGGGCCGGAACCCGAGCGCGAATCCCGCCCCCAGGACGGCGGCCAGCCCGGCCAGATAGCGCACCCCGTCCGCCGCGATCAGGCCGAGCACCGCCGCGGGCTGCCAGAACGGCATCGTGCGGAAGCGCTGATACACGCCTTGCGCGATATCGGAGCACAGCGTCGCGCCGCTGGTGACGGTCATCGGCACCACCGCCAGCAGCAGGATGCCGGGCAGCAGGAACTGCACGTACGCCTTGACCGAGCCCGCCATGGCGCCGCCGAACAGGAAGGCAAAAATCAGCAGCATGACCACCGGACCGACCGCCTCGAACACGAAGCCATACGCGTTGTTGCCCAGGTGGTGGAGCGACCGCCTCATGAAAAGCGCCGTCACCGCGAGGCGCCCGGGCCGCCGCGCGGCAGCCTCCCGCACCGGAAGCGAAGCCCGTGCGTTCATACCGCCGCCTCCTTCGCTCCGGCCGCGTTCAGCGCGAAATAGACATCCTCAAGTCGCGGATCGTCCAGCGCGAAATCTTCCACAACCGTTCCGTCTCCGAGCAGCGCCCCGACGGCGGCATGCGCCGTCTCCGCATTTCGCACCGATGCTTTCACGATTCGTCCTTCCTCCTCCCGCCGGCATTCCAGACCGAACCTTTCGTCGAGCAGCCGACTGACGCCGTCCGCGTCGGTTCCTTCGGCCAACCGGATCGTCAACGTTTTGCCCCCGTACCGCGCCTTCAGTTCCGCCGGCGTGCCGACGGCGATCAGGCGCCCGCCGGCGATGAAGCCGATGCGGTCCGCGAGCTGATCCGCCTCCTCCAGATCCTGCGTCGTGAGCAGCACCGTCGTCCCCTGCCGCTTCAGGCCGCGCACCGTGTCCCACAGATCGTGCCGGCTCTGCGGATCGAGCCCGGTCGTCGGCTCGTCGAGGAACATGACCTCCGGCCGCGGCAGCAGGCCGGCCGCCAGATCGAGGCGCCGGCGCATGCCGCCCGAATACGTGCCGACCGTGCGCCCGCCCGCTTCGGACAGGCCGAACAGGATCAGGAGTTCATCCGCGATCTTCCGCGCCTCCCCGCGGGAATAGCCGTACAATCCGGCGAACAGCGCGAGATTTTGCCGGCCGGTGAGCGCGTCGTCCAGCGCCGCGTACTGACCCGTGACGCTGATCCGCGCCCGCACGGCGCCGGCTTCCTTCACCACATCATGTCCGCAGACGCGCGCCGTGCCCCCGTCCGGCTTGAGCAGCGTCGTCAGCATGCGGATCGTCGTCGTTTTGCCGGCGCCGTTCGGCCCAAGCAGCGCGAAGAGCTCGCCGGACCGGACGGCCAGATCCACGCCGCGCACCGCCTCCTGCCCGCCGAACGACTTGCGCAGTCCTCCGGTTTCGATCGCATACGCCATCGTTTATCCCGCCTTTCCGGCTTACAGCAGGAGGTGCCTGTGCTCCGCCGCCCACTCGGCCAGCGTGCGCGCCGGCCGGCCCAGCACCTGCTCGACCGTCGGCAGCACGGTGCGGCCCACCTCCGGCGTGTGGTACGCCATCTGCATGAAGAACCCGATGCTCTCCTCGTCGTATCCCTGCTCCCGCCAGCGCGTCCGGGCCTCCTCGTCCGTCAGCTCAATGAAGGCGATCTCCTTGCCGATCCCCGCGGCGACGGCCCGCACCGCCTCCCTGCGCGTCAGCACCTCGGGACCGGTCAGCACGTAGCGCTTTCCGTGGTGGCCGTCTCCGGTCAGCGCCTCCACGGCCACGGCGGCGATATCGCCTTCGTGCACCCGCGCGCTCGGCGCATCCCCGTTCAGCTCGCGCACGACGCCCTCCTCGCGGATCGACGGCCCCCAGTCGGCCAGCACGTTCGCCATGAACTCCACCGGCTTCAGCAGCGTCCACGCCATGCCGCTCTCCCGAACCGCCTCCTCCACCAGGCCTTCCTCGAACCCGACCAGCACGGCGACCCGCTTCACGCCCGCGTCCGCGGCCAGCCGGACCACCCCCGGGTCCGTGCTGAGATCGGCCATCGGCTCGTCGCTCGACACGATCAGGAACATCGCCTCCGCCCCCTTCACGGCTTCCCGCAGCGTATCCGGCCGCATCAGGTCGCCGGCGACGATCTCCACCCCCTCCGGCAACATCGACCGCGCCCGCCCGGGATTCCGCGTCAGCGCCCTGACCGCAACACCCCGCCGCGCCAGTTGTTCCGTTACATGCCTTCCAACCGTACCCGTCGCGCCCGTCACCAGAATCGTCATGTTTCGGTTCCTCCTTTTTGATGGGCATGGTGCAGGCGGATGGCGTCGAGATGGGCGATGATCTCGTCCCGCAAGGCGTCCGGCGAGACGATCTCCACATGGGTCCCGTAGCTGGTGATGACCGACAGCGCATACGCTTTCCGGTAAAAAGTCGTCCGCACCTCAATGCAGTCCCCGAGATACACGCATTCGCCGCGAAACTGCTCGAGCACGCGCGTGCGCACCGACAGGTCGAAGCGGAGATGCACGCGGATGCCCGGCGCTTCCTCCCGCTCCGGTTCGCTCTCCGGCCGCCTCGGGACGAACCGCTCCTCTGTCACGTCCAGCCGGTTGATCCGCGAGACGCGGAAAACCCGCATGGCCCGCTGCTTCCGGCAATACGCCTCCACATACCAGGCGCCCTTCGACCAGAGCAGATTCATCGGCTCCACGGACCGCTCCGACGCCGCGCCCCCGGCGTCCGTGTACGCCAGCCGCACGACCCGCCGCTGCCGGATCGCTTCGTGCAAGTCGCGCATGCGGCGCCGCTCGCCTTCCGGCACGCTCACGTCCAGCACGACCGCTTCCCGGCTCTCGTCGTCCGCCAGCTTCGGATGCAGACTGGACAGCTTGCGCATCGCGGACGAGACCGTGCCGCCCATCGCGCCTTCCATCGCCTTGAGCAACGAATAGATGACCGACAGATCGTCGACCGAGAAGTGCTGCCGCGTCACGAAATACCCGTTCGCCAGCTCGTAGCCCCCGTCCGCGCCGCTGAAGGCCACGACCGGAATGCCGGCCTGATTGATCAGCTCGATGTCCCGGTAGATGGTGCGCATCGACACTTCGAACCTGTCCGCCAGCTCCGCGGCGGTCACTCTTCGTTTGGCCATCAGCTCGAGCGTGATCCCGAGCAGCCGGTCCAGTCTCACGGCCATCACTCCTCGCCGATGAACCGGTCGGTTCATCCGGTTTTGATGATAACGGGTCAAACCTGACAACAAGTTTGTCAGGATTCGAACGGATGGACGGGAAATTTCTAGTCAAAATTACGCAGAACAGGCAGGAATAGATGTTCTTTTTAGCGAACATCTGATTGATCTTTTCGCGAAGGAGTGCCGGGATGAATCAACGGTTCGACGAGTTGGATTCCCTGCGGGGCCTTGCGGCCCTTGCGGTCTTTTTCGGCCACATGTATTTGGTGTTCAACGACAACTGGATCTCCAGGATGCTGTTCGAGTTCGGACCGCTGCGCATGACGGTGGCCGGGAGCGAGGCGGTGACGTTCTTTTTCGTGCTGAGCGGGTTCGTGCTTTCCCTGCCGTTCCACGCCGGCAACCGGCCGACCTACCGCAGCTATGTCGTCAGGCGTGTGTGCCGCATCTACATCCCCTATCTCGCCGCGATCCTCGTGGCCCTGGGTTTGCGGGAAGCCTTTTATACGGGACAAATCATCGGCCTGTCCGACTGGTTCAACGTCAACTGGTCCGCTCCCTTGAGCCGTGACGCCGTCCGGGACCATCTGCTGCTGATCGGCACCTTCGCCAGCAACCTCAACAATGTCGTCTGGTCCCTGGTCCACGAGATGCGCGTGTCGCTGGTGTTTCCGCTCATCATGTTCCTGCTGGTCCGGATGAATGCGGCGCAGGGGATCGGGTTCGGCGTCGCCCTGTCCGCCGGAAGCGTGCTGTACGCGTTCCTGTCGGGCGCCGATTTCACGGGAACCGAATGGCATGCCACCGTCCACTACACGGCGCTGTTCATCGTCGGCGCGCTGCTGGCCAAATACCGGAAGCCGCTCAAGGCCAAGATCCGGAGCCTCGGGCCGAAGCGCACGCTCGCCCTGTCCTTGATCGGGCTGCTGCTCTACGTCTACGCCCACCCGTCGTTTGTCATCAGCATGCTCGTCGAGGGCTTCCATCCTTACTACCGGATGGTGATCGACACCTGGCTCACGTCCATCGGAGCCGTGATCTTCATCCTGCTCGGGATCAGCTCGGTCCAATTTTCAACCTTCCTGAAATTCAAGGTCATCCATTATATCGGGAAAATATCCTACAGCCTGTATCTCACCCATCTCGCCGTCCTGTTCTCCTGCATTCACCTGCTCCACCCCGTCCTGCCGATGTGGGCGATCTGCCTGATCGCCGCCGCGGGAACGTTCATGCTGTCGAGTGTGATGTATCACCTGGTGGAAAAGCCCGCGATCCGGTTGGGCAGGGCGTTGACGAGACAGTCGCGCAAAGCGGCGGTGAGCCAGCGGGCTTACTTCAATTGATTGCCAACCCATAAGATTTCATAGATAATGTTGCCAAACACCGCATCCAACGTCATGCGGGAACGGAGGATCTCCATCAGAAAACTTTTCCCTGTCGCCTTCGTCTTGTTGCCGGTCTTGCTGCTTGCTTTTTCCATCAGCGCGAGCGCACATCCGGGCAGAACCGACGCCAACGGCGGGCACACCTGCCGCACCAACTGTGAAAAATGGGGCCTGCAATATGGAGAGTACCACTATCATTCCGGCTCATCCGCCGGCGGCGGAAGCGGCAGCACCAGCAGCGGCAAAAGCGGCGGAAGCAGCAGCGGCCAGACATCATCCGGCAATAAGCAAACCTATCAGAACGCAAATGTCTCCGTCTATTACAACGGGACCAAATTGACCTTCGAACAGGAACCCGTCGTGGTCGACGGCACCACGATGGTTCCGATGAGGGCGATTTTCGAAACCCTGGGGGCAACCATCGATTGGAACGCGGAGACGCAAACGGTCGTCGCCCGAAAAGGGGATTCCGAAATCCGCATCACCATCGGCAGCACAACCGCTTATGTGAACGGCTCAAGCGTTACCGTCACGCCGGGAGCCATGATTGTCGGAGGCAAAACGATGGTGCCCTTGCGATTCGTTAGCGAGTCGCTGGACGTTACGGTGGAGTGGGACGGCGCCGCAAGAACGATCACCCTGATCGAATAGCCGGCCCGGAAGATAAAAAACGGGGCGCTCCAGTGACAGGAGTTGCCCCGTTTTGTGTTGTTCGCACGTTACTTCGCAAATCGATGGGAGCCCACCGTATCCACCACCGTCAGGCTGGACCAGAACTTGCCCTTGGTGACCTTCGGATTGTAAAAATACACCGCGTCCTGAATGTTGTTCTTGCCGTTCAGCGCATCCCTGGCGGCCCGCTTGGCCGTCTCGGACGGCACGCTTCGGTCCAGCAGCCCGTTGTGCGCGGGCGGGAACTGCTTGCCTGCGTAGATCACATCCCGGATCGTATTCGGGAATCGGGGATCCTTCACGCGGTTCAAAATTACATTCGCCACCGCCAGTTGGGCTTCATACGACTCATACCCGGCTTCCACCATTGTGATCTTGGCGAGCAGCTCGAAATCTTCCTCCGTAAACGGCTCCGCTTCGCGTTCCAAGAACGCCGGCAGCACAATGCGCAGCGTGGTCCCGGCCTTGATTTCATCCGATTGGTTCAGTTTGTTGCGCCTGAGCAGTTCCGCTTCGCCGATGCCGAGTTGCTCCACGATGGCGGCCAGATCCGTTTCCTCCGTGACCGAAAGCGGCGCCACCGATTCCAGCCGCAAGGTGCGCGTCGCCCCGTCCCAGACCGCACTGGCATGCATCATTTCCGCGGCATCCCGAACCGGCACATACATGCGGCCGTCGGCCATGAATGGCGGAGCGGACAACAGGTAACGCGCGTCATTGAAATAGACCACCGGCACGCCGTCGCCCAGCACGACGCGGTCTCCGAGCGCCGTCGCCAGCGTGACTTCGTCGGTTTTCGGATCCCACCGGATCTGGGCGCCGAACAGCCTCGCCAGGTGGGCAACGGGCGCATACAGGCGGTTATCGCGCATCCGCCATGCGTCCGTCAAGGATACGGCTTTCCCGTCCAGCAGCACGGTCAAGTCTTGCGCTTCTCCCGGCCCCTTCTCCGCCGAAGCCGCCGCCAGCGGCGACATCACGAACAAGGCCAATGCCAGGATCGCCGCAACACTCCGTTTGCCGACCCGGCGCTTTCCCTCTCCCACAAGTACCATAGCATGCTCCTTGTCGCACCGACTTCCGATTCCACCTTACCGGAATCCGACCGGACTGTAAAGTTTTATGAGAAGAGTTTCATTTGTGGGCGGGCATCTCCATAAAGCAAAAACCCAACCTCATGCGGTTGGGGATCAGGTTGTTGGCAAAGCCCAGTTTTTACGGGGCTTTCTCTTTCAGTGCACTTATGAAAGTATTCGCGAAAGCCAAGAACGAAAGGTAAAGCAAGGCTCTTCATCGCGACCCGTCCGGGCCTTGTGCGAAAAATTACGGGATCATCGAGCAGACTGTCGACGGGGCGGCAGGCTTTGACGGTAGTGTCCCGTCAAGTGGTGTAAAATCGATTTCTACCGCGTGACCCAGATTTACTTCTGCAAGAGTGTGGTGGATGCAAGAGGAAGTTGCTCCCCTTTGACGATTTTGGCCATGGATTCTAGACTGAAGTAACGACGTGCGACTGTCCATTCATCCTGCTGCTCGATTAAAATGGCACCGATCAGTCGGATAACGGATTCCCGATTTGGAAAGATTCCTACTACGTCTGAACGTCGGCGGATTTCGCGGTTTAAACGCTCTAACGGGTTGGTGGAATGAATTTGCCGCCAATGCTCC
>Ga0207866_1002904_pt1 | contig 11572 bp, 17 predicted proteins | sample HigsolmetaAR203D_FD_184835 | JGI IMG/M metagenome (GOLD analysis project Ga0207866, IMG submission 184835) | Ionic liquid and high solid enriched microbial communities from the Joint BioEnergy Institute, USA - AR20-3-D (SPAdes) (version 2) ...
ACCAATTGGTTACGAACTCTTTGTTTTCCGGAAGGTCAAAAAACTATGCAAATTGATACGATACGTACTCGGTTAATTAAAGCGGCAAGTAAAGTCGTGAAATCAGGCAGATCCCTTTACTTCAAACACATCCGAGTTTTGTGTATCAAAATTTCTTTTGGGATGTACTGAATCGAATTCAAAAGCTACAATTGGAATGACCAATAGAATACTTCTCATAACTGAAAAAAATAAATTTTTCAGTCAAGGGGCAAGTATGCCCAAAATACCAGAGTTGTTCTATTGAAAATTCAGTTATTTTATGAATTGGCTACGGTTCTTAATTAAATACCGTTATGTTCAACTAATTTAACAAATTTTATCAAATGGGATTTGTAGCTATGAATATTTCAGGTTTATATTTTTTTCATATAAAAAAGCATGTGCAACTTTCTGTATAAGTGCAACATGCTTGAAAATTAGTCGATTTTAGCTAGCATTTTTATCAATTATCTTGTTATCTATTTCAGAAGCGGCTGACATTCGGAACCATGAGAAAGCAAGAATGACAAAAAGAATAAAGCCCATATAACCGATGATGGGATAAAACAGGGAGACAAGATCCGTAAAACCGGCAAAACTTAGTCCGAGTGCCGCAATTCCTAAAAAATTGACGATCCACTTAAATTTTGTCGACCCGATGTCCGCAAAGCGAGCCCCCAATGAGTAGAATAAACTGACGGCCGTATTGAAAATCATCCCATATAAAATAATCGAATAAACTATACCAAGAATCGGAGAAAGATCATCGGCAATTTTTAACAACGGCATATCCACCTGGCCGACTACATTTATTTTGGAAAAGATTGTAAAATAACTCATGATAATTAAGAAGCCAATTCCTAAACCACCGACAAGACCACCCAGTGTGGCAGTTTTCTCATTCCCTTCATCACCGCCCATAACAATGGTCATCGAGGCTCCGAGAACAATATTCATCGAAACATAGTTCAGAGTGGAAATAAGCCAGTTCGAGACAGCCGGTTTTTGTATCATGGATAATTCATGTAGCTCCGAAAAACTTAAATCCTTCGTTACAAAGCTATAAATAGATAGAAAGATGACGGAAACAATTAAAAATGGTGTAATGCTCCCAATTACTTTCACGATTCGATCGACATTACTCATAACGGAAAGCATGATGAGAATAAGCATAAGGCCGCTTCCGACTATCGGTGTGAACCCAAATTGCTGATGGAGCGTTGACCCACTCCCGGCAATCATGACAACTCCGAAACCGAATAAAGCGAAGATAAGAATGTAGTCGATTATTTTACCAAGAAATCTACCACTGATTTGGTAAATAACATCACTATGTGAAGTGGCGTGCATTTTACTTCCTAATCTTGTTAATGTCATTCCCATAAAAGAAAATAGAGCACTTGCAAGGATGGCAGCCACAATTCCCATATATCCAAAGCTGACAAAGTACTGTAATATCTCTTGACCGGAAGCAAAACCGGCACCAATGATAATCCCGATAAATGCACTGGCCATTTGTAAAACCTTTTTCATGTTGTCCTCCAATTCCATGGTGTAGATATGAAAATCTTTATATCAAAAAAATTTTACTAATGACCATTATAGAACTAAATTTATTTTCTTACCATAATAAGTTTGGAATTGGAAATGAAATTAATTGGAAAAATGGGAAAAATTTTTTCAGCGACTTGGCAAATTAAACGAATAATCATCGCTTTTTTAAAAATTAGGGGAAGTCAGTCTCCCCTAAATATTGTTACCTGTTACCCGTGGCATCCAGTCAAAGGCAACGTTTAAAACAATTTAATCAATTCGTTTACTGCCAAAACAGCGAAAAGAATAATACTTATGGTCAGGATGAAATTAGAAATCAACCCATTACGATCTTCAGTTAGCGGAATATATTTTTTACTATTTAATAAATATAGCAATGTAATAGAGAGAAATGGCATAAATAATGCACCTAAGGCCCCGTAGGCAATAATTAACCCAACCGGCTTTCCGATAAAGTGAAGTAACATTGGCGGAAAGGTTAACCATAGTACATAGAACCGGTAAGCTTTCGTCTCACTTAATTTTTCTTTTGGGATCGTTTGTTTTTTTACAATCCGAATAAAATCCGCAAATAAATAGGAAACCCCATTCCATACACCTAATAGCGAAGTAAAGGATGCCGACCAAAAGCCAAGCAAAAACATCCACCGAAAAGTCGGATTCAATTCATTACCTAAAATGGATGCGAAAGAAACAAGTCCTTGCTCTCCGCTAATGGTAGTATCTGTTCCATAAAGTAAAGCAGCACCAAGAATAAGTAATGAAATGGTAAAAATAGCGGTAACAATATAGGCGATGGCTGAGTCGAATCGGACGGCTTTGATAAAGGAAGGACCGTCCCATTTATTTTCTTGCAGCCAATAGCCGTATGAAGCCATCGTAATTGAACCGCCGACACCGCCGATTAAACCTAATGCGTAAATCAGTGAGCCTTCAGGTAAAGTTGGTATGGCCGTGTCGATGATGTCAGCTAAATCAGGAAGAACGACAATCGCTGAGCCGACAACGGTGATAAACATTAAACCAACCAACCAGTTCATCACATGTTCAAATGTCCTAAATTTCCCCCACCAAATGAGGATGAACCCAACAAGAGAGCTAATGATGGCCCAAACCCATAATGGAAGCAACGGAAATAATGCGGCTAGAGCAAGTGCGCAAGAAGAAGAAGCGGCTGCACCGTAAACAAATCCCCAAATAATCGTATAAATACCAAAGTATCCGGTAGCCCATTTTCCTAGAGCATGCCAGCCATCCAAAATGGTTTTCCCCGTGATTAAATGCCAACGACCCACGCCCTCATTTAAGGCAAATTTAATAAACGCCCCGAGGACAATCGCCCATAGAAAAACTAATCCATAGTTGGACCCGGCAACAAGAGCAGCGACAAGATCCCCGGCTCCGACTCCGGTAGCCGCAACAAGAAGACCCGGTCCGATAATTGACCATTTTTTGGAAGCGTTTGAGTTTTTGTGACCAGGCGGAATAGTGAGATTACTCATTTTTTACCCTCCCCGATAAAAGTTAGATACTTATACATATTTCATCGAGTGGACAGTTATGCAGGAATCCTTTAAAGCGGTTGCTTAATGAGTTTATTCGTAATTTATGTGCCCCAAATCTCACTTTTTTACCCAAAAAGGTTGCTGAGAGGTTTTAAATGAATAATTGTCCAAAAGAAATAGTATGGTGAGTTCGGGTTACCCGGGTAAATGATGTCTTCAATAAATGGATGACTTTTTAAATAGTTTGCGAGTTTCCTTGTATTTTCAACATGGCGATCCATTCGGACATGAAGTGTTTTTAATCCGCGTAAAAGTAACCATGCATCGAATGGAGCGATAATGCCGCCAATATCCTTTTGAGTAGTCATCCTAATTTTTTGCATATCTTCTTTATTTTTTCCAACGACAATACCTGCAATCACATCCCCGTGTCCGCTAATATATTTCGTTGCACTATGGATGACATAATCAGCCCCAAGCTCAAGCGGGTTTTGCAAATATGGTGAGCAAAAAGTATTATCGACAACAACGGGAATTCCGTATTTTTTCGCAACGTCAGTAACAAGCCTAATATCGATTAGTTCCATTGTTGGGTTTATCGGCGTTTCAACGTAGATACAGCAGGTTTGGTCATGGATGGCTGCCTCAATTTCTTCGGCTGTCTGCATGGGATTGAATGTATGTATGACACCGAATTTTTTATGAAGCAGGCCAATCAGTCCGAACGTGCATCCATAAACCCCGCGCGAACATAAAATATGACTGCCGGAATAAACGAAATGGAATAGAACAGCCGATACCGCAGCCATTCCCGACCCAAATGCGAGAGCGGCTTCACCCTTTTCCAATGCCGCCATCCGTTCCTCTAATACACGGACTGTCGGATTACCAAGTCGAGAATAGATGAACCCTTCTTCCTCACCGGCAAATCGCTTTTCTCCTTGTTCGGCACCGGAAAACGTAAAGGTTGAACTGTGAAAAATCGGTGGATTCAAACTACCATGAAAATCCTTTGAAGAATACCCTTCATGGATGAGCATTGTCTCAAATCGCTTTTTCTTATTCATTGAGTCAGCTCCTTTAATAAAATGTAAACGACTACAATAATTAATATACGAAGCCCTAGAATGTTATGTGATAAAAAAATTTTACATGAAAGTTAAATGAAAATTTTCTGATTCATATTGACAACGAAAGGATTGAAAAATATAATAGGCTAAGGAACATATGTTTGTTTAGCTGGTATTTTATAACACTAGATGATTTAACTTACTGTAGAACTTACTAAAGATTAGTATTAAATACACTCTCGTAATTTTAGAAAGGAGTGATGGCAATTTATAAAAAAACAACGATAAAAGGAACCTGCTTTCTTTTTGAAAAATTTATTTCATGGCTTTTTCAAAAAAGTGCATACCAAATAAACCTAGAGTGATTAATTTTTAAAAAATCTGACAACTAGGCTGTTGCAGGGAATATTTTTCGTTCTAGGAAACATAATTCATCATGTTGATGAGAATACTAAGCATCTATATATTGACACGTCATGATCCCATAAATGCGTATATACCACATCATTGAGGAACGGTGCCTACCTGCTTCCAAATGGTAGTCGACTTTCTCTCGTTTGTTCGAACGCTCAATGGAAGTACGGCGTTTATACATGCATTTCCATTTATCCGTCTCCCGTGGCGTTTTTGGAAACAATCTGGGATTATCTTTTGGATGCGTATGGTAAGTTCTACCATATTTGGCAGACGAACAAGGTGTCTTACATGTATTCTTTGTTCCACAAGCTAGAGGGCAGCGCCATTTTTGACGGTTTTGTGTTTGATCATAGCCATTGGGTTTCATTTGTAACCCAATTGGACAAATTGGTGTACCTGCAGGGGAAAGCTCTATATCGCTTCCTGTTTCAATTCGTTTTTTACTTCGTTTGTTTAAGTCAATAATCGGTTCTGCTTGACTATGATTGATTAGTTGATAAATCGCCTCGGCATCATGAGCAGCATCAAGAAGGATTTTATCAATGGAACCAAGTTGAAACCGTTGGGAAAATTCTACCCAACTAACAATAAAGCTGACCGAATCATGATTTGAAGCTAAATGGAGTCTTGGATATAGTGGCAAGTCATATGAGCTGTCACTTGCATTAATCATGTATAGGTGATACCCGTTAAAAAACTTTTCCCGATGACTATCCCAACCAGTATTAATATCTGGCTGTGAATAAATACGTGGATGCGAACAGTTTTTTATTCCTTCCGCCTGACATTTACATGTTGGTTTACTTCGGATTTGGGCTGCGGTTACAAGTGGTGTTCCATCACCAGCAACGTTAAGTTGATCTGTGTTTCCCAGTAAGCCCAGTCGAGCTGAGACTGTAAGGATTTGAGAATGGAAGAAATCAAATAGACGGTCGCATGGTAACTCCTTTTTTTGATCCATGCGAGGAAGGCTCCATTCAACAAGTCGCTTCACTCGACCAGGTGAAGCGGTTGGTGCCTTTTGACCGTTCTTTCCCTTTTTCGGCTTTCGTGTTCTTGAATTTTTACTTTTCCGTTTATGGGTCCGGTTTTTACTTTTTGAACCCCATAAACGTTTAAAGAAGTCATAAAACGTTCCGATACCAGGCGTATTTCCTGGTTCAAATCCACTAAGAATGGCATAAAGTGGGACTCGGCGTAATTCGTCTACCCATTTTGTAATACTCATGGTTGGGTTGGTTAAAATCAAGAGTAAATAAGAACGCATCATAGAGGATGGATCTCTTGGTAAAGGACCTTTAACCCCATATTCATTGCTTAGGAAATTTGTAATTAGGGAGAGATCCGTTATCCAAAGCTTTTTAATAGTCGGCCAATCCTTGTTGACCAAAACAAGAATCCCACTACTGCCATAGTGTTCTTGGAGTCTTGTCATGACAAAATCTTGATATGTTGCATGGGAAGAGAAGATCGGTTTCATATGTCCACCTCAATCTTGGTTTGTAAGGAAAAATAGTTCCTTCAACCGCAATTTTTAGGGACATTTGAAAAAGTCAAGTGATTTTTTATAAGTTGTGTGACAACATTTTAACAATTTTATAGATGTTGAAATATTGAATAAAATTAAAACTCCTACGAAAAAGTAGGAGGGAACTTCAATTGAGGGGACAGTGAATTCTTTGTCCCAACTAGCTCGGTGAATTCCGAGAGACTATTTAATATAATGGAGGATGAGATGCTATGAATAGAAAAGAATTACAGGAACTTGCTGAAATTCGAATAAAAGAAGCAGAAATTCTCCTTAAAAGCGAGTGCTATGATGGTGCATACTATATGGCGGGTTACAGCATTGAATGTGCACTGAAAGCATGGATTGCAAAAAGTACAAAAGAACATGATTTTCCCGATAAAAAGATTGCAGACAAAGTACACACCCATGATTTAGTAAGGTTATTAGGTGTTTTAGATGTGCAAGTTCCGGAAGAAATCAAATTTAACTGGTTTATTGTAAAAGATTGGTCGGAAAAGGCTCGGTATGAAAAGTATTCCATGGTAGAAGCATCAGATTTATTAGCGGCAATTAATGATCCAACTGAGGGGGTATTTAAATGGATAAAAGAACATTGGTAGAAAGCGATTTTACAAATGGCGCACTTTTGGTAGACCAATTAGAACAGAATGATTTTCCTGTTCACTCTGCTTTATGGTTATATGATCCTGACAATGAACGTTGGCGACTAATTATTTCTTCAATAAAATATGATCTGGCAGGTCCGCGAAAAGCTTATGAACATATTGATAAAGTAATAAGGAAAATTGAACAAACCGATCATGAATTTGATATCTCTTTAGAAAACATTACAGTTAAGCGGACGAATGATTCTTTTATAAAAGTCCTTGAAAAAATACAAATAGCACCTAATAAAAAAGGGACTAGATTCACAAGAAGGGCTCTAAATAATTTTTATATCGAGGATGCGTATATCTATAGAGTAGGTGCATAGGTCTATCAGATTATTGTTTTAGCCTAATGCTGAAAAGGCATTCTAAGTAAAACAACCCCTTTGGAAGTACGGGTTAAGGGGTTGTTTCCCATCATGCTGACTTATTTCCTTAATAAAGCCAAGCTTGCTTTATAAATAAGAACTACTGAAAATACTAAAATCGCTAAAATACCAATGAAATTTGTAAATGGGGTAAATGCTGCGAAAACGGTTCCAGAAAGCGGTACTTTAACTAAAGCAAAACCGGCAAGGATTGCAGCAAGAAACAAAAGTACAGGTCGATCCATTTTGTTCCCTCCCCTCACTGCTTTCCATTATTATATGTACAAGGACCCAAAAATGTGCCAATCGTATAAGGGGAGATGAAAATTTTTACGTCAAAAAACATAGTAACTCATATATTTGACACCAAACTAAATTACCAAGCATAGTCCTGTTACATTATCTATAAAGCTGGACTAAAGTTAAGTGTAAACGAATAAATTCCAAGATTCCATATAATTCACGTAAATTGTAATTTGGAATTCTTGTCAAAGTAGATAGGCTTAGTTCATCGGGAATGTGTATATGAAAAGGCTCAGTTTTCGTTTGTAGTATAAGAAAGTATAAAAATACAGGTAAATAACTAGGGATCAGTTTTATTGTCTAGCTCCGAGCGCCAGCGACTAGCAAACTTCCCTCCCCTCCACTACGATAAGTCAACATCGGCTCGTCCCTCACCGTGTTTCCTTTTCCTCGAAAATGCATTCGCATTTTCTTCGTGCGATGCCTATTCGGGGAAGCAAATCTGTTCTCATTGCGGGGCGCTCCAGTTTGTACGTCGCTAAGCGGGCGCTCTGCGCTTTTCTTAGTATCTGGCATCTTTATCATGGCTTTCAATATGAAATTTTAATAGAATTTATCCGTCTACAGCAAACCAATCGTAATAGTAACGATCAATTTGTTGATTTTTTGTTAGGACTCGCGAATTCTTAAATAAGATCCGTCTATCATTCTAATTGTCTTTCTTTGAATGAAGCCGGTGGATTTTTGGTATCCATCTCCATCAAGAATATCAATAATAATATCGCCGAACTCTGCTTGTATGATTGCAAAATTTGTTGGATTTAATTTCATAAAGACCCTAATCTGTGAAGAAGGTAGCCCCATATTTCAAGATCCTCTTCTTCTTCCTCACTTTTATTTTCTTTATTCTTTAGGGCTTCATAAGAGGTTTGATATTTTTCTTCAAAGAACTTGACTTCCTTTTGAAGTAGAGTTTTCTCCTCTTTTTCTGTTATTTTATTTTTTTCTAGAGCATACTCCTCGGCGATTTGTTTAATGGTTTTCTGCTGCCCGTTATTTGCAGTCCAAATAGAGGATTCAGGTATTTTTGCATGTTTATTTTTTCCATCACGCTCAACTTTTGAAAATCTGCCCTCTTTAATCCAGTTATTAATTGTTGTTTGGGATACACCAAAAATCCGAGCTAAGTCGCCTGTCTTGTATATAATCTCACCTTGCTGTTCATCAACAGAAATCGTTGCCATATATTTAATAATTTCAGTATAGATTGATTTTACAACACTAGGATCTGCTAAATCTTTCTCGTTTATTTCGTTAATATTCAGAGGTATGGTGGTAGGTATTTTTCTCAGGGAATTAATAAGTAATTTAAGAACAACTGGACTTAAGCTTTCATTGTAAGCTACAAAGTTTTCTGCTAACTGATCAGCATTAGACAAAACCGCTTTCTTCTCAAAATACGTAATCATAAAACTCACAATTGAAGTGAAAATAAATTTATTTTTTAAGTACATAGCTTTTCTAAATTGTATGCCTATCAGAATACTTCCTTTATCAAATACGTTAAAAAAAGAAAGACGCTAAGCAACAGGCAACTTTTACTTTGGCTGACCCGATTAACCATCCGTTATGGGTACGATTTGAAGAAAGAAGCGGTTCGAACTTAAACAAATATCGAATTTTAACAGAGCAATTACACACTGAAAAGTTAAAAAAGAAATTAACAGTTCAACTGTTCTCTTCATGACTTATGGCATCAAGAACACCGGTAATATTTAACAGCTCATCACCAAGCTTAAGACTTCTTGGCGCCTCACCCCATAATTCCTTTGGTCCCATTTTACTTGGTCTTTTGCTTCTTTCTGCCCGCTCATGCTGTGCACTTCCTTCAACTGTATCTGCATTCTCATCAAATAGCTTTTGGACATGCATAAAGTAAAAAAGTCGCTCACAATATTGTATTTCATTTAACATTCGAATAGGAATCGGTTGGTTCATATAAATTTTCCTTTCTTACCATTCCTCACCTAATGCTCTGATATTCGGACAAAACGGATAGTAGGAATGATGCCTACAGACATATTTAGTAACATCCTACCATCCTAATTAATTAAGTTCTTATACGGGCAAACTTTTACATTGATTGTTTTGAAGAATCATCTTCTATTGTTGATATTGAGTATTGATTTGTTAACTTAGAAATCAATATTCTTTCTAATTTGCCAAAAAATACTCCTGCTGCCATCCACTTGTCGGAAGGAAATACGTTTCCACTCGGATCTCGATATAACATGAGTTTCTCTCCCTTAAGTTCACTTGCTAAATCAAATGAATCTTTCAGTATGTCCGAATCTACTAATTCACTCGATGATTGTTTAGAGGAACCTTTTTTAATTTTTAGTTTCCCCGCATTACCCCATTCATATACACCATCTTTTTCAATCCCTCGGTCCAAGAAAAAAGAAATGATACGAGGCATTAGCACTTGATAAATTCAGAAAGATATATTATATCATAGCCCGTCCAAGAAAAAAGAAATGATACGAGGCATTAGCACTATAACCTATGCCAACAACTTTATCTGTAATACCGTCCAAGAAAAAAGAAATGATACGAGGCATTAGCACGCTAAAATTAACCAAACACCCAAAGCCCCAGCAAAACTGTCCAAGAAAAAAGAAATGATACGAGGCATTAGCACTCCTACTTGAATTTAACACTTCCTTTCCGCTTATTGTCCAAGAAAAAAGAAATGATACGAGGCATTAGCACTTGTTACTTCACATTGTGGACAATTATGTTTTGTAGTCCAAGAAAAAAGAAATGATACGAGGCATTAGCACTCTTCATACTTTGCATTAAATTTTTCATTGCCTTTCCGTCCAAGAAAAAAGAAATGATACGAGGCATTAGCACAATCTAATTCAACAATATAAACGACTACTTTACCGTGTTCAAGAAAAAAGAAATGATATGAGGCATTAGCACGATGGGATGGGAGAGAGACGACAGTTCTACTCTTGCTGTATCCAGCTTCTTTTACTTTATCCGGTATCATTTCTTCACTTCTTTCTGCACATAAAAAAGCACCTAACTATTTGGATAAGTTAAGTGCTTTTATTTCCGTTTGAAGTTGTCTATTGCTTTTTTCTTCATATCTTCAAATTTTTTCTGTTTCTCAGAGTCAACTTTACCAACTGTAATCCCTTTTCTTTTTGGCATTGGGGTATCTTTCCACCTTGGATGTTCATAAGGCTTATATTTATCACTCATTGTATTCCTCCAACACAATTATAATTTTTCCGTCATCCTCAATCCAACCGTCAACTGTGACAAAAGACGAATCTCTCTTATATAATACTTCTACTTCATTGTCATTAAATCCTTTCAAATCTACTCCGTTTTTTGTATTTATCATTCACGCTAAAAAAAGAAGGTGCATTGTCTAGTCCTTTCATCGTAGACAAGTACCCTCTTTCATAGGCTTCCCTCAATAGTTTTTCAAAACCTTCTTGCTCAAATGCCCCTAATTCCACCATTTTCATGCGAATGGATAGTTGCAATCCTTCAATATGAAGGGGATTTAAATCGCTCGTTAACATTTACCTCAAAAGAGAGAATGAAAAGCTTCTTAAACTTGTTTCCAAGAAAAAAGAAATGATATGAGGCATTAGCACTATAAACGGTGCAAGGGTTGAATATTTAGAGTATGGATCCAAGGAAAAAGAAATGATTTGATGTATTAGCACCTATAAACTCTAATAAAAAAAGGATATGGAGTATTCAGTCCAAGAAAAGGGAATTGATATGAGGCATTAGCACTCGATAACGTAACGAAGGATATGAAAATTTGGCAAGATGAAATATTCGCTCCTGTTCTATCAATTGCCCGTGTAAGTAACTTAGATGAAGCGATTGAACTTGCCAATCAGTCACGATTTGCAAACGGGGCTTGTATTTTTACAAATGATGGTGGAAGTGTGCGGAAATTTAGGGAAAACATTGATGCCGGTATGCTTGGTGTAAACATCGGTGTCCCAGCACCAATGGCGTTTTTCCCCTTCTCAGGTTGGAAAGATTCTTTCTATGGTAAGCCCCCATTCAAACAACGCATATAAATCAACAGCACCTCTTGTTAAAATTGACATATCAATCAAAGGAGGTGCTTTTCATATGCCAGAACAAAAATTAACAATTGTCCCCGTAACATTACATT
>Ga0207866_1002911_pt1 | contig 11511 bp, 8 predicted proteins | sample HigsolmetaAR203D_FD_184835 | JGI IMG/M metagenome (GOLD analysis project Ga0207866, IMG submission 184835) | Ionic liquid and high solid enriched microbial communities from the Joint BioEnergy Institute, USA - AR20-3-D (SPAdes) (version 2) ...
GGGGTATGCTACGCCAGAAGAAGTCCATGCGCGGGTCGCTTAAATCGCGCCTGCGCCCCATTACAATCGAAAGGAGGACATAACTTATTTTTTTCGAAATTGTGTCTTGACAATGGGGGGCATTACATAGAGCATAACTTCCTTTGCGGTTCGTGTTTGCGACGCGCATTTCCATGAGACTGACAACAACAGCTTTGCTGTATGTATTGAAGTCGGTAGTTTCAACTCGTATCAGCAGCCAGGTCTTTGTTCCTAATATAATTAATATACGGTATAATCTAACGAGAAAATAGGATTTTTTAAACATGCAAATTGTTTTACTTTGCGATATACGGCGTAGTTGAAAAGCGTGGAACTCGTACCCTAATTAAGGTGATTTGATGATCGTTTATGAAGCGACAAAAGGCGAATTCTTGTCTGATGTATTCAACGACAAACTTGTGGGAAACATCATCGCCAATTTCAACGCGAAGGTAGGCAAAATTAACGAAAACGAAGTGCGGTCCTGGGACAGATCGATGCAATACATGTACCGTGTGTTGATGGACCGTGAAATCCCGGACAATGCTGGAGTCGCGATCGAATTTAAAATCCCGTACACATCCAGGCGAGTGGATTTTATGATATCCGGCTGGGATGATTCGCACGGCGCCGTAGTTATCATCGAACTGAAGCAGTGGGATACTGTCGAAGCGGTGTACGGCAAGGAGGCCATCGTCAGGACGGTATTTCAACACGGTATGGCTGAAACGATTCACCCGTCATATCAAGCGTGGTCTTATGCAACGTTGATCAGAGATTACAACGAAAATGTTCAAACGGGTTCGATCGACCTGTTCGCCTGCGCCTACCTGCATAATTATTCGAAGCAAGAGAAGAACGATCCGCTGACAGACCCTATTTACCGTTACTACATCAATGAAGCCCCGGTATTTGTGAAGGGCCAATCGGCGGACTTAAGAAATTTTATTAAACGCTACATTAAATACGGGGACAACAAAGAGAATTTGTACAAAATTGAAAATGGAAAACTCCGGCCGTCCAAATCGCTGCAAGATTGCTTAAGCCGCATGCTCCAGGGAAACGAGGAATTTCGCATGATCGACGATCAGAAGATCGTCTTCGAAGAAGCGCTTGCGATGGCTCGGAATGCGGTGCGGACCCGGAAGAAGCATGTGCTGATCGTGAAAGGCGGACCCGGTACCGGGAAATCCGTTTTGGCCATCAATTTGCTGGTGCAATTGACGAAAATGGGCATGGTCTGCCAGTACGTGACAAAGAACGCCGCCCCAAGGCACGTATACGCGGCGAAGTTGAAGCAGGATTTTCGAAAAGGCAACATCGACAACTTGTTTAAGAGTTCCGGCAGTTACGTCGACGCGCCTCGGGATGAGTTCGACGTATTGATCGTAGACGAAGCCCATCGGCTCAATGAAAAATCCGGCATGTTCCAAAACTTGGGCGAAAATCAAATCAAGGAAATCATTCACGCCTCGAAGACTTCCATTTTCTTTATAGATGAATTTCAGCAAGTCACATTGAAAGATGCCGGAAGCGTCTCGGAAATCATGCGATTTGCCGATGCGGAACAAGCGCTGACGAATGTCATGGTTTTGGAATCGCAATTCCGCTGCAACGGGTCTGACGGCTACCTGGCATGGATCGACGATGTCCTGCAGCTCCGGGAAACCGCGAACACGGAGTTCGATCTCGATTATGATTTCCGCGTTTTTGATGATCCGAACGAGTTGAGGAACGAAATCGTCGAACGCAACAAGAAAAACAACAAATCCCGCATCGTGGCGGGATATTGCTGGAATTGGACGAAAGAGAGCAAAAACAATCCCAATATCCACGATATCACGATCGACGAATTCGATTTCAAAATGAGCTGGAACCTAGGCAATACGGAAACGTGGGCGATTGATGAAAACTCCGTCAACGAAGCCGGTTGTATTCATACGTGCCAAGGGCTTGAATTTGATTATGTCGGCGTGATCATCGGCGATGACCTATATTTTCAAGATGGTCAAGTGAAGACCGACTACAAGAAGCGCGCCAGAACCGATTCATCCTTAAAAGGATTGAACAGTCTTCTGAAGCAGGACCCGGAACGTGCGTTGCAATTGGCTGACAGAATCATCAGAAATACATACCGGACCCTTCTCACACGAGGACAAAAAGGCTGCTTTGTCTTTTGCACCGATAAAAATCTCAGCGCATACCTCAAGTCTCGCTTAAAAGGTCAACAGCGAGTCACGTATCAACTTTATGCATCGCAATCCAAGCAACATTCAAAGTTGCTGGCGGCGGAAGGTAAAGCAGATTACAAGGTGGATCGTTAATGATGATATACCGTTTGGTAAGCCACAAAGAAGCTCCTGTTGTCAGCCTGATTAAAAAGATAGCAGCACAGTACACACCAAGCTCCGACCTTTAGGTCGGGGCTTCCGCTTTAATTGGGCGATGGGGAGCGAACCCGGGGACGTCTGCATGCAGGAAAGCGGTTTTCTCCACTTTTTCCGTCTGGGACATCAGTATCGATAGGGGGATATTCGGCCGGCTTTTGCTGATGTATAATTATGCATGCAGTATAAAATTGTGAAATCCTATCCTATTGATACCAGAGGTGAGGGATATGAGCGAGGAGATGTCCATCTTGCCGATTCAACCCTTCTACTCGCTCGATGATGGCGTCGTTGAGGCGACGGTACTACATGAGGAACCTTTGATCATGAGGTTTGAACGGCTGCTTTCGGACGACGAATGCCGGCAGTTGATCGAGACGGCCGCCCCCCGTCTGAAAGAATCCAGACTTGTGAACAAGGTGGTCAGCGAAATTCGCACGAGCCGCGGGATGTTTTTCGAAGAAGAGGAAAATCCGTTCATTCATCGCCTCGAAAGGCGAATCTCCCAACTGATGAACGTGCCGATCGAACACGCGGAAGGATTGCAAGTGCTTCACTACGGTCCCGGTCAGGAATACAAGGCGCACCACGACTTTTTTGCTCACAACAGCCCTTCCGCCAGGAACAATCGGATCAGCACGCTGATCATTTACTTGAACGATGTGGAGCAAGGGGGAGAGACAGTGTTTCCCTTGTTGCAAATCGAGGTGAAACCGAAGCGCGGATCCGCCCTGTACTTCGAATATTTTTATCGCAGCCAGGCCCTGAACGACTTGACTCTGCACTGCAGCGCGCCCGTCGTCCGCGGCGAAAAATGGGTGGCCACCCAATGGATGCGCAGGCAGCGGATTCGCCAGGTCGGTCTGATTTCAAGCTAATGCAGCGTTAAACGTCAGGGTGGCAAAATTTGTGACAGCGATCAAAACACCGGGCAAAGTCTGCACAGCCAATTGCCGAAATGGAACGAATAATTGCCGTCGTTGTACGGGGAAAACCATCGAGAGGGAAGTTTCAGGCTTTAGCATGAAATGAAACGATTCGACAGGGCGTTATCAGCGAGCGTCCCTTTTTTTGAACATGCTCGCGGTAACGCCCTTTCCCTTTTGCGTGTTTCCTGATACGTCCCGCGAAATACAGCTGCTTGATCGCGGTTGAAGGTTCCGGGGGTGTTGCTCTGAAGAAATACTTTGCCACAAAAAACGCATGGAAATGTCCATATACCGGATTTTCATCAGCGAAACCGATGAAGACCAGGACAAGGTTTGGCTTCGCGCAAAGATGGACCAGCTCCTTTTCCCGATCGTGCCGGCTTATCCGGAAAAGACCGGGGTTTTCACCTTCCTTCCTTTGCCGTAAGGAATGCAGAGCGGGGTGCCGAAAATCGGATCTACCGTCACTTGGCATTCCATATTGAACACTTGTTTGATCAGTTTTTCGTTCACAATCTCCTCGGGCGCGCCGCTGGCGTAAATTTCCCCTTCTTTCACGGCGATCACATGATGCGCATACCGGCAAGCCAGGTTAATATCGTGCAGGACCATCACGATCGTGCGATTTTCTTGCTCGTTCAAGTCATAGAGCAGATCCAGAATTTCAATTTGATGCGTCATATCCAGATACGTGGTAGGCTCATCGAGCAAAATCGTCGGCGTGTTCTGGGCGAGGGTCATGGCGATCCAGGCGCGTTGCCGTTGCCCGCCGGAAAGAGAGTCCACCGGGCGATTGGAAAACTCCTCCATACGGGTGACTTCGAGCGCCTGTTTCACCATCTTTTCATCTTCCGCGGACCACTGTTGAAGAAAGCTCTGGTAAGGATACCGTCCCTGTTTGACGAGCTGAAGCACCGTCAATCCTTCTGGCGCGACCGGTCCTTGCGGCAGAATGGCCAACCGTCTGGCGACTTCTTTGGTAGGCAGCTTTGCGATCGATTCGCCGTCGAGGATGATCGTTCCATGTTGGGGCTTGATCAAGCGGGCAAGAGACCGCAGCAATGTCGATTTGCCGCTGCCGTTGCTGCCGATGAACACGGTGATTTTCCCTTTGGGGATACGCAGATTCAAATCCGCAAAAACGGGCTTTTTTCCATAAGATAATGTCAGATGATCGGCTTGAATGACGGACATGAAGTTCACCCCTTTTAGGAACTGCGATGACGGAACAGCAAGTAAATAAAGAACGGCGCGCCGATCGCGGCGGTGAAGACGCCGGCCGGAATGTCCAGCGGGATGAAAGCGGTTCGTGCAATGAGATCAGCCAGCATCAAAACGAGCGAACCGATCAACGCGGATACCGGAATGACTCCCCCATAAGCGGGACCTACCAATCTGCGGGCGATGTGCGGCGCCATCAGCCCGATAAAGCCGATCGTGCCGCCGATCGAAGCCGCCGCTCCCGCCAGCGCGACACTGATGATCAGCAGCATCGTTCGTTGGGATTGCACACGGCTTCCGACGCCGGCCGCCACCTCATCACCCAGCTCTTGCACGTTCAAATGTCTCGCATAAACAAAAGCCAACGGCATGAGAACAACCAACCACGGCAGCAGCGTCAAGACGTCACGCTCCCATGACGTGCCGTAGATGGTGCCGGTCATGAACGTGAAAGCTTTTACGGCGACGGCGGTGGGCGTGAACTGCGCACTCAAAATCAGCATGTAGGTTACCGCTGTCATCGCTGTCGCCATGCCGATGCCGATCAACACGAGCCTCAGCGGGGTAATCCCGTGCCGATAGGCGAACAGATAGATCAGTGCGGCGGCGCTGAACGCGCCGATGATGGAGCTTACCGGCATAAATTGAATGCTAAGATGTGAAAAATAGATAATAAATACAACCGTTCCCAGCGCGGCGCCCCCGGTGATTCCGATAATATCGGGCGACGTGAGAGGATTGCGCACGATGCCTTGCAGCAAAGCGCCGGATACCGCCAGCATCGAACCGACCATGACGGCGATGACGACACGAGGCAAACGAAGGTTGAGGATAATCATCGACGTGGTCGCGTCGCTTTGCCCAAATATCGCTTTGATCACGTTAACGGGACTGATCGGCGTACTTCCAAGGCCGGTACAAAGGGTCATGGCGATCATATTGCCGATCAATAGAAGCACGATGACGGACAATGTTCGGCTGCTGATATGGAACGAATGTTTGGCGCCTCTAAACGTCAGCCAGCGGTTCATCTTAGGATGCATCTCCTCTTCTGGCGATATACACAAGGAAAGGCACACCGAGAATGGCGGTCATGACACCGACCGGCACTTCTTTGGGAAACGCGATGTATCGCGATCCGATATCCGCATAAAGCAGCAAAATGCCGCCGAGTAGGGCGCTATAAGGAATCACCCACCGATGATCGGTCCCCACCAGATGCCGCGCCAGATGCGGAATCATGATCCCGACAAACGCGATGGGACCGGCAACGGATACGGAGCCGCCGGCCAGCAGGACGACGATGATGCCGGCGATCAGCTTGATGGCGAACGTCTTTTGGCCGAGGCTCGTAGCGACATCTTCACCCAATGTCAGCAAATTCATATGTCTGGCGATGATCCATGCGCCGATGAGAGCCGCGAACATATAGGGCGCAGCCGACAAGTAAATATCCATATCCCGATCGGCCACGGAACCGACGAACCAGAAGAGAACCTGATCAAAGGTTTGTCCACCGGTCAGAAGAACTCCCATGGAAAGAGAAGAGAAAAAAGCGGTCATCGCCGCTCCCGCCAAAGTGACCTTTAGCGGAGTGAGCCCGTCCCTGCCGATGGATCCCAGAATATAAACCAATGCGGCGGCAAAAGCCGCACCGAGAAAAGCGAGAGTGGCAAAGGTCGAAAGCCCGTTGAGTCCGAAAAAGGCAAAACCCGCGACGACGAAAAAAGCGGCTCCGGCATTAATGCCGAAAAGGCTGGGAGAGGCAAGGGGATTGCGTGTGATCCCCTGCATTAACGTGCCCGCAACGGCAAGGCTGGCGCCAGCCGTTGCGGCAATGAACGCACGCGGAAGTCGGGCCGTTGTGACGATGAGATGCTCCTGCGATCCGTTAAAATTCGTAATCGCCTCCAGGATCGTACGCCAATGGATATTGGTCACCCCAAAGGCAATGCTGCAAACGATCCCGATGGCAAACAGCAGGAAAGCGATGATGAACCCCATGATTTTCTGTGTGCGTGTTTGAAGAAATGCGCGCATAAAATCCCCTTTTCCAGCCGGCGAAGTCATGGCGGGTCATGGATGATGTCTTTTTATCCAATGTAATTCTAGGTGATACGGAAACACGCGTCAATGAATTTGATAATCATTTTCAAAAAAATATTGACTTCCGGTTTTCCCCTTGATATATTTGCTCCAGAACGAATAATGAGAATCATTATCAATCACTCGGAGGGGGAGAGCCGACATGTTGAAAAACATTTCAAAAAAATCGATTTGGACGGCGGCGGCATTGATTTTGGCCCTTTCCTTGATCGTATCGGGGTGTGGTCAATCCAACTCCAATCACACATCGAATGACCCGTCGAGCACAGGTTCGGAAAATCAAACGCCGCCCGCTTCCAACAACGGCGATGAAGAATTTCGTACAGTCACCCATGCCATGGGCGAGGCTCAAGTTCCGGCAAAGCCGCAGCGTATTGTCGTTTTGACGAATGAAGGCACGGAAGCATTGCTGGCGCTTGGCATAAAGCCGATCGGCGCGGTCAAGTCATGGACCGGCGATCCGTGGTATGCGCATATTGCGTCCCGGATGGAAGGAGTCACGGTCGTCGGCGATGAAAGCCAGCCGAACATCGAGCTGATTGCGAGTTTGCAGCCGGATCTCATTATCGGCAACAAGATGCGTCAGGAAAAAGTATACGACCAATTAAAGAACATCGCTCCGACAGTGTTCTCCGAAACGCTGAGAGGCGAATGGCAATCGAATTTCCTGCTGTATGCCGAGGCGCTTGGATTGAAAGAGGAAGGCGAAAAGATCATCGCCGATTTTGATCGCCGCGCCGCCGATTTTAAATCGAAGGCGGGCGACAAACTCAATGAGAAAGTATCCGTGGTTCGTTTTATGGCGGGCAAAATTCGCATCTATCTGGAAGATTCGTTTACCGGTATCGCCTTCTCCAAGCTGGGCCTCACTCGTCCCGAAAGCCAGCAAGGTTATGCCGATAGATTCGCCGAGGAAATTACGAGGGAACGTCTTCCGGAAGCGGATGCCGACCGGATCTTCTACTTCACTTATGAAACAGGGGACGGCAAAGGTACGGAGATGGAGAATGAAGTGTTGAACGATCCGCTCTGGAAGAGCCTGAAAGCCGTTCAAAACGGAAAAGCCTACAAAGTGGATGACGCGATTTGGAACACCGCAGGCGGCGTTCTCGCGGCCAACCTGATGCTGGATGAGATCTACCAGATTTACGAGATCGAATAAGCGTTCTATGCAGGCAGTGCGGGGAAAATCCCCGCGCTGCTGTTTTATGATAGTGAATCATGATATTTTTTTGGAATTGAAGTGAGTGAATACTCCGACCTTACACGGTCGGATTTTTTTGTGGTGTCAAGTCCCTGCCCACTTTTCCGGAAAGGCGCATTTTCAAAGGAAGAAATGCGAATTTATTGGAAAATGTTAACGCTTTCATTTGTGCTGGATTTCGTGTATTTTTATGGAGCCGACAATCTGTCATCCAGGTGCATGGGCAAACGATGCAAATGGGGGAGGTTGTTGAATTCCAGAAGAAAGGATATCCCAGCATGAATCAGACATCCAACAATGAGCCGTCCAAACTGCCGAAAAAAGAACTGTTTACTTCTTCGGGCTTCATTTTGGCCGCGATCGGCAGTTCGGTGGGGCTCGGCAACATGTGGAAATTCCCGTATATCACGGGACAGCATGGGGGTGCCGCGTTTTTTCTTTTGTTCATGGGTTGCCTGCTCATCGTCGGTTTGCCTGTGTTGCTCGCGGAGATGACGATTGGACGCAGCGGAAGGCGTAACGCCGCCAGTTCCTTATACCATTTGACGGGGAAAAAATATTGGGGAATTTTGGGAGTTCTTTTCATCCTTACCGCTTTTTTGATCATGTCGTATTATGCCGTTGTGGCAGGGTGGACATTGCACTATACCTTGGAATCTTTTACGGGGCTTTTATTTAGCGAAGATGCGGACTACAAAACCCAATTTCTCTCCTTCGCTTCCGGTTATTTGCCGATTTTCTGGCAGGCGGTCACGATCGTGATCACCGGTTGGGTCATTGCCCGGGGCGTATCTTCGGGCATCGAAAAGTTCAACAAAATTTTGATTCCCAGCTTTTTCGTCATTTTGCTGGTGTTGATGTGGCGATCGCTGACGCTGCCGGGGGCCGGACAGGGAGTGGATTTCTTTTTGCGGCCCGATTTTTCGAAACTGGATGCGGAGTCTGCGCTGATCGCCCTGGGACATGCCTTTTTCTCGTTATCCCTGGGCATGGGCTGCATGATGACTTACGGTTCCTACGTGAACAAAAAGCAATCGCTCGGAGGCGCCACTTGGGCGATCGGTTTTGGGGATTTGCTGTATGCCTTTATTGCGGGGCTCATTGTTTTCCCGACGGTGTTCTCCTTCGGATTGGAACCGGGCGAGGGCGTGGGATTGGCGTTTATGGCGCTGCCGGCGGCTTTTTCCAAGATGCCGCTCGGATTTTTGTTCGGCGGGTTGTTCTTTTTGCTGCTGAGCATTGCCGCGCTGACGTCCGCGGTTTCCATTCTCGAGGTTCCTGTCGCCTATGCGATGGAGCGATGGAATTGGAGCCGGAAAAAGACGGCGGTCATCGTTTCCATTGTCTGTTTCCTGGTCGGCATTCCGTCGGCGTTGTCCGTTGGCGGTGTGTTAGGTTCATGGCAGCCCGGCGGAAAAACGATTTTTGACTGGGTCGATTTTAGCACCGCGTACATTTTGATGCCGTTTTGCGGCCTCGTGGTAACGCTGTTTACGGGATACATCTGGAAAAGGGCCGGAGAAGAAGCGGGATTGACGGGATTCTGGTACCGGATTTGGATGTTCTTGCTTCGTTTCGTCGCCCCCGCCATGATTATTTTGGTGTTCTTGTATTTTATGGGTGTGATTTCTGTGTAGGTTTGTGTCTGCATCGGGTGGCGGATGGTGGTTATTATTTCGGTTCACTTTCATACAATGAAGAAGGGTCTCGACCATCAGATCGGGACCTTTCTTCTTTGTACACAGGCCAAAGAGGGAGGCAGAACCCGGAGGGCGACATTGAAAATCTACCACTGCAATCTATTTAGATGAGTCCGCGTCGACAAACAGTTGAATGCGGATTTGCATATTCCGTCGCTTCCACCATGAGATCCACAACGGTAACGTTGTTGAGAGAGCAAATATTTGCCGAATATAGTCGGATATATACATTTATATAGTACTTAAGTTATACACTTTACTGGATATATTTGGTACTATAATTTTTACCTGAATCCGTGATCATCAATTGACGAAATTTCGCGAAAAAGCAGGTAAACACTGCCCCGAAGGCGAATTATTTATGTATTCGATCACAAGAAAACATTCACCTGCGGGGTGCCATATGAAAATCAAGTTCGCTCACTCCAAGGAGCTTATTCTTTCCACACATGCTGGTCTAGCGACGGTGGGTGCCTTATTGGCGCATACCGGATTAACGAAACGTCTGAACCGTACACGCCTTTCGGAGATGGAAAATCCATATCATTCTCACTCCGACGTAATGAAAAGCTACATCGGGCTGCTCTGCCAAGGCAAAAGCGATTTCGACCATATTGAGCCGTTTCGGAACGACGATGTATTTCCGATCTGTTTGCAGTTGCAGAAAGTGCCCTCCAGCCCTACGCTTCGGCAGCGCCTGGATCGTGCGGCGGAAACGGAAGCGGCGGGATGGAACGAGATTCTTCTTGAGGAGTCCGCTGATCTCATCCGTCGGGTCCAAGCGCCGCTTACAGGGCTTATAGCCGGTTCGGTCGTCTACGTACCGCTGGATATCGACGTTTCGCCCTTCGACAATTCCGGCACCAAGAAAGAAGGCGTCTCCCGAACGTACAAAGGGGTGGACGGTTATGCGCCCATCTTTGCTTATCTGGGTCAAGAGGGTTACGGCGTCAACGTCGAACTTCGGGAAGGCAGTACGCACGTCCAGAACGGAACGGTTGCTTTTTTAGCCCAGAGCATTGCGTATGCGCGGCGCATTACAGATCGCCCGATTGTCATCCGAATGGACGCGGGGAACGACAGCGCAGACAATTTGCATGTGTGTCACCGTGAAAACGTAGACTACATCATTAAAGCCAACCTTCGCAAGGAACCGAAAGAGCTGTGGTTGCGAATCGCCGAATCGTCGGGCATTTGCTGCGAGCAGCGCGAGGGCAAAAAAGAGTATGTTGGCTTCATTGAGTTTTCCGAGAAAGGATTTGACCGACCGCTCCGGCAAGTCTTTCACGTGATCGAACGTACCATTGACCGAGATGGGCAAATCCTGCTGATCCCCGAGATTGAAGTGAGCGTGTACTGGACCTCGCTTCGCTGCGGACCGTGGCGAGTCATTGAGTTATATCGAGATCACGGCACAAGCGAGCAGTTTCACAGCGAAATCAAGACGGATCTGGACTTGGAGCGGTTGCCAGCCGGAAAGTTTGCGACGAATAATCTGGTGCTTCATGCCGGACTGTTCGCCTACAATCTGCTGCGTATCATCGGTCAGGAGAGTCTGCGCAAAGACGACGCTCCGATTCGCAGCAATGTGAAGCGCCGCCGAATCCGAACCGTTATTCAAAATATGATCTACATGGCCGTTCGGCTTGTTCGACATGCGGGTGGTCTATGCTTTAACTTTGGAAAGCACAGTCCATGGTCCCCTGTTTTAGAGAGGGTTTACCTGGCGTTTGCATGACGCAAAATGAAGCATGAATCGCTATTTGAACTATTTGAGTGACCTGCAGTTTGCAAGGTTTATTTGGCATCCACAGATTCAACTCTGTAGGCTAAGATGTAGCCTCAAGTCGAAGTGAAATGCCCCCTCATCACAACCTCACAGGAAAAAAGGGCATATTTTTGTATCCATGTTTTTGAAGCTAACGGAAGATCACGGATTCAGG
>Ga0207866_1002918_pt1 | contig 11492 bp, 5 predicted proteins | sample HigsolmetaAR203D_FD_184835 | JGI IMG/M metagenome (GOLD analysis project Ga0207866, IMG submission 184835) | Ionic liquid and high solid enriched microbial communities from the Joint BioEnergy Institute, USA - AR20-3-D (SPAdes) (version 2) ...
GTCGTCAAACTGCCTTTCGGGCCGGAATCGGTGGCGGCGTTCGAGCGCAACGGGCAACACCTCATTCTGAAGCTCAAGTCCGGGCAGCAGATCACGATTGCCAACTTCTTCCAGCCTGGGCCGGATGGTGCTCGCAGCGAACTCATCCTGGAGGACGCCAGCGGCGTGCTCTGGTGGGGCCAATACAGCTCGCCCTGGTCAGGGTTCTCGTTCACCGAAATCGTTGCCGTCGAACAGGTAATGGGCATGCTTCCCGCCGGAAGCGCCGTTCCTGCATGGCTGCTCGCAGGCCTGGCCGCCATCGGCCTGGGCGCGGCGCTGTTGAATGACGACGACGATGATGACGAATCGGACGCGGATGCCGATGCGGATGCTGATGCGGATGCTGACGCTGACGCGGATGCCGATGCCGATGCCGATGCCGACGCTGATGCAGATGCAGATGCAGATGCAGATGCAGATGCTGATGCGGATGCCGATGCCGACGCTGATGCGGATGCGGATGCTGACGCGGATGCCGATGCTGATGCAGATGCTGATGCGGATGCAGATGCGGATGCAGATGCTGATGCCGATGCCGATGCTGATGCGGATGCCGATGCCGACGCTGATGCGGATGCTGACGCTGACGCTGACGCTGACGCGGATGCCGATGCCGACGCTGATGCTGATGCTGATGCTGATGCGGATGCGGATGCCGATGCCGACGCGGATGCGGATGCGGATGCTGATGCTGATGCTGATGCTGATGCTGATGCTGATGCTGATGCGGATGCGGATGCCGACGCTGATGCGGATGCTGATGCTGATGCTGATGCTGATGCTGATGCTGATGCTGATGCTGACGCCGATGCTGATGCCGATGCCGACTCTGACGTCGACGCCCATGACGATGTTGCGACGGCCAAGCTCGAACTGAGCCCGCGCGACCTCGGCACCACGGAAGAATCCGGCTCGGACACGCTGCTCCTGCGCATAGGCGAGGTTTCCGAATCGCACTACTTCACCATCGACGACGGCACGACGGGCGACCTGTCGTTCTCGTTGGATGGCGGCAGCCTGCTGGGCGTGCTGGGTGGGGCTTTCGTCACCCTCCAAGTCATGCAAGACGGTGAGTGGGTGAATGTTTCCGAGACCCGGGATGCCAACCTGATCGACTTGCTCGGCCTGTTCGGTGACGAGATGCGGGTCGAGGCGCACGATTTGCCCGCTGGCCAGTACCGCGTGGTCTATGGCGGCAACGGCTTGGCTTCGCTCGTGCAGCAAGCCGACTGGAGCATGACGCTGGATCGGACGAGCCTCGTCGAGTTCGACGTGACCAATGTCGAGCCTGCGTCCGGCAATCTGCTCACGGATCCCGGCCCAGGCGGATCGCCCGATGACCTTGGTCCGGATGACGCAGCCGTGCTGCAGGTCAAGAACGCGGATGGCGATTATGTGACGCCCGATGCCGCCGGCACGGTGATCGCCGGCCTGTACGGTACGCTGACCGTCATGCCCGACGGCAGCTATACCTACCAGCCCAACGCCGACAACGCTGCAAACGTGGGCAAGGTCGACGTCTTCGATTACAAGCTGGTGCATCCGAACGGCAGCGAAGACGAGGCCAAGCTCTATGTGCGCCTGGACAGCGACCAGGTCGAACTGGAGTGGGACGATGCGAATCCTGGCCAGGATGCGGTCGTCACGCCTGCGGCGGCGGACTCGGGCGACGCGTCGGTGATCGTCGAGAACACGGTCGAGCAGGTGGACCAAGCCGATGTCATCGAGTACTCGTGGGCGCTCGGCGCGCTTGGCATCGTCCTGGGCAACACTTCGGGCACCCATGTGTTCACGGTTGAAGAGGGAACGACGTCCTCGGTCGACCTGGACATCACGGGTTCTGGCCTGGCGTCGTTGCTCAACGGGCTCAAGTTCACGCTCGAGTCCAAGGACGAGGGCGGCAATTGGGTGAAGGTTGGCGGTTCGGAAGCGGGCGGCCTGATCGACCTGATTGGCCTCCTGCCGACGCGCATCACGGCACACATCGACGACCTGCAGCCGGGCGAGTACAGGCTGATCGTGGAGAACGCCTCCGCCATCACGTTGCCGGGCTCGGTGAGCGTGGACATGACGCAACACGTGACGCATTACGACCAGGTAAGCGTCGGTGGCGTCACGCCGGCCGAAGGCAACGTACTCGAGGCTTCGGGCATCGATACGTCGGTCGACGGTCCGGTCGCGGTCAGCGTCAAGGACGGTGCTACCGTCAAGTTCCCCGGCGTCGATCCGGTCGTGCTGGAAGGCGACTATGGCACCCTGACCATGAACGCGGACGGTAGCTGGACGTACGAGCCGAAGGCGGATATCAACGCCATCGAACAGGCCGACGTATTCACGTACCAGCTGCACTTCGCCAACGGCCAGGTGTCGGAAGGCACGATCACCGTCAACATCGGCGAGACGAACAACACGCAGCCTGCACCGGGGTCAGAGTCCGGCGACGAGCTCATCGTCGCGCAATCGGTGCCGCTCGATGGCCTGGACGATGACGGTGACGATGCGGACGACGACCAGGGCGATGAAGATGATGTCGCGTTGGAAGATGTGTTGAAGCCTGAGGCGGATCCGGTCGAGTCGTATCTCGCCGGGGAGTCCAGCGAAGGCCCGGCCATCGCGTCGGCCTCCACCGAGACTGAGCCGTCTGTGATAGCCTCCGCGTATACGGAGGATCCGGAAGACCAGGCGTGGTCTCAGCATGATGTGTCGGGCATCTGATCGTCGCGCCGATCGTTGATCCGATGAGCGGCCGGTCCTGGGGTTCCAGGGCCGGCCGTTCGCGTCAGAAGTTGCCGGGAGTATTCATGAGAGGTTCATGCCGCGCGGCCTTGCTCGTGGCCGGGCTGTTGTCTGTCAGGCTTGCCGACGCGGCTGACGCGGGCGCGCAGGGCGCCATGCATGGCTGGGCAGGCCCGCAGGCAGCCACGGGCGCCGCCCGCGCGCAAGCCGCGCCCGCCGGGCGTTGGGTCATCGAGAAGCGAGTGTACGTCCCTTCATCGTCGATGAACGGGGTGGTGGAGGGGCCGCCTCTCGGATCCCATCGTCCGTTGGTGGCCGGGTCCGCACCGGCGCAGTCGCCCCAGTTGGCCGGGGCACCGGCAGGGGCTTCCGCACCGGCCAACAGCGACAGGCCTGCGGATAAGGTGGCCGAAAAGGCGGCCGATAAACCGGTCGAAAAGTCGGCAGATAAGTCTGCCGAGGACAGGCGCATCGCGCGCCACCCCGATCCCGAACGGCTGGGGCCGCTCGCGCCTTCGGTTGCAGCGAGCCGGTTGGTGCAAAGCCGCCCGAATGCAGGGGTCGTGCTGGCGAGCGAGGTGGCCAAGGGCGGGAACGCTGCCGCGTTGACGCTGGCCGACGTGGCGCGCCAAGCCGTCAGCTGGCATCCGAACATCGCGGAAGCCTTGGGGCGGCTCAATCAAAGCGACGAAGAGATTGCCGTGGCGCGGGCGGGCTACTACCCCCGGGTCTCGACGGGCTTTCGGGCGGGCCGCGACAATACCAACGCTTCGGCCGATAGCCAGATCCGCCGCCTGAGCGTGTCGGCGTCGCAGATGCTGTACGACTTCGGCAAGGTCAGCAGCAGCGTTTCTGCCGCGCAGGCCGCCGCACGCGTGAGCCAGGCGCGGGTGTCGATGGCCGTCGAGCAGGTCGCGGCCGAGGCCGCCAGGGCGGCCATCGAAGTCAAGCGCTATGAGGAGCTCGAGGCTGCCGCGCGCGACCAGGTAAAAGGGGTCTCCGAGATTAGCCAGCTGGTCAAGACACGCCATGAGAGCGGCGCGAGCACGCGTTCGGACGTCATGCAGACGCAATCCCGTGTCTCGGCATCGCAGTCCATTGCGCTGCAATACGCGTCGCAGCTGGCGCGTTGGCGCGGCGTGCTGCGCACGCTGCTGGGCGTAGCCACGCTGCCCCAGCTCTCCGTCGACCGTACGCCGGAGCTGGAGGGCGCCTGCAGGGCGGACGAGCTCGATTGGTCCGAGGTTCCGGCCTTGAAAGTTGCGGAAGCGGAACACGAGCGGGCGAAGGCGCTGCTGGAGGCGGCACGCGCCAACCGCTGGCCCACGCTTTCCCTGGACGCCGGCGTAGGGCGCGCGTTCAACGGCAATGCGACGCGCCGGGACGATTTCATGCTCGCGCTGAACGTGTCCATGGACGTGTACCAGGGCGGCGCGCTCAGCGCCCGCAGCGCAGCTGCCGAACACGCCCTGCGCGCTGCGGACGCGGCGCGCGACAACGCCCGGCTCTCCGTGATGCAGGCCTTGACGGAAGCCCGCGAGCAAACCTCCGGGCTGGCCGACCGCCTGGCTGTGCTGGACGGCCGGCGTCAATCCATCGGCGAAGCCAAGGAGCTATATCGCCAGCAATACCTGGCGCTGGGAACGCGCTCGCTGATCGATCTGCTGAACGCGGAGCAGGAGTTCCACCAGTCGCGCTTCGATCAAATCAACACGAAGTACGAGCTGCTGGAGTTGAGTTTGGATTGTCTCTATGCCACGGGCGCGATGCGCCGGGCGTTTGGCCTGGAAGATGCCGTGCGCGTGGCCGGGAATGCCTATGATGAATAACACCAGCGCAGTGCAGGATCCGGCGGCGGCCGGCGGCGAGACTCCGCAGCCTGGGGCCGAGCATCGGGAACGCGCCTGGCGAGAGGCGGTGCTCGCGGTCGCCCGGCATTACCGGCTTCCGTGTTCGCCCGAGTCGCTGCGCATTGCCCGCAGGTGGGCGGATGAAGGGCAGGACGAAGAGCAGGCCCTGCGCGATCTTGCCCGCCGGGCCGGGCTGGGTTTGTCGTTGGTGCGGGATCCCGAGGCACTGGAAGCGATTTCCACCTGGCGCCTGCCGGTGACGGTGAGGACCCGCGACGGCCAGGTGGGCGTACTCGAGGCCATCGCCTCCGACGGAACGGCCAGCATCGCATACAGTGGCGACGATGGGCAACGCACGCGCGTCGCGCTGGATGCCTTGCAGTCCCAAGTCGAATGGGTGGCCGTGATGCGCCCGCTCGGCGGGGTGCCGGATGCGCGCGTCGATGCGTACATCGCACCCTACAAGCCTCATTGGCTGCGCGCCATCGTCCTGGGGGACATGCGGCCCTATTGGCACATCATGGCCGGGTCGCTGGTCGCCAACATCCTGACGCTCTCCACCGTGCTGTTCTCCATGCAGGTGTACGATCGGGTGGTGCCCGCCAGTTCGATGCCGACGCTGTACGTTCTGTTCATCGGCGTGCTGGTGGCCTTGGGCTTCGATTTTGTGTTGCGGCGCGTGCGCAGCACCGTGACCGACCTGCTCGGCAAGCGCGCCGACATGCGCATTTCGGACCGCGTGTTCGGCCATGCGCTGCGCGTGCGCAATACCGCCCGGCCGGCTTCGACCGGCACCTTCATCTCGCAATTGCGCGACCTCGAGTCCATACGCGAGATGATGACGTCCACGACGGTGACGGCGATTGCCGACGTGCCGTTCTTCATCTTGTTCTTGGTCGTGTTCTGGCACCTCGCCGGATCCCTGGTGGCGGTTCCGCTCGCGGCCATGGTGCTGATGGTCGCGCCCGGCTTGCTCGCCCAGCGGCGCCTGCGCGAGTATGCCCAGACGGCTACGCGCGAGGCTTCGCTGCGGCATGCGATGCTGGTGGAGGCGGTGCAGGGCAACGAAGACATCAAGACCATGCAGGCCGAGGACCGCTTCCAGCACCTCTGGAACCACTACAACGCGGTCACGGCCGAGGCCAACCTGAAAACGCGGTCCTTGACCAACACGCTGGTGGGTTGGTCCCAGACCGTGCAGACCGGCGTGTTTGCGACCGTGATCTTCTTTGGCGCGCCGCGCGTCATCGACGGTGACATGACCACGGGCGTGCTGGTGGCGGCTTCCATTCTTTCCTCGCGGATGATGGGCCCCATGGCGCGCGTGGCGCAGCTGCTGGGCAAGTGGCAGCAAGCCAAGCTCGGCATGAATAGCGTGGACCAAATCATGCAGCTGCCGGTGGACCAGCCCGAGCACGAGCAGCGCATCCACCGCCCGGCGATCCAAGGTGCCTTCCAGTTCGACGGTGCGGCGTTCCGCTACACCCCCGATAGCCCGATCATCCTGCAGGTGAAGAACCTGCGCATCCAGCCGGGCGAGCGCATCGCGGTGCTGGGGCGCAATGGCGCGGGCAAGTCGACCTTGCTGCAAGCCATGGCCGGCCTGCTCGAGCCCGCTTCGGGCGAGGTGTTGCTCGACGGCGTGCGGCTGTCGCACATCGATCCGGCGGACGTGCGGCGGGACATCGGCATCCTGACCCAGAATGCGCGGCTGTTCCACGGCACCTTGCGCGACAACCTGGTGCTGGGTGCCCCGCGCACGAGCGACGAGCGCATTCTGCAGGTGCTCGAGTGGACCGGCGCGCTGAATTACTTGCGCCGGCTTCCGAAAGGGCTCGACCACATGGTGCAGGAAGGCGGCGTGGGGCTCTCCGGCGGGCAGCGGCAGAGCCTGCTGCTGGCGCGCCTGCTGCTGCGTGATCCGCGCGTGTTGTTGCTGGACGAGCCGACCGCAAGCATGGACGAAACGACGGAGAAGCGCTTCATTCGCCACCTGGCTTCGCTCGAGGCTGGACGCACGCTGGTCGTGGCGACGCACAGGACGAGCCTGTTGAGCGTGGTCCAGCGCATCATCGTGGTGGACAACGGCGCGATTGCCTTGGACGGCCCCAAGGAAGATGTGATCGCGGAGTTGAACCGCCGGTCCAAGGCGCGCCTGGCGGCGATATAAAGCACGCAAGGGATGGTTATGAAGAGCATAGCGCTCCCCTCTTTTCTCTCGTTTCCCTCCTTCGGCGGCGCACCGCGCAAGCGCCGTGGCATGGATGCCCATGGGGACGGCGATGATGCGGTCATCGTGCGCTCGGAACGCATCATATGGGTGATCGTCACCCTGTTTGCCGTGCTGCTCGTGTGGAGCTTTTTCGGCGTGATCGACGAGGTATCTTCGGGCACTGGCAAGGTCATCCCCACCTCGCGCGAACAAGTCATCCAGTCGCTCGAAGGCGGCATCCTGGCCGAATTGAACGTGGCCGAAGGCGATATCGTCGAGCAGGGCCAGGTGCTCGCGCAGCTCGACCCCACCAAGATCGGATCCAACGTGGAGGAGAGCGCGGCGCGCTATCGCGCGGCGCTCGCGAGCGTGGCCCGCCTGCGCGCGGAGGTGGATGAAACCCGGCCCCGCTTTCCGGACGAGCTCAAGCCCTATCCCGAGCTGATCGCCGCCGAGTCGCAGCTGTTCGAGGCGCGCAAGCGCAGCCTGGAGCAGTCGGTGGCCTTGGTGCAGCAGTCGCTGCAGCTGGTCCGGCGCGAGCTGGCGATGACTGAATCGCTGGTGAAGGCCGGGGCGGCGAGCGATGTGGAAGTCATCCGCCTGCGGCGCCAGGCTGCCGACCTCGAGCTCAAGATCAGCGAACTGCGCTCCGAGTACCGTGTGCGTGCACGCGATGAGCTCACCAAGGCGCAGGCCGAGGTCAAGGCGTTGTCGTCGGTGGTGAAAGGGCGCGCGGATTCGCTCACCCGGCTGACGCTGCGCTCGCCGGTGCGCGGCGTGGTCAAGCAGATCAGCGTCACGACCAAAGGCGGCGTGGTGCCGCCCAATGGGATGCTGATGGAGATCGTGCCGGTGGAAGACCAGCTGCTGGTGGAGGCGCGGATTTCGCCGCAGGACATCGCCTTCATCCACCCCGGCCAGGAGGCGACGGTCAAGATCACCGCCTACGATTATTCCGTGTATGGCGCCTTGGACGGCGTCGTGACCACGATCTCGCCGGACACCATCCAGGACGAGATCAAGCCCGAGGTCTACTATTACCGGGTATTCATCCGGACTTCCACCGACGCCCTGGTCAATAAGGCCGGCAAACGGTTTCCCATCGTACCGGGGATGATCGCGACGGTGGACATCCGGACGGGCCAAAAGACGGTTTTCGAGTATTTGATCAAACCCATGAACCGCGCGCGCGAGGCGCTGCGTGAGCGCTGACGAATCCGGCACCGCGCTCGATGGAAACCGATGGGATGGCGGGAGAAACGGTCTTGCGGGAACCCCCTTCGTCGTACCGGGTCGGCATGCTCCGCTATGCCGCCCGCCCGTTTTCCGAGATCGGGCACATCGCGCGCCTGTGTGCGGACGAGGGCATAGCAGTCTGCTATTTCAGCTATCGGGACCTTGCCGTCGGCGCGACGCGCGCGCGCGGTTTCTTGTTCCGCGATGGGGCCTGGGTCGAGGGCGAGTACGAGCTGCCCGTCGTCATCGACAACGCGCCGCCCACCTCCGCTTCGCAATTGAGACTGTGGCAGGATCTCAAGCAGCGAGCGCGCCTGACCACGCCGCTGTTGGGCGGCAAGCGCGCCGTCCTGCGCATCCTGGGCACGGATCCCCGCACGCTCGCCCTGTTGCTGCCCTATGGTTCGGTCGAACCGCGGGACTTGCTCGAGCGCCTGCGCGACGGGGCCATGGTGCTCAAGCCGTACGTGGGCAGCCGGGGGCGTGGGATTTTCGTGGCCGAACGGGTAGACGGCGGGATTCGCTTGGCGAGCGATGCCGGCGTCGAGCTTCTCGATGAAGCCGCCTTTCTGGCACGCGCCGAGCAGTTCAAGGCCCGCGGCTACATGATGCAGGAGTATTTCGCCAGCCGCACGCAGGCCGGCCCCTTCGACGTGCGCGTGCCGCTGTTCCGCGGCGCGGGCGGGCGGTGGACGGCTGCGGCCATGTACGTCCGGGCGAGCGGCAACCGCGTCACCTCCAATTTGGCCACTGGCGGCCAGCAGCACGATCCGCGCACATTCCTGGCCACGCAATACAGCCGCACGCAGGTGCATGATTTGATGGTGCGGCTGGAAGAGGCCGCTTATCGCGTGGCGGAGGTCCTGTCTGCCCGCCACGGTGAGGCGCTGGATGCGCTCGGCTGCGACTTCGGCATCCAGGATGGCGAGCTGCGCCTGTTCGAAGCGAATAGCTATCCGGGGCTCAAGGGATGCCTGGAGACGGCGGCGCCCATCAAGCTCGATTACTACAAGTACCTGCTCGGCATCGAGACCGGCCCGGCGATTGAAGCGGCGACGCCCGAGAACCGCGAAACCCTGCGCAGCATCATGCGCGAGGGCGCCAATACCTACGTCAACTCCTACTACCTTGCCCCCCGCGCCGGCAATCCAATCTATCGCATGCTGCGCGTGGAGGGAGAGCGGCGGGGGCTGTCGTTTTCCATGGCGGGCAACACCCACGTCGAGCTTTCGGCAGGAGAGGGGCCGCCATGCGTGTTCTCGCCCAACAGTCCGGACGTGTCGGTGGCATTGCGCGCCATCACCTTGAACAAGGCGGCCACGAAGAAAGTCTTGGCGGGTGCGGGCATTCCGGTGCCGGAAGGACGCGTCTTCGACGACTTCGATGCCGCGCTGGCCTACTTCCGCTCGCGGGTGGGCGTCGCGCCGCAGGTGGTCAAGCCGCTCAAGGGCTCGGGTGGCAAGGGCGTGACGGCCAACGTCGCCACGGAGGAAGATTTCCGCTACGCGTGGCATGCCGCCCGGGGAAAGAGCAAGGTGGTCGAAGACTTCGTCGTCGGCGATGAAGTGCGCATCTTCGTCGTGGAAGGGCGGGTCTCGGCCGCTGTCTGCCGCCTGCCTGCCCATGTGATCGGGGACGGCCGCAGCACCATCGCCCAGCTGATTGCGCGCAAGAACGAAGCGCGCAAACGTAATCCAGTCTTCAGGCTGTATCCCATCGAGGCGCTCGACTACCTGCATCGCATCGACCGCCGGCCGCTCGACGCGGTGCCTGCCGCCGGAGAGTACGTGCGCCTGGGCACGACCTCCAACGTGGGCCAAGGCGGCGAGAGCGTCGCCGTGCTGGACGTCCTGCATCCTTCCATTCTCCGCATGGCGGAGGCGTGCTGGCGCGCATTGCCGGGCGCCATCCAGGTTGGGCTGGACGTGATCATCCGCGACTTCCGTGCCGATGCCGGGGACGGTAATGCCTGGGTGATCGAAGTAAATTCAGATCCCGCCGTCGCCACCCCGTGCTTCCCCGCCTACGGCCGTCCGGCCGCCGACCTGCCTGCCTGCCTGGCAGAAGTGGCCGTGGCACGCCTGCGCGCGAACCGGGAGATGCTGGCCGAGGCGCCGACCATCCGCCCGGCGCGCCTCTATCGCTCGCCTTGCGACGGCGCGTCGCTGGCGCGCGATTATTCGCTGCAGCGCGTGTTGCTCAAGCAGGCGGCCTACGCCCGGAATCTCGAATGCACCTCGGTGAACGCCGTGGTCACCATCATCTCGGCGGGAGAGGCCCGGCTCGGCTTTGCGCACGGCATGCCCCACCTGACCAGCCATGTCGCCCGCCGCGCGACGAACGACAAGAGTTGGACCAAGCGGCTGCTCGCGGCGGCGGGGATATCGACGCCCGAAGGCCGGGTCTTTCCCATCGACAAGGCGGAGGAGGCGTGGAAGTACGCGCGCCGGCTGGGGAGGCCGGTCGTGGTCAAGCCGCTCGTCGGCTCCGGCGGCCTAGGGGTGACCTCCGACATCCGCACCCGGGAGCACTTCGATGCGGCGTGGCAGATGGCGCGGGACGTCCGGGCTTCCGAGGTCATTGTGGAAGGATATTGGGCCGGCAATGATTACCGCGTGTTCGTGATCGGCAATGCCATCTGTACGGTCACGCAGCGCGTGCCTGCCTACCTCACGGGCGACGGCATCCATACCATCGACGAGCTGGTCGAGCTGAAGAACCAAGCGCGGCAGCACAACCCCTTTCTTGGCGCCAAGCCCATCGTGTTGACGCCGATGATGCGGCGCAATCTCGCGGCCCAGGGTTTGAGCGGGGATTCGCGTCCGGCAGCGGGGCAGCACGTGCCCTTGCATTCGATCGCGAACATCGGCTCGGGCGGCGAAAGCCGCGATGTGACCGATGCGGTTCACCCCGATTGGGCGCCGATCGCGGTGCGCGCGCGGCAGGCGGTGTTCAACCCCTTCCATGCCGGCCTGGACCTGATCGCCGAAGACATTTCCCGTTCGCCCCACGAGCAGGCCTGGACCATCATCGAAGTCAACACGAACAACGAGTTCGGCCTGCAGCATTTCCCGTTGGAAGGGCCCGCCCGAGACGTCGCGGGCGCGTTGCTGGAGGCGTATTTCCCGCAGCTGCGGCCGGACGAGCGGCAGGAGCGGGCGGTGCGCGTGGTGGTCGAGGGCCGCACGCGGGGCGCGGATTTCCGCCGCTGGGCGTGGAAGCAGGCCAGCGTGCACGGCATGCGCGGCTGGGTACGGCACACCGATGACGGCAGACTCGAGGCCGAGCTAGCGGGCGCCCCGCACGCGGTCTCCCATCTGTTGGAGCTGATCGCCAAGAGGCTGCCTTCCGCGCAGGCGCGGGGGGTGTCGGTCGAACCTATTGCCCGCATAGATGCCGACGATGTGCAATTACGC
>Ga0207866_1002920_pt1 | contig 11489 bp, 6 predicted proteins | sample HigsolmetaAR203D_FD_184835 | JGI IMG/M metagenome (GOLD analysis project Ga0207866, IMG submission 184835) | Ionic liquid and high solid enriched microbial communities from the Joint BioEnergy Institute, USA - AR20-3-D (SPAdes) (version 2) ...
TGAAGCAGAACGAATGTTGCTGTTAGTAAAGAAAAAAATAGAAGAAGGTGCTATGAAAACAAATAAAGAAACTCAAAACGAGAAACAATCGTTATCTGATCCGGTTATAAATGTCTTAGATAAGTATTTAAAATTAACAGATATAAAGGATAAATCAATTGAAAATCTCAATAGTGAACAAATCGACTTTCTTCACTTTGCTGCCGAACAAGGAAATGGTCACGCCCAGATTGTATTGTCGGTTTTGTATAGGTTAGGAAAACATGTTAAAAAAGATTTGAAAAAAGCGTTTGATCTAATGAAAAAAGCGGCTGAGCAAGAGATAGATACAGCATTGTATCTATTAGGTACTATGCACTTTGAGGGAATTGGAGTAAAAAAGAATGATGCTGAGGCATTTAGAAATATTTCTCTAGCAGCTGAAAAAGGATTGCAGGAAGCCAAAGTTAGTTTAGCTGATTGCTTAATACGTGGAATAGGAACAAAAAAGGATTTTAAAAGAGCTTTTTCTATACTATTAGAGGAAGCACAAAAGGGACATACAGGCGCTCAAAGCTTATTAGGCTCTTGTTACGCAACAGGAACTGGTTGCGACATAAACTATACAGAAGCAGTAAAATGGTTTAAAATAGCGGCTGAAAAAGGTAATTCAGAAGCACAATTCAATCTAGGACTATCTTATATTAATGGTCGAGGTGTTCCTAGAAATCCTATGTTAGCTGTGAAATGGTGGAGAGAAGCAGCAAAACAAGGTAATATCGGAGCAATTCAAGCTCTTTCTATGTTATATGAATTTTAGAAATTTAGTGTAAATTATCACTTTATTTCCGCACAAAAAAGACTCTTTTTTGCACATTCCTTCGGAATATCCCTCTCCCCCTTTCCGAAAGAATGTGCTAAATTTTTTGTGAATTATTTCGGAATGGGACATGGGTGATTTCCAGAGGGGGGACGAGGACGTGATTCGGTTTCATGACTTTCAGGTCGATGTCCAGACATATGCCCAGCGGGGAAAACAAAACGACTTTCCCCTTCTTAAGCGGTGCCCTCATTGCCAGGCAAAACGACCTCTTTTTCGCCATGGGTACTACGAACGAAATGCCGTGACGTCGCATCAGTCTTATCGCATTTGGATCGCTCGGTATCGCTGCCCGGAGTGCAGGAGGACGGTGGCCGTGTTGCCTTCATTTCTTCTCCCCTATTTTCAGTATACGTTGCCCACCATATGGAGAGTGGTGAAAGAACGGTTGGGCCTGACTCCGAAACGAGGGATGGAGGAGGCTCCACTCCTTCCTACGGATGAAGGGGTTTTATTTTATGTCCGACGTTTATTCCGAAATTTGAACCACCTTCATTGGTTTTTTGCGGAGCGCTGGAGAAAAATTGGTCCTGCCATCGCCCAAGCGAGAGAACGAGCCCTATGGTGGATCCAGACGATGGAGGAGATCGGCCTCTTTTTCGTCATCCAAGAGATATGGGAGCACCGATCGACGCATCTTTTTGCACGTACATTCAGTTCCTGATTTTACTTATATCCCCTTATATGGAATCATTTATAGATTCCACAAACCTTTCCTCTCGACGGTCGGGGGAATGATCCGATAGGATAGAGACAGGATGGACCGATAAGGTCCTAGAATGGGATGAACGAAGGAGGAGATCGAAATGAATGAGTCGATGAGACAGGAGATCGCTTTATTTCGGTATGGATTGATCGCTCCATTGGTGAATGGACAAGTCGATCCAAAAACGTACTTGAAGGAAGTAGCGGAACGGATCCATCAAGTTCCTCACCATGGAGAGAAACGCATCGCCGCCAAAACGATCCTCGACTGGTGCACGCAGTACAAAAAAGGGGGCTTTGAGGCGCTGAAGCCGAAACGACGGTCGGACCGTGGCCATTCCCGGAGGCTGTCACCTGAAGAAGAGGATCACATTTTAGCCCTGAGAAAAAAACACCCCCACATGCCCGTGACGGTGTTTTACCAACACCTTATCGAGCAGGGGGAAATCCAATCCATCTCTTATTTCACTATATACCGACTTTTAAAAAAATACAACCTCGTGGGGAAAGAAATTTTACCGATTCCTGAACGAAAACGATTCGCGTACGATCAGGTCAACGAGCTCTGGCAAGGTGATTTGTCCCATGGCCCGTTGATTCGCGTGAATGGCAAAACGCAAAAAACGTTTTTGATTGCCTATATCGATGACTGCTCGCGGGTCGTGCCGTACGCTCAGTTTTTCTCTTCCGAGAAATTTGACGGGTTGCGGATCGTAACCAAGGAAGCGCTGCTTCGATACGGAAAGCCGAAGCGAATTTACTCGGATAACGGCAAGATTTATCGGGCGGAACCCTTGCAGTACGCCTGCGCGGAGTTAGGGATCACCTTGATCCATACCCAGCCGTACGATCCGCAAAGCAAAGGGAAAATCGAACGATTTTTCCGCACCGTACAGACGCGGTTTTACCCGTTGCTCGAAATGAATTCACCGAAGTCGCTCGAAGAGCTAAACGAGCGATTTTGGAAGTGGTTGGAGGAAGATTACCATCGAAAACCGCATGCCTCGTTGAACGGGAAGACGCCACATGAAGTGTTTCAATCGCAAGTCCATTTGGTGTCGTTCGTCGAGGATTCGGATTGGCTCGACTCGATCTTTTTGAAACGCGAATACCGTAAAGTGAAGGCCGATGGTACGGTCACGTTGAACAAGCAGCTGTATGAAGTTCCGCCCCGGTTCATCGGACAATCGATCGAACTCCGTTATGATGAACAAGGCGTGTATGTGTACGAAGACGGTCAACGGGTCGCCGAAGCGGTCCTTGTTCGCTTCGAGGACAATGCCTATGTGAAACGCCATCGGTCACCGTTTGCGACGGTTCCGGTAGAGGGAGGCGAAAACGATGTATAAAACGTTTTATTCCCTTTCCCGAGAGCCGTTTTCGAAGGAGACGAATCCACCAGAGGCTTATCAAGGGGCCTCGTATCAAGAGGCCCTCGCCGCTTTGGACTACGTGAAACGAACAAGAGGGATCGGGCTATTGATTGGTGAACCAGGGGCCGGCAAGACATTCGCCCTTCGGGCGTTTAAGGAATCCCTGAATCCGTCACTGTATCACGTCGTTTATTTTCCATTGTCAACGGGAAGCGTGATGGACTTTTATCGCGGCCTTGCCTTCGGGCTCGGGGAAGAGCCGAAATACCGCAAGGTCGACTTGTTTTATCAAATCCAACAAGGGATCGAGCGCTTGTATCATGAACAACGGGTAACGTCAGTGTTCATCCTCGATGAAATGCATTTAGCGAAGGATGCCTTTCTGCAGGATATCGCGATCCTGTTCAACTTTCACATGGACTCAACGAATCCGTTTGTCTTGATTTTGGCGGGGCTGCCCCATTTACAGGCAAAACTACGGTTGAATCAACACCGTCCGCTTCACCAACGAATCATCATGCGATACCAGATGGGGCCTCTTGATAAGGAAGAAGTGGTAGGATATATCGAACACCGCCTGAAACAGGCGGGGGCGAAACACTCGATTTTTACCCCAGCTGCCTTAGAAGCGATCGCCCTGCAGTCGCAGGGGTGGCCGCGGATCATCAACAACCTCGCCACCACTTGCCTGTTATACGGCGCTCAATTAAAAAAACATATGATTGACGAAGACATTGTGCGTATGGCAGCCGAAGAAATGGGGTACTGACACAGCAGGGGCTGATCGGCCCCTGTTATGTTTCATCCCGATCCATCCTCATTCTAGTTAATCATCCGAAATAATGTGCAAACGTTCGGAAATAATCTGCAAAACCTGGAATAATTCGCAAAGATTTTGCACATTATTTCCGAATCCGTCCGAAATAATTTGAAAAAGAGATTCTGAAATAATGTGCTAATTTACAGTAATTACCCAGCTTTTTAATTTCGCTTAGTGTTGATTAATTGGTCAAAAATAGTGTCATTTTTGACTGTTTTTTGTTTTTGTACCCGAAAACAGAATCCGTTACTGTTATAGGGGCATCTGTTTTTTATTCTGTTTGACAAGAAAAGAGCAAAGGATTAAAAGAACTGTATTTTGATAAAAATATTGTGAAATATCTATATTACGTATTGACGACTGACAATTCAAGATGATGTATAAAAGTTTGTGTAAAGCATTTTGCTAGAACAAAAGAAAAAAGTAGGGTATTCTCTGATTGGACCAAAAGACCGAAACGGAGAATTTCAAACGTAGTTGTTTGCCGTTTATCAATGCCACACCGGCTGGCTGGAGGAAGCTTTTAAGGCGATTTATCCGAAAGACGATGTGTAGCGTTGTGTCGTTCATAAAGTCCCTAATACTCTTAAGCGTGTTCGAAAAAAAGATCAATTTGAAGTGACAGAGGATCCCAAACTGATTTATTGCGCACCGAATAAGGAGATGGCGTTACAGATGTTTCAACAGTTTGAGTCAAAATGGTTCAGCAAGTATCCGAGAGAAGTTCGATCTTGGGCAAATGAGTTGGATGTCCTCCTAACATTTGTCCTCCTAACATTTATGGATTATCCAAGCAGTATTTGAAGTATGATTTATACGGCGAATGCCATCGAACGATCAAGGAGATTCGGAAACGTCTAAAGCCGATGAACAGTTTGAGCAGTTTAGAAGCCGCGGAAAAAGTCGCGTATTTGACCATCCAAGATTTTAATGAGAAATGAGCAAGGGGTATTACTAGGATTTTCTTAAAGATAGAAAATCCTCCAGCGAATGCTTGAAGTATGTTATCATGAACCAAGTAATGTAAATCAATGAAATAAGAGGATTCTCCTTTTCCACCCAATCCATTTCAAATCTATTTCGGAGATACCCTACTACCCTGCATTACACAAAATTCTTGACAGTATTCTTTCTTGCATTTGCCTATATTGATATAATCAGTAATAGGAAGTGTCAAAATAACATTTTACGAACGAGTAATGTTTTTGGGAAAGGAGTGAGCGATATAGATGCGTGACTATTCAGCTGGTTTTACAAGTGAAGGCTGGTTTCAGAATGAGATGTATATCGTTCTGCAACTAAAAAAATCCGGTTTAAGTAGAAAAGAAATTTTGAATGATATAATTGAAAAAAATTCCTTTCAAATGAGAAGTGAATCAGGAATTAGAAAAAGATTTCAGATGGTATATCGCCGCTCCGAAACCTTTAATGATGAATTAATTCAATTTTATTTAATGGGGTCTCGACATGATCAAAAGGCTTTACTTTTATACAGTTATTTAAGATGTTATCGAATTCCTTATGAATTTTATCTTGAAGTTATTAAATATAACTACCTTAATAATAGGCCTTTGATCCAAACGGTTGAAATTGATTATTTTATTGAACGGAAAGAAACGGAATCGGAAAGCGTTGCAAATTGGCGACCTGATACGAAAAAAAGATTAAGGAGTTCCATTCTCTTGTTCTTTAGAGAAAGCGGGATGTTGCAGAAAAAGAATTCGGTTACATATGAGATATCGCCAATACATATGAGTACAAAGCTAAAAGAATATGCCAAAGAATATGATAAATTATTGTATTCCTTTAGTGAATTAAGCAGGTGAGTATATGAGTACTTATGATCGATTAAATAAAATGGAAAAACGTATCAATGAGGAAGGTTTCACGATGCCAACAGGTATTGGAAGCGAAATTCCTCACTATGTATTCGATTATCCTGCTGAAGATGAACTTATTGTTCGGTCTTACATCGAGGGATTATTGAAGAGAACTTCTTTAAAGATAAAGGAAATTAATCTATTTAAATTCTTGTTAAGCTTTTATGAAGAAGATGAATTAGAAGAATTGATCGAAATTAGTGAAGAGGAAGGTTATGAGGAAATTGTTTGTATATTTCAAACAATAATTGAACATCCACACATAATGGCACAGTCCTTTATTGAAAAAGCTAAAGATGCTGAACTTATATTCATTACAGGGGTAGGAAATGCTTATCCATTCTTACGTTCAAGTCAATTATTAAAAAAAATATCGGATCATGCCTTTCGTAAACCAATTATACTATTTTACCCCGGTCATTTTACCGGATTAGACCTACGACTATTTGGGATTTTACACAATGAAGATCAGTATCAATTAACAAGAATATCATAAAGGGGGAGATTATGTGTTAGTTAGAGAGATATTTAAAAAAGACATTTTTCGTCCGATTAATGGGGTCGTACAAGCTGGACAACTTGATCACGATACAATTAAAAATGAATTGGAGGAATACGTTTTAACCGATGAAGTAACTGGCTACCTCCAAACGTTTTATGAAAACTATTTATCCGTATATAAAACACCTACAAAAGATATAGGTGTTTGGATATCAGGCTTCTTTGGTTCAGGTAAATCGCACTTATTAAAAATTCTATCGTATTTACTGGATAATAAGGAAATTGACGGAAAAAAGCCTTATGAATATTTTTATGAGAAAACAGATAATAAAAAATTGCTATCGATGATGGAGGAAGTGGCACAGAAAGAATCAGATGCTCTTTTATTCAATATTGATTCATTATCTTCTTCCAGTTCGACAAATAAGGAAAGAATCGTAGAGGTCTTTCTTCGCGTTTTTAACCGTCATTTGGGCTATTCCGACACATTATGGGTAGCTGACATGGAACGGCAATTAGATGAGATAGGAAAATATCAAGAATTTAAAGATACCATTTTCCGACTTTATGAAACTAAATGGGAAGATTTTCGATTAAAAGCTGTTTTGCGACGAAAAAAAATTGTCCAAGCATTAATTGAAATCGGATTGGATGAAGAAACGGCCAATAGTTTTTTTGAAATTAGTAAAAATACATTCAGCATTTCTTCAACACAATTAGCACAATTAATTGCGAACTACTGCAAAAGTCGTGGACCTGAATATAGAATTGTCTTTTTAGTTGACGAGGTTGGTCAATACATAGGGACTGACGGAAATCTCATGTTAAATTTACAAACAGTAGTAGAAGATATTGGAAGTGCAACAATGGGCCAAGCATGGGTCATTGTCACATCTCAAGAAAAAATAAAAGCAGCAGTTAATGTCCATAGCGAAAAAGATTTTTCCAAAATCCAAGGACGTTTTGCGACCCGAATTAATTTATCTAGCGCAAATACAGACGAAGTCATTAAAAGAAGACTTTTAGAAAAAACAGATACTGCAACAAAAACATTAAAAGCCACATATGAGCCAATCGAACAAATTGTAAAAAATCGTCTTTCATTTGATCCAAATTCAACACAATTTCGTTCTGGATATCGTTCTGCCGATGAATTTGTGTCACTTTATCCATTTGTACCGTATCAAGTGGAACTTCTACAAGATGTATTCAACAAAATAAGAATCCATGGTGAAGGTGGAACCAGTTTAGCACACGGGGAGCGTTCATTATTAAAAGCTTTCCAAGAAGCAGCAAAATTTAATTCAGAGGAAGAAATCGGAAATTTAGTAACATTAGCAGAGTTCTATCCTTCCATTCGAAGCTTTTTAGAAACAACAATTACTCAAACGATCACACGTGCGGAAGATCGCGCCAAAAATAATGAGGGATTGAAATTAGAAGATGTCGATGTTTTAAAAGTGCTTTATTTAATAAAAGGAATTGACAAAATAAAAGCTACACCAAGTAATATCGCCACTTTATTATTAGGATCAATATATGATGACCACGATGACTACCATATAAAAGAGTCGCTAAACCGTCTAGAACAAGCCATGTTTATTGAAAAACATGCAGATGGTACATATTCTTTCCTTTCCGATGAAGAACAAGAAATAAATAAGGAAATTCGAAATGTTGAAGTAAACCCTATAAAAATTAAGGAACAATTGGGTGACCTGTTTTTCACCAAGTTATACCCGAAACCGAAATTCGAATATCGGAAAGATACCCCTCCGTTTGATTACAATAAAAGATTTGATAACTATACAAAAGGGAGTATGACCAATGCATTAACATTGCAAGTTTTTACTGTGGCAATGTCTGATATGGAAGCTGCTTTAAAAGCCAATTCCGGTCAGTTAGTGATTTGTTTGGATGAAGAAATTGTGGCGGAAGCTGAAAGTGCCATTAAGTACTCTGAGCAAGTTCAAAAATATGTAAACTTTAAGCGGAATAGCAGTACAACAGAAACACAAAAGCGAATTTTTGAAGCCAAGTTGTCTCAAGTAGATGATTTCGAGCAAAAAGCTGAGGAATTATTAAAAAAGGCAGCTGAGAAAGCCCGTTTCTTTATCCAAGGGCAAGAAAGATTTTTCAAAGGCTCATTTGAAAATAAAGTAAATAGTGCGTTTGAACTTTTGATCAAAAACACCTATAGCCGGCTGGATTATGTTGATGAACCCATTACTTTTAAAACACATAAAGAAGCTTGGCGAAAACTCGCAGAACACGGTATTGAAAATGATTTATTACAAATGACCGGTAATCGCAGGGCTTATGAAGAAATGAAGGACTACTTTGAAGAAATTGCCCGTTGGCATGAAAAACCGTCATTAAAATCTGTGATTGATAAGTTTCAGGCTGTACCATACGGTTGGAGTGAATATGACATAATCGGGCTTATATTGGCTTTAATGAATGCCGGCAAAGTAAAACTTTCCATTGGAGATGAGCTGTTTACACCTGAACAGTCGAATTTTTATGATCGTTTGGCACGTATTTCAGAACGGGAAAGAATTCGTGTTATTCCCGAAATTGAAGTGGATCCGAAAGTAAAACGAGAATTTATTTCCATTATAAGAGAATTTTTTGGCGATCGAGACTTTGGTGAAACGTATCAAGACTTTGCAAACGTCATTGTCAAAGAATTAACTGAACGTTTTGCAGCTCCGCTGGAGGAAATCAATAAAAAACGTAGAGAACAAAAATCGTATGAATTCCCATATCCGGGAGAAAGAGAAATTAATGCTCTTTCAATGGGTATTAATCAAATTTTACAAATCCGTGATCCGGAGCAAATGGTTAAAGCGTTCATCAATACAGAAGACGATTTGGAATCTTGGTTAGAATCGATAGAAAAATTAAATGGTTTCTATAATAAAACGCCAATCACCATATTTGATGATACGGTAGATGTATTAGACCGTTTACAAAAGGATTTAACGATCATCCAAGACAATGATGTACTTCTTATTAAAAAACAAATTACGGATATTTTAACAAATCCGAATCCTTATCGGGATATACCTAAATTACCACAATTAACGAGTCAATTAGAATCTAAAATAAATGAGATTGTAAATGAACAGCGACAAGCGATAAACATACAAGTTGAAAAACTTGAAAAGAAATTAAATGAGACAAAGGAATATTATCTGGAAATACCTGCAATCGTTGATTATATTGACACGGAAATGCAAAAGTTCAACAGGCTGAAAAGCAATCTTGAACATGAAAAAAGTTTAGTCATTATACGTGTGTTATTACAAGATCTTACGGAATTGACCAATAAGGTTGAAAATCAGGCAAAACAATTAGAAGTCGAATACAGGAAACCGACGATTGATAATCCGTCTGACAAGCCAACAACCGTTATCCGGGAAAAACAAAGCAAAAAATTAAACGCTAATGAACTGTACCGTCTGTTTTTCAATGGGCGGAAGAAAATTGAAACACAACAAGATTTAGATCATGCACTTCAAGAATTACGGAAAGCTTTATTACGTGAGTTAAAAGATTATACGTTAGAAATTGAATAAGGGAGAGGGAATTGCCCCTCTCCTTATAAAACAAGATGGGAGGTCGGAGCGATGGTTATGCATAAAACAGAGCTAAAAAACTTTGCCATTTCTGCACGGAGAGAATTAATTGAAAAAGTTGCATTGCGTGCCAAGCTTTTTGGAATTGATGAGAAAAATGGATTGAAAATAGAGGAGAAATTCGGACAACTGATAGTAAATGGAGAAACCTATCCGTTAAATTGGAGATTGGCTTTTCAATCTCTTGCAAGACAACTGGAGATTAAGGGTTATCAACAACTGATTGAGGAAGTAGCTTACACTTGGTTTAACCGTATAATTGCGATTCGATATATGGAACTTCACGGTTATTTGCCAGAACGAGTCAATGTTTTATCCAGCAGTACCGGGAAAGTAGAACCTGATATTCTTACAGAATTTGAATCAATGGATTTGGACGTTGATAAAGATCAAATCAAAAGATTAATACGAGAAGGCGATACGGAACAAGCATATCGTAAATTATTCATTGCACAATGCAATGCTTTGCATCATATTTTAGATTTCCTCTTTGAAAAGATTAATGACTATACAGAATTATTACTGCCTGACTATTTATTAGATAGTGAATCCATCATAAGTAAATTGGTGAAAAATGATGCATTAACGGAAAGCTTTCAAGAAGTAGAAGTCATTGGCTGGTTGTATCAGTACTATAACACGGAACCGAAAGAAAAAGTATTTGCAAATCTAAAGAAAAACAAGAAAATTGAGAAATACGATATTCCTGCGGCAACTCAACTTTTCACACCAAAATGGATTGTTCAATACATGGTCGAAAACTCACTTGGTCAACTGTGGTTAGAAGCCAATCCAAATTCTCCGTTAAGGGAAAAAATGCGTTATTATATTGAACCTGCTGAACAAGAGGAAGATGTAAAACAAAAACTAGAGGAGATTAGATATAAGAACGTTAATTTAGAAGAAATTACGATTATTGATCCATGTTGCGGTTCAGGGCATATTCTTGTGTATGCATTTGAGTTACTTTATCAAATGTATGAAGAAGCAGGGTATCCAAGTGGAGATATTCCCCAATTAATATTAGAAAAGAATTTATATGGACTTGATATTGATGACCGAGCTGCACAATTGGCATCTTTTTCATTAATGATGAAAGCACGTGAGAAATCTAGAAGGATTTTTAGAAAAAAAATACAGTTAAATATTCTTTCGATTGAAGAGTCTAATCATTTAGACAAAGAGGAAATTGCTCAGTTAATTGGGGAAAACGATAATGAAAGAATCGAATTACGTTCTATAATTGAAACTTTTATTGATGCTAAGATCTATGGATCTATGTTACAACCACAACAATATTGTTATCAAAAATATTTAAATAGAATTCAAAAAATTAATGATGAACAATTATCATTAGAAATGCTAAATGTTTTTGAACATTTAGAAACACTAAAAAAACTCTTTGAACTAGGGAAAATTTTAGCCTCGGAATATAACGTTGTAATTACAAATCCACCTTATATGGGTGCCAGAGGAATGAATAATTTACTAAGAAAATTCCTTGAAAAAAATTTTAATAATGCAAAGAACGATACTTTTTCTGTATTTATTGAACGGTGTATTCAATTTTCGAAAACAAACGGTTTTGTTTCAATGATTACAATGGAATCTTGGATGTTTTTAAGCAAATATGAAAATTTAAGAAAAGAAATACTAGAACAAACATTTATTGATAAAGCTATACATATGCCATATGAAGGTAAAGGTAAA
>Ga0207866_1002931_pt1 | contig 11450 bp, 9 predicted proteins | sample HigsolmetaAR203D_FD_184835 | JGI IMG/M metagenome (GOLD analysis project Ga0207866, IMG submission 184835) | Ionic liquid and high solid enriched microbial communities from the Joint BioEnergy Institute, USA - AR20-3-D (SPAdes) (version 2) ...
AAGCCGCCGGCGCCGGAGGTCTTCATCCCGGCATTCGCGCGGGCGGCCCTGCAACCCCAACCAGCGATGCCGCCCGCGCTGGCGCCACGACCATCATTGCACTAACAATCAAATTGGACCCGTCCGTCGGGGCCGATCAGCATGACGCGCTGATGGAACTTTACACCACCCGCTTCAGCGAGCAGGTGGAGGCCGTTTCCACGGAAGAAGTGCTGACCAACTGGCCGGAGTAGATCCGGCCAGTAGGCAATGATCAGCCAATCTTCCGACCGGCCGACTGAAGCAGTTCGAAGGCTTCGAAGCGGCGGTCGTGCCATTCCCTGGTTGCCGGATTGGGCGCGTGCACTTCACCGAGCGCCGACATGGCGCTCATGGCCTCGCCGAGATCCTTGAAAGCGCCGGCAGCGGCGGCGCCCAGCATGGCTGAGCCCAGCAGGACAGGTTCAGGAGAGACTGACGCGGCGACGGTGAGGCCCGTTGCATCCGCCAGCATCTGGCGGACGAGCGCGGAGCGCGTTGCGCCGCCGCTGACGACGATCGTATCCGTCTTGATGCCCTTCGCGGCCTGTGCATTGACAATCTGACGCGCGCCGTAGCCAAGGCCGCAGAGGCCGGCGAGATAAAGTGCGAGGAGGCTGTCAACGCCGTCTTCAAGATCGAGGCCGGCAATGATGGCGCGGGCTTCCGGATCGGCGAAGGGCGCACGATTGCCCAAGAATTCCGGCACCACATGGACGCGGCCGACGATATCGGCAACAGCGGCGGACCCACCCCTTTCATCGACCAGGGCAGCGAGCGTATCGGCAAGGCCCGTGCCGTTGCCCGAGGCCTCGACCTCCGGGGCACGCGGGTGCATGCGGATCAGGCGCTCGATGGCAGCACCGGCGGCGGATTGACCGCCCTCGTTGAGCCATAGGCCTGGAACCATCGCGTTGTAGTAGGGCCCCCAGACGCCGTTGACGAAGACGGGTTCCTGCGTCGTTGTCATGGTGCAGGCGGAGGTGCCGAAGACATAGGCCATGCGGGAGAGCACATCGCCTGCGCTGCCCGCAGCACCCACGGTGCCGATGCCACCCGCATGCGCGTCGATGAGGCCGACGGCGACCGCGGTGCCGGGCGCAAGGCCGAGGTCAGCCGCAGCCTCTTCCGTCAGTCCGCCGATGGCAGTGCCGCCAGCGCGGATTTCCGTGCCAATGCGGGCAAAGCCCTCATTGGCCAGTTCCTCGAGACCGATCTGGCGGAAGTAGGATTCATCCCACCGGTTTTCGTGACTCAGATAGGTCCATTTGCAGGTCACGGTGCAGGCGGAACGCACGAGACTTCCCGAGGACTTCCAGGTGAGGAAGTCCGTGAGATCGAAGAACTGCCAGGCGCTGTTGAAGGTCTCCGGCTTGTTTTCCTTGAGCCACAGGAGCTTCGGCGTTTCCATCTCCGGGGAAATGGTGCCGCCGACATAGCGCAGCACATTCGCCCTCGTCGCGTTGATGCGGCTGGCCTGCTCGGTTGCTCGGTGGTCCATCCAGACGATGATGTTGCGCTCAGGATCGTTCGACGGGCCTACGGCCAGCGGCTTTCCTCCCTCGCCAAGCACAACCAGCGAGCAGGTCGCGTCATAGCCGATGCCGACGACATCTTGCGGCGCAACGCCCACCTGGGCGACCGCTTCGCGAACGCTTTCGCAGACGGCTTTCCAGATGTCGTTGCTTGACTGCTCGACGATGCCATGAGCCTCGCGCCACATGGCAATGTCGCGCTTACCGGTACCAAGCAGTGTACCCGTCGCATCGAAGAGGCCGGCGCGTGCGCTGCCGGTTCCAACATCAACACCCAGAAAGTATTTCGACATGGCCGGCTTTCCGATGAAGAGAACTAGAGATCCAGGCTCTGCGGCAGGATGACGAGGTCGCGGATGGTAACGTTGCGCGGACGCGTCAGCATGAACATGACGGCTTCGGCCACCTCCTTTGCCTCCATGATACTACCCTGCTGCTTGGCTTCCTCAAGCTTGGCCTTCGGCCAGTCATCGATGAGGGCAGTGATGACCGGACCCGGCAGCACGCCGCCGACGCGGATGCCATAGGGGGCCACCTGGCGGCGGACGGTGTGGATGAATGCCTGCACCGCGTGCTTGGAGGCCGTGTAAATCGGTTCCCAGATCACCGGGATCACGCCAGCAACCGAACTCGTCATGATGATGTCGCCGGTCTTGCGCTCGATCATGTGCGGCAGAACCGCGTGGACAGTCCGGAAAGCCGCATTGATGTTGAGGTTAAGCATCCGGTCCCATGCATCCGGGTTGCCTTCCCAAACCTTACCGCCGATATAGGCGCCGGCATTTGCATGGAACACATCGAGCCGGCCCGCCTCATCGAGGATGCGGGGCATCATCGTTTCGACACTCCTGGGATCGAGGAGGTCGACCACCAGCGGCCTGGCGCGCTCGCCGAGTTCGGCGCAATGCTTCTTCAATGCGTCTTCTGCGCGGTCCACGAGGTAGACCGTCATGCCTGCATCGAGCATGTGTCTGGCGCATTCCAGGCCAATGCCGGAAGCTGCTCCGGTTACGGCTGCCACTTGTCCGCTGAGGTCCTGAACCATCGTCTGTTTCCTTTGTGAGGTGCCACCGCTGGGGTGGTGTCTATTGTTCTTAGTTGTCTGCGGGGAAGAGCTTCACGTCGGCTGCCCTGAAACCAAACTGCATCGTCTGGTCCAGCTGGAACGGACGGTCGCCGGGGAAGACCGCCGTGAGCGAAGCATCGTCGTTCAGATTGAGGCTGATGACCGTCTCCGCACCCATGCGCTCGACGATGCGCACGCGGCCATCGAACGTGCCAGCGGCGTCCGCAGTGTTCCCCGCGAGCACGACCTGCGGGCGCAGGCCCATGATAGCTTTGCCGGTTGCCTTGACGTGGCCCTTCGGCACGGCCACGCGGCCGAAGGAGGGAGCGGAGATCAACGCCTCGTCACCCTCGATGGATTCCACCGTGACCGGCAGGAAGTTCATCTTCGGTGAACCGATGAAGCCTGCTACGAAGGCATTGGCAGGATTGTTGTAGAGTTCGATCGGTGCACCCACCTGCTGGACGACGCCGCCGTTCAATACCACGATGCGGTCGGCAAGCGTCATCGCTTCCACCTGGTCATGGGTGACGTAAATCATGGTCGCGCCGAGGTCCCGATGGAGCTTGGCGAGCTCCATGCGCATGTCCATGCGCAATGCCGCGTCGAGGTTGGACAGCGGCTCGTCGAACAGGAAGACCGAGGGCTTGCGCACGATGGCGCGACCGATGGCGACGCGTTGGCGCTGGCCGCCGGACAGTTGGCTCGGCTTGCGGTCAAGCAGGTGCTCGATCTGGAGGATGCGGGCGACCTCGCGTACCCGCGTGTTGATCTCCTCCTTCGGGCGCTTGCGCAGCTGCAGGCTGAAGCCCATGTTCTCCGCCACCGTGAGGTGCGGATAGAGCGCGTAGGACTGGAACACCATGGCGATGCCGCGGTCGCGCGAGGGCACGTCGTTCATCGTCTTGCCGTCGATCTCGAGCGTGCCGCCGGAGATCTCCTCAAGACCCGCGATCATGCGCAGAAGCGTGGACTTACCACATCCGGACGGACCGACAAATACGATGAATTCGCCATCCCGGATGTGAAGGTCCACACCCTTGATGACACTCGTGTTCCCGAAATTCTTCTTCACATCGACCAGGCGTAATTCAGCCATTGTGCGTCTCGTCCATGCTTGGGGCTGTGAGGCGAGCCCGGCCCACCTGCACATCAGAAATCTTGTCCTGGAACGGTCTTCCGTTCGCGGCGCCCCGCCGCCCGGGAGGACGGCGGAAGCAGAGTTCATGAGGCCGGTTAGGCGGCCTTCGAGAGGGACTCGAGCGTCAGACGGTTGCCGTCCTGGTCGCGCAGGTATGCGCCCTTTTCGACCAGCTCGCGACGCAGCGCCTGAACGTCGATGTCCTTCGGAGCAACGCCGCTGCGGACGGCAAGCTTCGCGGCCCGGCCAGCGGCCTCGCCCAGCGCCATGCAGGTTGCCATGACGCGGGTTGCGCCCATGGCTTCGTGCGTCGTGGAGATCGGGCGGCCTGCGACGAGCAGGTTTTCCACCTTCTGCGGCACCAGCGAGCGGTAGGGGATGTCGTAGCAGTCACCGCACCAGATCAGCGTGCAGCCCTCGTCGCCCGGACGATGGATGTCGATCGGATAGGACGCGACGGCAATGGCGTCATCGAAATGCGCGCAGCTCAGCACGTCGTCCTGGTTCATCACGTACTGGCCGATGATGCGGCGCGTTTCGCGGATGCCGAGGAACGGCGCGGTCTTGGCAAAGTGCGCATTCTCGAAGCCCGGTACATAGTTGACCAGATAGTCAACGATGTCACGGATCTGGTCGCGGGCCTCGATTTCCCCCTTGGTCAGGGAGCGGACGTCGGTCGCGTCGGTGCCGACGACGCGGGTCATGTTGATCCAGGCTTCGCCCTGCTTCAGGCCGGTGATGATGATCGTGCGCTCGTTCGGCATGTAGTAGTTGCGCTCACGGCGCGCCTTTGCCATCAGCTCGCGCAGGCCGACGACGATGAACTGGTGGTTCTGGCCGAAATATTCGGCCGGAATGAAGTCGGTGAGATAGGTGCGCGGCTCCTCGGCAATGGACATGCGCAGCTTGTCCGTGTCGACATTCGCCATGCAGAACATCAGCGTCGGCGGCTGCATGCCGCCCTCGGCGTTGCCCTTTTCGGTCGGCACCCCGGCTCGGTAGGATACGTCCGCATCGCCGGTGCAGTCGATGACCATCTTGGCAAGGATCGCCTCACGGCCCGACTTGCTCTCGGTGATCACACCGCGGATCTGCGTACCGTCCTCATTCATCACAACGCTGGAAACGAATGTGTAGAGCTGCACGTCGACCTTGGCTTCGCGCAGCATTTCAAGCGCGACGGTCTTCACGGCCTCGGGCTCGACGAGCGTGATGCCCATGTGCAGCGGGCAGGGACGGTGCTCGGAGGCAGCGTTCACGGCGCGCAACCGGTCGATCAGTTTCTGCGGCAGGCCGTCGATGATCTGATTGCCCTTCTGGCCGAGGAAACCAAGCACCGGCAGGCCGATCGTCATGTTGCCGCCGACGAAGCTGCGGCTTTCGAGCAGGCCAACCCTCAGGCCGTCTTCGGCCGCGCCGATGGCGGCAGTGATTCCGGCGGGACCACCGCCGACGACGAGCACGTCATACTCGGCGCTTACTGGAATCTCGCGCGCCGGTTCGAGAATGGTAGTCTGCGACATGACCTGATGGCCTTTCATTTCAAATGGTTGAGGGGTGAGGAAGGGCCGAAGCGGGTCCTTCCTCAGGCTGTGAGAGCGTGTCTCCCGCTCTCATATAGGTGTCAGGCCGGCAGAAGCGGGCCGACGCGGCTCTCGATGGCAGCGATGGCGTCAGCCGGCGACTTGCGGCCGAGCACTGCGAGCTGCACTTCCTCTAGGAACAGCGCCTGGGCACGTGCTGCTTCGGGGAAGGGCGGGAATGCGCCGCGAGCATGGGCCAGAACTTCTGCCTCGACGGCTGCGAGCGGGTTCTTTGCGGTAAGCTCTGCCTCGCCGAAGGTGGACACGCGAGCCGGACCATTGCCGTTGAGCGCCATCGCGAGCGTGTTCTTCTTGGAGGAGACTTCCTTGATGAAGCTCCACGCAAGCTCCTTGTCCTTGGCATTGGCCGGGATGACCATCGCCCAGGCCTCGACGACCGACGCCATAGGAACAGTGCTCTCCTTCGAAGCCGGGAAGCCGATCGCCTTGATCTTGCCCGGATACTTGGACTGCTCGGCATTGTTGAGCTGGGCGGCACGCGCGAAGGGCAGCACGGTGAAGGCGGCGCGTCCCTGCTGCATCCAGGTCACCTGGTCGTCGTTCTTGGTAGTCGCGTAGCTCTTTGGCAGCGAACCGTCCTTGAACATCTGGGCCAGCGTGGTCAGCGCCTTCTCCATCGCGGCCTTGTCCGGCAGGAGCTTGAATTCCTTGTTGATGAAGTCGCCGCCATAGGCGCGAGCGAACATCACCGGGAACACGGCAAGGTCGGACGCCAGGATTATGCCGGTGGCCTTGCCACTGTCGGAGATCTTCTTGGCCTTCTCGACCAGCTCTTCCAGCGTGGCGGGCGGCGCGGAGATACCGGCTTCCTCAAGCAGCTGCTCATTGTAGAAGAGCGCCTGGGTTGCGGTGCGGACCGGGATGCCGATCAGGTTGCCATCGATCGTCATGCCCTGGACGAGGCCGGGGGCGATGTCATCGAAGGCTTCGATCGGGTCCTTTTCCTGCCAGGGGCCGAGCGGCTCGAACAGCTTGGCGATTTCGCTGGTCGGACGGTTGTCAACCATGTAGCCGACGGAGAAGTCGGTGCTCGACAGCGAGGCCTCGCGGAAGAGGCGGTCCATCAGCGGATTGGAGTCGAAGGTCGTCCAGTTGATCTCGACGTCATTGGCGGCCTTCCAGTCCTTCAGGGCGTCGTTGTCGCCCTCGCCGAGGGACGTCTGGTGAACGCGGTGGCTCAGGACATTCAGCGTCTTCGAAGCCGCAAAGGATGGGCCTGAGAAGCTGAGCGCGCCGACGGCCGCTGTGCCTGCGAGGAAGGCACGGCGGGTAAGCTTCAGATGGGATGTCATGTCATTTCCTCCGGTGCTGGTTACTTTGGTTGCTTTTGACTTACCCCTTGGTGGCACCGGCGGTGAGGCCAGCCACCAGATAGCGGTTCATGAAGACGACGAAGAGCAGGATCGGCAACAATTGCAGCGTGGATGCGGCAAACAGCACGCCCCAGTCGACGCCGTCGATGGAGCCGATCATCTCGGAAATCACCAGTGGGGCGGTCTTTGCCCGGGTGGCGGTGAAGATGAAGGCGAACAGGAACTCGTTCCACGCATAGACGATCACGAAGACCGCGACGGCGATAATGCCGGGTGCGGCAAGGGGCACGATCACCCGGCGAAGGACGGTCGAGCGGGTGGCGCCGTCGATGGCGGCAGCCTCGTCCAGCTCGCGCGGGATCTGGTCGATGAAGGTGCGCATCAGCACGGTGCCGAGCGACACGAAGAAGGTCGCATAGAGCACGATTAGCACGAAATGGGTGTCGTTGATGCCGAGCCAGTTGACGATCGGGAACAGCGGCAGCGTCACGACGATCGGCGGGATGAGGCGCACGCCGATGAGATAGACGATGGAGGCATTGAGCAGGCGGCTGTTGTAGCGCGAGTAGACATAGCCCGCCGTGGTCGAGGCTATGACAGCCAGCGCCGTTGCGCCCGCGGTGATGACCGTCGAATTCCACAGGCTCGAGAAGAATGTCGGCCAGGCGGAGACGAGCTTCTGGTAGTGCTGCACTGTTGGCTCAAAGAACCACTTGGTGGGCACGGCGAAGATGTCGTGGCCCGCCTTGAGGGACGAAACGACGATGAAGAAGATCGGGAACAGCGACCAGACGAGGATCGCGAGCACTGCGATTGTCTTCAGGACGTTGATGAGGAGCCGCTTACGATGCATTGGCGTTCACCTGTCGGCGCAGCAGATAGATGTAGCCGGAAGCAAGCAGCAGCGAGACGAGCACCATGATCCAGGCGGTGGCTGCAGCGGTGCCGAATGCGTTGTAGCTGAAGGCTTCCTGATAGAGATAGACGGCGACGACCTCCGTCGAGCGGGCAGGGCCGCCCTGTGTCATCAGCCAGACTTCCGAGAACAGCCGGAAGGCGAAGATGTAGCGGAAGAGCAGAGCGACGAGGATCGCCGGACCCATGAGCGGGATGGTGATGCGGTGGAAGCACTGCCATGACGTCGCGCCGTCGATGCGCGCTGCCTCGTAGAGGTCAGACGGAAGCGCGAGACGGGCGGCGTAGAGAATGATGAAGGTGAAAGGCAGGTGCATCCAGATCGTCAGCAGTGCGATCATGATCATCGCGTGCATGGGATCATAGCCCCATTCCAGGATCGGCAGGCCAATTGCCTGAAGAACCTGCGTCACCGGACCGACATCCATGTCGAAGAGGAAGCGCCACATCGCCACGGCCACCACCTCGGACACCGCATAGGGTGCCAGCACTGCGACAAGAAGCAGGCGGCGGAATTTCAAGCCACTGTTGAACAGAAGCGCGATGCCCAGCGCAACCAGCAGTTCGAGGTGTACGGCCACCACGACGATGATCACCGTATTGATCAGTGCGTTGTGGAAGGCCGGGTCAGTGATGACGCGGATGTAGTTGTCCCAACCGACGAAGGAGGCCGACTGTCCGAAGCTCGAAGCATGGAAGCTTAGCCAGACGACGTAAATCGAGGGGATGATGATTACGCTCAGCAGCAGCAGCTGAACAGGCGCGAGCAGGGGAATGACGCCCCAGAGAGTTCTTGCATTCATCGTTGTTCCAGATTCCGCCATCCCGGTCAGCTGTCCTTTCGAGCAGTTGGAGTGGATCGCACCGAGCGGCGCACTTGCAGGCTTCCAGGCAGGACGATGTGGCGCGGAGGCTCCGCAACGCCGGCGATGCGATCGCTCAGGCAGTTCCAGATCGCCTGGCCCATTTCCTCGACAGGCTGCCGCACGGCGGAAAGGGGAACCTTCCGCGCAGTCATCCAGGTGTAATCGTCGAAGCCGATGAGCGAGACATCCTCGGGGATGTCGATGTTGAGGGACGCAAAGGCCTGCAGCGTCGCCAGCGTCGTCACGTTGGTGAGGCAGACGACCGCATCCGGCCGCGTCTCCCGCAACAGCCATTCGCGGAGGATGTCAGAACCGGCATTGACGTTTGACGTGAGCTCGACCACGCGCAAACGTGCTCCATCATGCGCCTCGACCACGGAAGCGACGCCGGCGATACGATCGGCGATGGGGCGGATGGCGACGTGCGAGGCCGCGACGACGATATCCCGGTGCTCCGGGATCAAGAGCTCGGCCGCAGCCTTGCCGGCAGCGAAATTGTCCATCGTCACGGTATCGATCGGCAGGTTGTCCTCGCCGATACGGTCGGCCAGGACCATCGGCAGGCGCCCGATCTCGCTGCGAATGGGCTGCGGAATGACATTGGTGCAGGGCACTGCGATCAGGCCCGACGGATGCCAGCCGAGAAGTGCGTTCAGTCGGGCGATCTCGAGCTCCGGGTTGTCTCGCGAGCTGGCAACCAGCACCTCGTATCCGTCATCATGGGCAAGCCGTTCGACCCGCTCCACCAGTGAGGTGAAGAAGGTGTCGTCGAGGTTCGGCACAAGCATGCCGACCACCTGCACGCGCCCCGTGCGCAGCTGGGAGGCCGCACGGTCAAGACGGTAGGAGAGTTCAGCTGCCGCTTCCTCGACCTTCTTCGCGAGGTCAGGGTTGACGGGCTTCTTGCCACTGAAGACGTTCGACACGGTGGCGATGGATACGCCAGCACGCGCAGCAACATCCTTGATGGTTGCCCGTTTTGCCACTTCGGTCGTTTCCTGATGTCTTGTTGTCTCGTTGAGTTAAACGTTTAACTCAGCAGCGGCGACTTTGCAATGCACCTGTGCAAGAATCGCATGCATCCGGTCCCATTGTGGAGAAAGGGGAGCGGGAGAGCCCTCTGCCGCGAAAATCAGGCGAAGCAAGAAGCGGTTCTGAGCATGGGCAAAAAAGAACAATTTTCTCAGTTTGTTATCCGTGCTTTCGTAGAAAGCAGATCAAGAGAGCCAGTGGTTCCGAAGAAGCGCGTGAGGAGCGTTTGCGTTGGCAGGCGCACAAAGACGGGAGCAGGCTGCTTTGGGTCAGGCAGTGCAGGCGTGTGCCGTTCGACCCGATTGCGTCCCGCCTGTTTGGCGCGCAGCAGGGCGGCATCGGCTGCGTCGATGAAATATTCGTAGTCTGGATGGCTCTCATAGGTAGCGACGCCGGCGGACACCGTGATCCTCAGGTCCGTTTCGTCGGGCAGGGTAATGCGGCGAATCTCGAAGTGCTTGCGCAGCCGCTCCGCCACCTGGATGGCTTCTGCACAATCGGTCTCGACCAGCAGGATGAGAAACTCCTCGCCGCCATAGCGGAAGACGAAGTCACTGGGACGGACGAGATCCATCAGGCCCTCGGCCACCTGGCGCAGCACTGCGTCGCCGGCAGAGTGGCCGTACCGGTCATTGACTGCCTTGAAGTGATCCACGTCGAGCATGATGATCGAGAGCGGCAGCCTGTTCTTCTTGGCAAGCCCGATCTCGCGACCGAGCACGGAGGGCAGGAATTTGCGGTTCAGCACGCGTGTCAGCGGATCGCGCCCGCTTTCGAGTTCGGTCGCGGACTGAAACAGGTCTGCCAGGAGGTACTTGATCTCGTCGATCACGCCCTGCAGCTGGCCGATATGCTTCACCAGTTCACCGGTCCCGGCCTGTTTCGCCCGCTCGATCGCCGGTAGAATCTCGCCGTCGGTCCGCTCCATGAGGGTGCGGATGTTTTGCAGGATGCTCGACTTTCCAAACATCAGGACGGCCCGGTGGCGAACCCAGAGCCCGAAGGGAGAGTGGGCGAGGGGCTCAAGTGCAGCAACGTCCTTGCCGGTGGCGAGATCGAAGAGCAGCGATTGGCACCATTCCAACAGCACGGCACGCTGGCTCTCGCGCTCGGTGGTGATGTCCTGCCCCAGCGCAAACAGCCGGAAAGCCTCATCCTCGTGGGCGCGGTTCTTTGTGCTGGTGACATAGGACGCGCTCATGAGCCGCATCGAGTAGTCGATGACTTCCTCGAGCACGATGAGTGCGGCCATCTTGTCTCTGGCATCGGCTTCAGCAAGTTCTGACAGGATCTTCGCAATCTCGACCTTGATCAGACTGCCACCCTCCAGCATGAGATGGACGGGCAGACCAATCCGCGCGTGCACGCCTCCAGTCTGGATCTGTGTCTCCTGGAATGTCTCCGTCTCAACATCATCAAGTTTGAGCAGGGTCAGCAGCCAGTTGCGCAGCGAATGGCTGAGGCGCTCATGCACAACCGTGTGGTTGAGGAACAAGGCGCCCTCCGCATGATGGAGGAAAGTGCCGTAGAACACGGACACCAGTTTGTCGGCATTGGCAGTCACCACCGAGGTCAGGACACGGGTTGCAGTCTCTCGTTCCTTCGCTGTTGTCGTTTGCCAAAACCGAAGTTTCGTATCCAGCATAGTCGTCCCGCACCCTGAAGCCGCCCTCAACTAGTGCTGGGGCGGTGCGTTGTCAAACTGGGCGATGCAGCTCTGAGTGTCGCAGATGTTTGGTGCAGTTTGGCCGAGCCTCTGATCGGTCCCGACGGACGGGTCCAATTTGATTGTTAGTGCAATGATGGTCGTGGCGCCAGCGCGGGCGGCATCGCTGTTGGGGTTGCAGGGCCGCCCGCGCGAATGCCGGGATGAAGACCTCCGGCGCCGGCGGCTTGTAGCCGAGCGATCCATGCGGACGCACGGTTTTGTAATGCCGACGCCAGCTTTCCACGATGATCC
>Ga0207866_1002938_pt1 | contig 11423 bp, 11 predicted proteins | sample HigsolmetaAR203D_FD_184835 | JGI IMG/M metagenome (GOLD analysis project Ga0207866, IMG submission 184835) | Ionic liquid and high solid enriched microbial communities from the Joint BioEnergy Institute, USA - AR20-3-D (SPAdes) (version 2) ...
CCCAACCACCACGGACGCGCCCGCCGGCCACGTTTCGTTTGACGTGTTCGTGATCGTGATGCTCGACGCGCCGTAGGTGATCGAGATCTTGGAGTCGCTTTCGCGGTACTCGTTGTTGTTGTTCACCGACACGTAGCCGGCCGCCAGCGCGTTGGCGCTGGTAAAGTCGGCCTGCGAGGTGCCTGCGGGGTATGCAATCGTGAACGAGCCGCTATGCGCGACACTCGCCCCGAGCGCAGTCTGGACAACCTTGTATCCCATCGTTGCATCTCCTTACGCAAAGGGGAGCGAGGCCGGCGAACCGGCCTCGTCGCGCTTACGCGATGTCGTACACAGCCGACGTGTTGAGCTGGCGGGCGACCAGAACCGCAGTGGTCGTGATGCCGTTGTACATCACGTAGCGGTCGAAGGGCCGCGCCGGGTGGTGGCGCTTCATGCGCTGGCCGTCCATGTACAGCAGGCGCACGCCGCGCTGGCCCATGTCGATGACATAGCACCGCTTGGACAGCCCGAGGTCGTCGAGGGTCGGATCGTACTCGATCGGCATCCTCTTGAACTTCGGGTCGGACATGCCGCCGTCGACGTCGCCCATAAAGCCCGTCTGCGAGTAATAGCCGTTGGCCCGGAGCTCCTTCTGGTAGCCGTCGATGAAGTCCGAGCCCGCGAACCATTTCCAGCGAGACGAGCCCGAAGCATACCGCTTCAGCTGGCGGACCTCCTTCTCGAGGAACTCGATAAGCGCGCCGCCATTGGCCGGGTTGACCGTAATCGGGCCCTGCCCGCCAGCGAGGGCGTAAGCCGCAGTCGCGGCCCGGTTTCGCCACCAGGGGTTCGCCACGCGGGAAATGCCGCCCGTCGAGCCCACGGCGGGGTTATCGAGGATGAGCGACTGGATGCCCGCGAGGGCCTTGGTGTCGGACGAACCGTCACCGTGGAGCAGCTCGTCGAGCGACTTGGCGTAGTCCTCGCCGAGCATCTCATTCTTCTCATCGAGACGGTTAGCGAGCGCCTGCATCTCGCGATCGGACATGGCCGACGTGGTCTGGCTGGCACCAGACTCGTCGACGTCAATGCCGTCGATCTTCAGCTCGGTCATCGTGAGGACCGTGCCAATGTGATGCTCCTTCCACGGGAAGGACGCGCGCTTGACGCCGACCGGGTTGTAGTAGGTAACCTGGTCGTCGCCAGTGTAGCCGCGGAGACGGCCGCCGCCCTGGCCGGCGGAAACAGCGAAGGAGACCTTCTCCTTGCCGCCGGGGAACTTGCCGGCCGAAGCGTCGAACGCCTTCAGCAACGGCTTGTTCTGGATGTTCTGCTTGAAGACCGTGCCGCGGTTCAGGTAGGTCTCAAGCGTAGTGTTGTTAATCTCCGCGATGATTTCAGGAGGCAGACCCGGCATCGTCGTATCCTAAACCTTATTACCCTGCATGCTTCGCCACGACGTTCCTGATGATGTCGACCGTCGATTGCGGAGCAGGCTGAGTGTTTCCTGCGACAGTGCCGCCCGTGATCGGAGTTTTCGCAGCCTTCCGCTGTTCCACCGCGCCCGACGCAACGTATTCGTTGGCGAATTTGTATGCGTCGTCTAGGTACTGCCGGACTTCATCCGGGGTAACGGCTGGTTTCAACCGCTGAAACTCTGCGATCTTCGCGCGCACGAGCGGCAGCTTCTTGGCGAAATTGGGGTCTTTCAGCTGCCGGTCCCGCTCCCACTGCGCCGCCGCGTTCTGAAGCGAAGCCGCCATTTCGGCCCACCGCTGCTCGGCACGACGCTGCTGCTCGAAACTCTGCCGCACCTGCGCCGACTGCTGCTGCGCCCGAAGACGGCTCATCTCGTAGGCTACATCACGGGGGAGCTCCCCAGCCTGCACGCGCTGCGCCAAATCTTCGGGAAGCACTTCGCCGGCGGCGGCGACGAGCTTCTCTACCCACGGGCGGATCTGCTGCCATGCAGCGGCCGGATCGACCTTGGCTTGCGCCATGGCGATCAAGCCTTCCGCGACCTCCTCGTCCGACAGCCCGTTCGCGGACATGAATTCGCGAACCTGCCGATGGCCGATGGCGTCGCGCTTGACAGCATCGAAACCACCGAGCTCCTGGATCTGCTCGTTGATCTGCCGCAGCTCCTTCTTGGCCTGCCGCAGCTCACGAGTGACTTCCCGGAACCGTGGGTGCTGGTGGAACGGGACGTCCTTGTACTCGTCCTGTTCCTCCTGGGAGTCGGCATCGGCGGGCTTTTCGCCCTCCTCGCCAGCGGCTGACGAGGCCGCCTGATCGTCCCCTTCCTTCCCCTTCTCCACTACGTCGCGGATGACGGAGAGAGACGAGACGTCAGTTTCGTCGGTCGCGGGGGACGACTCCGCGGCGGCCGTCTCGACGGCCACGTCCGGGTTTTCTGTCCCGGTGGACGACTCCGGGGTCATTGCGTCCTCGTCCAGGCTCATAAGGAGTCCTCACGTTTGGGTTGGAATGTATGACATTGCACGACGTGTATCAAGCCATTTCATACAACCGGGTCAGACCTGGTTGCTGCCAAAGGCCGGGTCGCTGCCTGGCTGCTCCTCCGGTTTCGGGGCGTTTGACGCGCCCTCTCGGCCCTGTGCCGCCGGTTCGTCGTTCGGATTTTCAGCTGGCGTGACGGCCGGGTTTGCGCTCTGGCCCGCCAGCTGGTTCTGCGCGACGATCGACGGAATGCCCGCTGCGACCGCCTCGGTGAGGTCAAGCCGGTCATCGAGCCGCCGCAGTGCTTCCTTCGCCAGCCACATCGGGCTGATGCCCGGGATCTGCATCAGTATCGGGGCCAGCTGCTGGAAGTTGTTAATCTCCACGGCCTGGTTCGGCTTGCCGGTCGAACCGGCTTCGATCTCGAGATAGATCTCGTCCGCGATCTCGGCGAGCGTAGCCTCCGGCCACACGGCGCCAGGCCCGACCTTCTGCGTCACGATCTCCGGCGACATTTCGCGCAGCAACACCTGCCCGGAGGCCCGGGCGACCATCGTCAGGAAGGCGTCGAGGTCGTCGATCGACGCGCCGTCGGCCGCCGTGGCCGCCCCTTCCGCGATGGCGGCTTCGGTTGCCGTCGCCTTGGATACGCCGCCGAGCTGCGCCTCTTGCGCGCCGACGGTCAGCTGCATGTCGGTGAAGATCTCGCCCGTGTCGTAGAGGTTCGGGTCGACGCCCGGAACAGGGAACGGCTGCAAGATGTCGCCGATCTTCGCCGTCGTGTCGAAGTCCAGCGGCACGGCCTGGAAGGGCCGAACGCTGGCGAGCGCGGTCCGGTCCTGCTCGTCGAGCGCGCCACGCGCGTAAGCCCACCGCGGACGCGCCGCCTCGCGGTGCTCGCGCTTGCCCTGCCGCGACCTGTTGTATTCGCGCTGCTGGTCGAGCAAGAGCGACACGTCGGACGGCGGAAACAGCTCCGTCTCGGACTCAACGGCGTTAAACGTGAGCGCGTAGACCGGCCAAAAGTCCTCCACGAAGACGTCGGGCGCGGCCGGCTCGCGCAGAAAATCCGGGTAGCCATCCGCCACCACGTAGACGAGGCCGCTTTCCTTATCGTACTGCTTCCACACGCGGACGATGTCGTCGCCGCGACGCTGCGGCCGCAGGTATCCGTCGAAAAGATCGCCCTGCTGTGCGTCCTCCTCGTACCGCTCCGACGCGCTTTCGCCGCTCGTCCGGTACGGCACGTAGTGCTTGCCGAGGTCGACGCCGAACACCTCGCGCACCTGGTCGACCGTGTAATCGTACTCGATCGTGACGCGGCGCGCGCCAACGAAACCGACAAGCTGCTTGCAGAGCCGGTCAGGGATGACCTTCGTCGACGGCGGGAAGTCAAAGATGAGGCCCTCGCGCAGGACGATCTCAGGCTCGTTCATGAGCGAGTTGATCGACGCCTCGAGCTCGGCAATTTCCGCGTCCACGGGCTCAATCTCGCCCGACGCAGCCTTCTCGGCCAACGCGCGCAAATGGTCGAGCCGGGCGCGGAAGTCGGCCAAGCGCTCCTGCATCTCCGGGCGCGGCCCCATCTCGCGCTGGAAACCGATCTCGACGTAACCGACGCCCGTCGTGAGCGCACGCCGGACGAGCTGCTTCATCGCCATCTTGAAGTCGAGCGGCTTCTGCTCGCGCATCGCCTTGGCGAACAGCACTTCCAGCGTCTTGCCGATGCGCGTCATCAGCTGGCGACGCGCCATGCCCTGCTGGAAGTCGGCCACGATTGCCTGCGCCTGCTCGAAGCCGGGCGGCAGCTGCGGCTCCACGGGGACCACCTCGCCCGTGACAGGGTCTTGCTCGAGCGTCGGCATCTGCATTGCCTGCTGCGCCGCCATCACCGTTTGCATGGCGAGCTGGAGGGACGCCGGGTCTTCATCCCACACGGCAAAGTCGAGCTGCTCAGGCCGCTTGGCGACGACCCGCGGGTTCTTTGCGTAAAGCGCGGCGACCTTGGCGCGGATGTGACGGCCGACGATGTTTGCGCGGTATTTGTCCTCGCCCCATGCCTCTTCCGCGCCCCACATGGCGACATGCATGTCGCGCCGCATGCGGTCGAATGCCTTTTTGTGATGCGCCTTGTCGCCCTTGATGTCCTGGATGACGCGCGCCACCAACCGCCGACGCGCCTCCGGCGCCTCGGAAGGCGTCGTCTCGCCGGGCACGTCGACAGACTCGGTGTTGCTGTCGAGCTCGGCGGACCCTGCCATGTCTTCCATCTCGTCCATCAGAATCCTCCTTGCGCGACGGCAAGCTCTCTCTCACGCATCAAACGGTCGTAGGCTTTTAGGTAGGCAAACGTGCCTTCCTTCGGCCGGTTGTCGGCACTGTCGCGGCTGCGCCTCGGGCCGAACTGACTGCGGAGGCCGAGGCCGATGTAGGCGAGGGCGTCAACAAAGTCGTCGTGGTTGCCGTTCGGGAAGGCGAGAAGCTCGTTGATCGCCCGCTCAGTCCACACGGCGTCACGCGGGAAGAACACCTTTCCCATAGCGACGCGCGCGGCGATGGCCTGCGCACGCTGCTGCTTGTCAGATGCCGGCGTGACCTCGACGAGGTTAATGTACCGCTGCGTCTCAAGCATGCGCTTGCGCAAAAACGGCCCGATCGACTTCGAGATGTGCCCGCGCTCGGCCCACCACAGGACCGGCCGTTTGCTGCCGGACCCCATTTCCAGCATCGCCTCGACGGCTTCGTCCGTCGGCATCCGCTTCCAGATGCAGTCGATGATGTAGATATTGTCGTCAGCGTCGACCCCGACCTTCAGCAGCACAGACGGGTCGTTTCGCTCCTTCGTGCCGACGGCGTGGTCGGACGCGCAGTAGTAGCGCAGATCCTCCGGCAGATCCTCGCGCTGGTAATAGCGGATGTTCTCCCGCCGGAAGAGCGTGCCGTCGGCCACCGTGGGCCGCTGCTGGTACAGGGCCGCGAAGCCCAGAGGGTCTAGCCGCTGCTGGCTGAGCAGGAAGTCGATATCGTACTGCTCCGGCCACAGGGGCTCGCCGGGCGCGCGGCCAAGCGGGTCGTCATCCTCGGCTAGCGCAGGCAGGCGAATGATCTTCCACGTCTTCGCCTCCTCGGCGTTGTAGTATGGGTTCTCGGGATCGGTGAGCCGGCCGATAATGTCGTCGGAGTGCCAGCGCGTCATCGTGATCATGACGAGCTTGCGCCCCATGAGGCGGGACATGGCGACCTTCGTGAACCAGTGCCACGCCTGGTCGCGGATGGCCTGTGATCGCGCCTCCTCGTGGTCCTTGTAGATGTCGTCGATCAGCAGAAGATTGGCGCCGCGGCCTGTCAGCGGACCTCCGCGGCCGACGAAGATGGCGCGGCCGCCCGCCGTCGTCTCCAGGTTGTCCTTGGCGTTGCCACCGCGACGCAGCTGGAACTGCGGGAACACCTGCCGGAACTGCGGCGAATTGACGATGGCGCGCGTGTCGCCGCCGAACTCCTGCGCCAGCGTGTCCGAATACGCGGCCACCGCCACGTTGTGCGTCGGGTTGGCGCCGAGGTACTTCGCCGCCAGGCGCTTCGTCGCGAGCTCCGTCTTGCCGTGTCGCGGCGGCATGCAGAAGATCAGCCGAGTGCATACCCTGCCGTCATCAAAGAGCAACTTGCCGGCGATAAAGCGGTCGATGTCCTTCGCGATCAGCCTGTGAAAGTGCGTCGCCTTGTAGCGCGACTTCTTGACGTCGTTCGGGTCTTCCGGGTCCGGCATCGTGAACTGCGTGAACACGAGCAGGTCGTCGCGCGCCCGCAGCGCCATCTCCTGGCGCTCGAGCAGCTGGATCGACCGCTTCAGATCGCGCTCGCGTTCGGCCTCCGCCTTCTTGGCGGCCTGCTCGGCCTCCCAGGCGCGGCGCTTGCCGGTCTTCGGGTTGATCCTGTTGTCCGCCATCAGGGCGCCCATCCGCAAGCCGCTTTGCCAGCGGCGTTGTGAGCCTTCACCTGTCGGATCGTCGGGTCCGTGTCATCGACGGACCACGTGATCGGCCGGAAAATGCTGCACTGGCTAGCGGCGGAAACCGTCGTCTTCCCGCAGCCGGCCAGCGTCAGACTCGCGCTCAGAGCGAGCCCTAGCATCGTCAGCTTTCCTTTCGGCATCGCGATTGCTCCGTTCAATGCGAGCGCGTTCCCGCTCCGCCCCGCGCTCCTCGATGGACGTCCACACCAGCCAGACGGCGAGCAGGGCGGCGATGCCGCCCGCAACAACGCGCCCGACCGGAGAGACGAGCCAGGCGATCATGCGTCGCCCTCCCGCACGCGCTTCCACGTCAAGTAGAGGCCGACGACCACGCTCACGGCCGTCAGCCCGAGGAACAGCCACTTGACGACTTCGAGCGTCTCGGAGAACGGCGCGATCTTCTCGGCCGCCTCGGTGGCACCTGCGGCCACGGCACTGAGCGCGGCGCTGCCACCAACGCGGGCTTCGGCCGTGCGCGACGGGGCCGTTACCTGCTCGCTGCGGCCCTTGATGGCCGCCGGCGGCGCTACGTCAGGCAGCTTGACGTGCATCCAGAGCCGCTTGGCGGCGGCCCGGACGTCCTCCACGCGCTTCGTCCAGCCCTTTCCGTACTTCGACCAGCCGTAGGTGGTCTTGAGGAAGGCTAGCCGCGCGTCGCAATACTCGTCGATGAGACCGAACGGCATGCGCTTCAACGCAGCCAGCGTCACCGGCCCGAGAGCACCGTCGACGCGGACGCCCAGAAGCCGCTGGAGCGGCTTGACGGCGTTGGCCTCGCCACTGTTGTAGGCGAAGTCCGCGACCGCGTAGTCAAGCCCGCTCGGCAGCGCGTCGCCCTGCACGCGATCCCAATACTGCGCCTTGAAAATGGCCTTCGCCTCGGCGCGAGTAATGGACGCGATCTCCTCGCGGGTGGCGGGGCGGCCGAGCCGCCGGTGCGCGCCAAGCACTTTCGGCGTGACGCCGTACTTCGAGCCGGCGAGCTCGCCGACGCCCTTCTTGCCGCCGGTCCAGTTGCCGCGGTCGTCTGGATCGAGTGAGTGCTTTGCCCCTTCGTGCCCGACGAGCTGGCTGAAAACGAAGTCGAAGTTGTCCCGCATGTCACCCGCCGTACGTTCTATCGGTCGCCAATCTGAACATATAGCTCAAAGCTCGGCCATTGTCGTGGGGGCTTTCACCCGGATTTTCTCCGGCGGCCCCGGCGGCTCGAGCTGGATAGGCGCGCGCTCGCGCAGCCACCATTTCGAGTGAAGCAGGTACAGCCACTGCTGCGGCGGCTCGAAGGAGGCGCGCAGATCGTCCGCAAACTCGCTGTAGCCTGGCACAGAACCGTTCGCCAAGACGTTCCCAGGGTTGCCGGTCGTGTGATAGTGCCCGCCCTGGATGAGATCCGGCCTCCGCCCGACGGATGCCTGCTGCTCGCTGATTTTCTTCGTGCCGCGCACGATCGGCAGCATCGGCCCCGCGAAGCCCATGCCGCCGCGCGTGCCGATCTTGTCGAAGTGCGTCGTCAGAACCGTGCGGCCAAAAACAGGCGTGATCTGGTCCTTCGCCTTGCCGAACTGGAACGTCACGTTGTCGTCGTCGCGCAGCCTGTCAGCGAGGATCGACGCAACCATGATGTCATAGGACAGCCGGGCGTAGAGCTTCGCCGTCGGCTTCACCGTCGACCGGCCGTGATTGCCGGGCACCGCGACGACGTGGACGCGCGGGTAGACCTTCCGCGCCTGCCGGATACCGGCCTCCAGCAGCCCGACGACGCCGGAAACCTGCTCGTGCGCCGTAAGCGCGTTCGTGATGCGCAACTCCTCGTGAATGTCACCGGAGATGAGGTCGCCAGCGAGCGCCAGAAGCAGGCCCTCGCACTGCGTGTCAGAGGCCCACCGCTGCCCGACTCCGCAAACCGCCTCGAAGTAGCGTTGCATGCGCCGCTCGCAGATCTCCGGGTTGAAGGCGTTCACGCCGTTGATCTCCTCCGGGTCGATGACCTCGCCGTAGTGAACGTCGGAGACGAGCGCGCCAATGACGCTGCGCCCCTTCGTGCCGTGCGAGACGTCGGCCAGCCACCGGGGCGGGTCTACCGGAACCTCCCGGATGCCGCCGAGCTGCTCGATCAGGTGCTCGGCCTGCGCCAGATCCCGCTCTAACCGCCGGGCCTTCGCGCGCCAGAAGCTGGCGTCGTGGATCTCGGCGCGGGTCCGCTCGACCGGCTCCGGGGCTTGGGTCGTCTGCGGCGGCAACGGCGCGCCAATGAACGGCTTGATGCCTTTCGCCCGCAACCGACGCGCGTGCAGCTGCGCCGTCTTCGGGTTGACCCCGACCCGCTTCGCCGCCTCGACGGCGTTCGCGCTGGTCATCAGGGCTTCGTACAGTTCCTTGAGGCGTTCCGGGGTCAGGTGGGCGGTGTTTCTCATGCGCTATCCCGCAAAAAACGCGAAGATCTTTTCCTTGGCTGAGGTGAGCGCCGCCCCGACCACGCCGGACAGAGCCCCGATGACGGCAACCGCTCCGATCTTTCGCTGTTCCCAGTTGTTGACCTTCGTCGCGATCGGCGCGAACGACGCGACCCGCGTCTCCAGGGAGTCATGCTTTTCCCGCATGACGGCCATCGCTCGCCCGAGGTCGTCGAGACGCTGGTGCACTGCGGCGCGGTTTGCGCGCGCCGCCGCAAACTCGTCGCTCACCGTCCCGACGAGCGCATCCAGCTTCGCCTCCAGACGGCCAAGGTCACGATGCAGCTGGTGGTCGGCTGGCGTGGACATGGCACGACCGTCAGCAGTCGCCGTGGGCCTTGCAGACGGCACGCGCCATCGCCAGCCCGTCGATCCCGTCTCGGGGCTGCACGCAAGCGGCGAGGGACGTCAGAACGGCGAAAAACAGGATCAGTCGAGTCATGACGCGCCTCCTGTGGCGGTAATGAGGACGCCCCAGAGCGCGCCGACGATCAACTCGGCGATCCAGATCGGGTTGCTCGGGCGTATGCGCCAAGCGGCCTCGTAGGCGGCCGTGGCGAGAGCGGCGAAGGCCGGGGCGAGCGCGACGAGCCAGAACGCGCCGTGCCACCACGCCAGCGCCATGAAACCTGGCAGGCAGAAGCACATCCGGCAGAACAGCGCGAGATGCACGTTCCCGCCAGTGGCATCGAGCAGGAACCGCTCGAGCCGCGTTGGGGTCTTGCCGTTCGACGGCCGTGCCACATAGATCAGGTAGCCCCACGGGCCGGCGCCCCAGACAAGCACCGTCAGCGACCACAGGGCCGCAGCCACGAGGCCGTGTCCGCAGAACAGCGCCGCGCAGCCGAACGCCGGCGAGACGTACCAGAGAGCCCGGCCGGGAATGCGCTTCGCGGCGCGATGGTCGAAGCCATGCCGCATCCAGCGATCATCGCCGCGCGCACGGTTGAGCACGGCGCAGGCCGCAATTGTGATGAGTGGTGTCACGACGGCCACTCCATCGGTACGGCAGCCGTCAGCTCGCCGACGAATTCTTCGATGGCCGGCTGATGGCGCTGCCCGTTCTCGACCTTCGCAAGCTCGGCAAAGACGTAGGCCCACGCCGCATCGCGCCATGCAACGAACGCCTGCGCCTCAGCCGCCCATTGCGGGTTGGTCGAGTTGACGTAGGAGGCACATGAAACGGCGTTGTCGTAGTTACGGGTCTGCGCCGTGGCATCCACGTGGGCACGGATGGCAGCACGGTAGCCTTCAAGCGTCGGGGGCTCCGGTTCCGGCGGCGTATAGGGCTCGATGGTATTCCCCTGCGCTTCCCACTCGGCAATCATCTGGCGATGTCGGTTCGCCATGTTGTCCGGCACGGTCATTTCAACGCCGTCTATGATCGCGACGATGGAGCCGTATTCAGTGTATTTTGCGTGTTCGATCATATTAAAGCTCCGCGTCGAGATAGAATACCCCTAAGTTTCCACCACACACGGCTACTGGGCCGCACGGTTGGATATTTGACGGCGACGAAACCGACACAACGGTAAGGGAGTCTGGAGATGCTCCAGCTGTTGGCGCTCCGATATTAACGTTCACTAGCGCGCTCGAGTTACCAAACGCAATAACTAAAACCGAATGGCCGGGCGCTGTCGTGACAGTCGGAGCGGCTCTCATACGAATTGGGAGAGGCGTTGACCATCGAGTATCTCCGTTGGCTGGGTACACTACAAAAGCCGCTCTCGGTACATCGACGATTTGATAATACCGCTGGCACAGCGCCAATTCCTGCTGGATATGGCGCGGTGAGAACGGATCATCCTCTGCCGTGGCATCGCCCTCGACCAGCGAGACGCGGGCCAGGTCGATCGTGTCGTTGCCCAAGTCAGTGCCGAACGTCCCCCGCTTAATGTCGAACAGCATGGTCAAGCGGTCATTCCCGTTCGTCCCCAGCACCTTGCCTGCAATCGACGGCAGGTCGAACACCTGCGAGAACTTTTTCCACGATGTCGTCAGGTTGACCGGATCACCGAACGTAACCACCTGCGAGGAGGGCGAGCCGCCGGACCCGAAGTACTGAGCGAACAGCGGGCGAAGCTGGCGAGGAGCCGAAGCCCGCGCCCAGAACGTCAGCGTTGCCCTCCGCCCGGCGAGTGTCCGAACGTCCTCGATTGCTTGCGACAAGCTCAGCTCCGTGGAGGAGAAGGAGCTACCGGCAATCCGAAGGTAGTAGCGCGGATTGCCGGGCACGTCTGTCTGGCCGAGGTCGAACTCCTGTCGCGATACGAGGAAAGCGCCGGACGGGGCTATGCCGTTGACGGCCCATCTGTCTGCGGACCCGTAGCCGAACACCGACTGCGACGTGCCACGCTGCCAGATGTCGAAGTTGCCGTTGATGATCTTGTTGCGGAAGCCGCCAAGGACATCGACACCGATGTTGGCGCGGGCTTGACCCTTCTGCGCAGGCGTGAGCGATTGCTCTCCGTCGTGACGCACAAACCGGGCGTCAGCATCCGCCTTGGTGTAGAAGT
>Ga0207866_1002946_pt1 | contig 11380 bp, 10 predicted proteins | sample HigsolmetaAR203D_FD_184835 | JGI IMG/M metagenome (GOLD analysis project Ga0207866, IMG submission 184835) | Ionic liquid and high solid enriched microbial communities from the Joint BioEnergy Institute, USA - AR20-3-D (SPAdes) (version 2) ...
CTCGACACGACCGCGGAGAACGGCTTCGAGCCGGATCTCGACGCCGTGCCCGATTCTCTGTGGCGCCGCTGCCAGGTGCTCTTCATCTGCAGTCCGGGCAACCCGACGGGCAAGGTGCTCTCGCGCGCCTGGCTCGAGCGGGCGCTCGCGCTCGCCGACCGCTACGGATTCGTCATCGCGAGCGACGAATGCTACTCGGATCTCTACTGCGACGAGTCGGCGCCGCCTGCGAGTCTCCTCGAGGCGTGCCTCGCGACGGGGCGCGATCGTTTCGAGGGCTGCGTCGTGTTCCACAGCCTCTCGAAGCGCTCAAGCGTTCCGGGCCTGCGCTCGGGATTCGTCGCGGGCGATCCGCAGATCATCGACCGCTTTCTCCTCTACCGCACGTACCACGGCGGCGCGATGCCGGTGCCCACGCAGCTCGCGAGCTGCGCCGCGTGGAACGACGACGCGCACGCGGCCGAGAACCGCAGGCTCTACCAGGAGAAGTTCGCGCGTGTGGTGCCCATTCTCGAGTCGTGCCTCGACGTGAAGCGCCCGGACGGCGCGTTCTATCTGTGGACCGACGTCCGCGGCGACGACGAGGCGTTCGCGCGCGATCTTTTCGCCACGCAGAACGTGACGGTGCTGCCCGGGTCGTATCTCGCGCGCGAAACTGCGCGCGGCAACCCCGGCCGGGGCCGGGTGCGGATCTCGCTCACGCCGCCCCTCGAAACCTGCATCGAGGCCGCGGAGCGCATCCGCGCTTTTCTGCGCGCTCGCTGACCGGGCGCGCGCAACTCCTGCTCGCGGTCCGGCCGGGCTCAGTGCGCTGCGGGATTCTCCGCACCGTGCCGGCGGCAGCCCGGGGCCGTACGGTCGAGTCCGTCGCGCCGGAACACTGGACTGTGAGCGCCCGCGTAGGCAGCATTGCGCCCCTCTTCGAGGCACGGGAGGCCGGATGAGCGAACTCGGCAGACTGCAGGAGATCATCGAAGCGGCATTCGAGGAGCGCAGCAAGCTCTCACCATCGAACAGACCGGCGGAGCTCGTCGAGGCGCTCGACGAGTGCATCGAGCTGCTCGACAGCGGCCGCGCCCGCGTGGCCGAGCAGCGCGACGGCCGCTGGGTCGTCAACGAGTGGCTCAAGAAGGCCGTCCTGCTCTACTTCCGGGTCCGCGAGAACCAGGTCGTCGACGCGGGATTCACCCGCTTCTACGACAAGGTGCCTCTCAAGTACCGCGACGCCACCGAGGCCGAGCTGCGCGCCGGCGGTGCGCGCATCGTCCCGCACGCGATCGTGCGCAAGGGCGCCTACGTCGCACCGGACGCGGTGCTCATGCCGAGCTACGTCAACATCGGCGCCTACGTCGGCCCCGGCACGATGGTCGACACGTGGGCCACGGTGGGCTCCTGTGCCCAGATCGGACGCAACGTCCATCTCTCGGGCGGCGTCGGCATCGGAGGCGTGCTCGAGCCGCTGCAGGCGACGCCGACGATCATCGAAGACGACTGCTTCATCGGCGCCCGCTCCGAGATCGTCGAGGGCGTGGTCGTCGAGCGCGGCTCGGTGATCTCGATGGGCGTGTACATCGGTCAGAGCACGCGCATCTACGACCGCACGACGGGCGTGATCCTGCACGGCCGCGTGCCTGCGGGCTCCGTCGTCGTGCCCGGCACGCTGCCGTCGGCCGATGGACGCTACGGGCTTTACTGCGCGGTGATCGTCAAGCGCGTCGACGAGAAGACCCGCGCCAGAACCTCGATCAACGAGCTGCTGCGCTCTGCGGAGTAACCGATGCGACTGTTCTCGAGCCTCATGCCGCGTGAGCGCCGCTTCTTCGATCTCTTCGACCGCCATGCGGCGCTCGTCGTGGAGGGCAGCGTCGTCCTTACCGAGCTGCTGCAGAACTACGTGGACCGCGAGGAGCGGCACCGCCGGATCGCGCGCATCGAAGAGCTGGAGCACGCGGCCGACCGAGTGACCCACGAAACCGTATCGCTCCTGCACAAGACCTTCGTCACGCCGATCGACCGCGACGACATCCACCGGCTGATCTCGAGCATGGACGACGTGCTCGACCTCATCCAGGACGCCGCGGAGGCGCTGCAGCTCTACGACATCCAGAGCCTCACACCCGAGGCGTGCGAGCTCGCGGAGCTGCTGAGAAAGAGCTGCGAGCGCATCCAGGGCGCCGTGCGGCTGCTCTCCAACATGGACCAGGCGATGCGTGCGCTGCACCTCTGCCACGAGATCGACGGCTTCGAGTCCGAAGCCGACCGCGTCATGCGCGTCGCGATCTCCAAGCTCTTCCGCGAGGAGAGCGACGTGCGCCAGATCATCAAGCTGGAGACGATCTACCAGCTCCTCGAGTCGGCCACGGACCAGTGCGAGGACGTGGCCAACATCATCGAAGGCGTCGTGCTCGAGAACGCCTGACGATGGATCCGGGCCTCGCATTTGGCGCGCTCGTGCTGCTCGTCGCATTGGCGCTGTTCTTCGATTTCCTCAACGGCTTCCACGACGCGGCGAACTCGATCGCGACGATCGTTTCCACGGGCGTGCTGAAGCCCTACCAGGCCGTGATCTGGGCGGCGTTCTTCAACTTCGTCGCCATCGCGATCTTCGAGCTCAAGGTCGCGGCGACGGTGGGCAAGGGCATCATCGCGCCGGAGTTCGTCGATGCGGGAGTGATCTTCGGTGCGCTCGTCGGCGCGATCGCCTGGAACCTCATCACCTGGTACTACGGCATTCCGTCGAGCTCCTCGCACGCGCTCATCGGCGGCATGATCGGCTCGGCCGTCGCCAAGACCGGCACGGAGCCGCTGGTCGCTTCGGGCATCCTGAAGACCACGGCATTCATCGTCGTCTCGCCCGTCCTCGGTGCCCTGCTCGGCGCGCTGCTCATGGTGCTCGTCTCCTGGATCTGCTTCCGCTCCTCGCCGCGACCCGTCGACCGCTGGTTCCGCAGGCTCCAGCTCCTCTCCTCGGCGCTCTACAGCGTCGGCCACGGCAGCAACGACGCGCAGAAGACGATGGGCATCATCTGGCTGCTGCTCATCTCGGCGGGCGTGACGTCCGAGGATCACCTGCCGTTCTGGGTGATCCTGAGCTGCTACGTCGCGATCGCCTTCGGAACGCTCTTCGGCGGCTGGCGCATCGTGAAGACGATGGGCCAGAAGATCACGAAGCTGCGCCCCATCGGCGGCTTCGCCGCGGAGACGGGCGGCGCGATGACGCTCTTCCTCGCCTCCGGCCTCGGCATCCCGGTTTCCACGACGCACACCATCACGGGCGCGATCGTCGGCGTCGGCTCCGCGCAGCGCACTTCCGCCGTCCGCTGGGGCGTCGCCGGCAACATCGTCGTCGCGTGGATCATCACCATCCCCGCCGCCGCCATCATCGCCGCCGTCGCCTGGTGGATCGGCCGCGCGTTCTTCTGACCGGCCGGCTGCGCTCCCGAGCCGGACGCCGGCGAGCGCGCGACCGATCAGCCGAAGCGGCCGGTGATGTAGGCCTCGGTGAGGCGGTGGCGAGGATTGGTGAAGATCCGCTCGGTGGGGCCGACTTCGACGAGGCTGCCGAGGTGGAAGTACGCCGTGCGCTGCGAGACGCGCGCGGCCTGCTGCATGGAGTGCGTGACGATCACGATGGCGTAGGTCGCGCGCAGCTCGTCGATCAGATCCTCGATGCGTGCGGTGGCGATGGGATCGAGCGCCGAGCAGGGCTCGTCCATGAGGATCACTTCCGGATTGACCGCGATCGTGCGCGCGATGCACAGGCGCTGCTGCTGCCCTCCGGAAAGACTCGTCGCGGGCTGACTCAACCGGTCCTTCACCTCGTCCCAGAGCCCTGCCCTCTGCAGGCTCGTGTGGACGATCTCGTCGAGCTCGACACGGTCGGCGGCGAGACCGTGGATGCGCGGACCGTACGCCACGTTCTCGTAGATGGACTTGGGGAACGGGTTCGGTTTCTGGAACACCATGCCGACGCGTGCCCGGAGCTGCACGACGTCCTGCTTCCGGTCGTAGATGTCCCGACCGTCGAGCAGGATCGAGCCAGTCACGCGCGCCGACGGGATCGTGTCGTTCATGCGGTTGAGGCAGCGCAGGAACGTCGACTTGCCGCAGCCCGAGGGGCCGATCATCGCGAGCACCTCCTGGCGGGCGATGTCGATGCTCACGTCCCGGATGGCGTGCTTCTCGCCGTAATACACGTTCACGTGCCGGCAGGAGAAGATCGGATCCGGCACGGTGACGTCGCCGACGGTGCTGAACTCCCCCCCGGCGAGCCGCTCGGCCGCACGTGCGCGAGGCGCGTCCGCGTGCGGTTCCGCGCCGGCGCTGCGGATGCGGCTTTCGTCCAGGGTCGCGGAGTCGTTCATGGATCCAGGCTCCGGGGTCACGAGTATAGGCCGGTTCACCAGCGCCTCTCGAAGCGTCTGCGCAGCAGCACTGCCGCGGTATTCATCACGATGAGGAACGCGAGCAGCACGATGATCGCCCCCGACGTGCGCTCCACGAAGCCGCGCTCCGGGCTGTCCGACCAGAGGAAGATCTGCACCGGCAGCGCCGTCGCGGGATCGGTGAAGCCCGACGGAACGTCGACGATGAACGCGACCATGCCGATCATGAGGAGCGGCGCCGTCTCGCCGAGCGCCCTTGCCATGCCGATGATGGTTCCCGTCAGGATGCCGGGCATCGCGAGCGGCAGCACGTGGTGCACGACAGTCTGAATCGGCGAAGCACCCATGGCGAGCGCGGCGTCGCGGATCGAAGGCGGAACGGCCTTCAGGGCCGCGCGCGCGGCGATGATGATCGTCGGAAGCGTGAGGAGCGTGAGCACGAGTGCCCCGACGAGCGGAGCGGAGCGCGGGAGCCCGAAGAACCCGATGAAGACCGCGAGGCCCAGCAGACCGAAGACGATCGAAGGCACCGCTGCCAGATTGTTGATGTTGACCTCGATGAGATCCGTCCAGCGATTGCGCGGCGCGAACTCCTCGAGATAGACCGCCGCGGCGACGCCGATCGGGAAAGAGAGGATCAGCGTGAGCAGCAGCGTGAAGAACGAGCCCATGACGGCACCGCGGACGCCCGCCTGCTCGGGCTCGCGGGAGTCGCCGTTCACGAAGAACGTCCGGTTGAAGCGCAGCTCGAGACGCCCGCGCTCGCGCAGCGTGTCGATCCAGGCGAGCTGCTCCTCCGAGAGCCTGCCTTCCTCGCCGATTTCGTCACGGGCGATCTCACCTTTGAGCAGAAGGTCGACGTCCGCGCTCGCGAGGAGCCACACCCGTTCGCGCTGGCCGACGAGACCGGGATTCGCGAGCACCCGCCGCTGCAGCTCGTGCGCGGCGCCGCTGCTCACGAGCCGGGTTAGCTGCCTCACGTCGCGCCGCCCCTCGATGCCGGGAAACTCGGCGCGCAGCGCCGTCCGTACGAGCGCCTCGTAGTCCGCGAGCCGCAGATCGTCCTCGCGCCGCGTGCCGGAGGGATCGATGACTTCGGGATCGTAGAAGACGTCGAGCTGCACGTAGGCCTGGCGGAAGACCGAGACACCCTGCGCGAGGATCGTCGCGAACAGGAACGCGACGAACGCGATGCCGAGGATCACGGCACACAGACCGTACGCACGGAAGCGCCGCTCCGCGCCGTAGCGGCGGCGCAGGCTCCGCTCGACGAGTTCCTGCGTCTCGCGCGGCGTGCGCGGCCGGCGCACCGGCTTCCCTTCTTCACTCATACTGCTCACGGTACTTCCTGACGATGTGCAGCGCGAGCACGTTGAGCGCCAGTGTCGTGACGAACAGCACGAGCCCGAGCGCGAACGCCGCCAGCGTCTTCGGGCTGTCGAATTCCTGATCTCCGACGAGGAGCGTGACGATCTGCACCGTCACCGTCGTCACGGCCTCGAAAGGATTCAGTGTGAGATTCGCGGCGAGTCCCGCCGCCATGACGACGATCATCGTCTCGCCGATCGCGCGCGAGATCGCGAGCAGTGTGCCGCCCACGATTCCGGGCAGCGCCGCGGGCAGCACGACCTGCCGGATCGCCTCCGACTTCGTCGCGCCGAGCGCGTAGGCGCCGTCCCGGAGCGACTGCGGAACCGCGGTGATCATGTCGTCCGCGAGCGACGAGACGAAGGGAATGATCATGACGCCCATGACGAGACCCGCGGCGAGCGCGCTTTCCGATGACACGTCAAGTCCGATCGCCTCACCCCACGTGCGCAGGAACGGCCCCACCGTGATCGCGGCGAAGAACCCGTAGACGACGGTCGGCACGCCCGCGAGCACCTCGAGCACGGGCTTCGCCCACGCCCGGAATCGCGGGTGCGCGTACTCGGCAAGGTAGATCGCCGAAAAGAGACCGACCGGCACCGCCACGAGCATCGCGATGGCGGCGATGAGCCCGGTGCCGACGAAGAGCGGCACGGCGCCGAAGGCTCCGGACGCGCCAACCTGGTCCGCTCGGATCGCGGTCTGGGGGCTCCACGTGAGCCCGAACAGGAACTCGTACCAGGGCACGCGTGCGAAGAAGCGCATTGCCTCGAAGAGGACGGAGAGAATGATCCCGATGGTCGTCAGCACGGCGACCAGCGAGCATGCGATCAGGAGCCCCTGCACGATCCGCTCCACCGCGTTGCGCGCGCGGAGCTGCGGAGAGATGCGGCTGCGGGCAACGAGCAGTCCCGCGATGCCGACGGCGAGGACGATCGCCGTGAGCATCGCGCGGCCAATGCCCTGCAGGCGCACGTACTCGGCGGCGGCGGCGCGGATCTCGGGCTCGGCGCTCTCCGCCGGCACGCTGCCCGCGACGACGTTGCGCACGTCGTTCATCACGAGCCCGAGCAGCTCCGGCGGCAGATTCCGCAGCCGCTCGGGAAGCTGTGCCGCCACGAGGCCGGCAATGATCGAGTCCTGGAACGCGAGCCACAGCCCCAGCACCGCAAGCGCGGGCAGCGCGCACGACAGCGCCGTGAGCATGCCGTAATGCGCAGGGAGCGAGTGCAGATCGTGGATGCGGCGCGAACCGCCGACCACCGCGAGCGAGCGCGCCCTTCCCGTCAGATATGCGACGAACGACAGCGCAACGAGCGCGACGAGCAGTGCGGCGGGCGTCATCGGTCGGCCGACGTCAGAACCGGAAGTTCAGATCGAGCTGCAGACGGCGATAGTCGCGCCGTGCACCACCCGATCCGAGACCCGAGACGTTGAGCTCGTTGAGAAAGTACGATGCGCTGAACGCGAAGTTCTGATCCAGGCCGTAGCCGACGCGGATCACGCTGCCGCGCGAGTCCGTCTGGCCGTCGGCGAAGTCGGAATCGACGAACTGCGCGAAGAGCGCGTCGCGCTCGATGTCCTGGTACACGTATCCGATCTCCCAGCTTCGTGCGTCGCGCACCCGGCCCCACGTCACGCCCGCACCGTATGCGGTATCGAGTTCGTCGGCTGCCCGATTCCGCCCGTATTCGGCGAATACGGTCAGCGGCCGCCCGCCGAGCTCGAACGACACTTCTCCGAAGACCTCTGCGATGTCGTAGTCGTTGGCAAGGCATCGCTCGCCGACGCCGACCGCCGGATGACATGGCCCTCCGCCGCCCGGTGCCGCGGTGAACGTGGAGTTTCCGAAAGGATCGAATTCGTCCGGCGCGGGCAGCGTCCGTCCGCGGACGGCGCCGTAGTCATAGTAGCCTGCGCCGATGGTGAGCCGCACGCCGAGTCCGAGCTCGCCGCGCCAGCCCGCCTGAACGGCGGTGAGCGTAGAGTCCGAAAGCTGCGAGCGCTCGGTGAGCCAGTACTGGTGAGCGTTTGCGAACAGTCCCGAGGAGTGCGTGTAGGCAGCGGCAAGCCCTTCCGGATTGATGTCGCCGTCGATGAAGAGACTCTCGTCCGGGCGGATCCACTGTTGACGCATCTTGCCCAGCGTGAGCGTGAAGCGTTCGTCGGGGCTCCACTGCGCGTAGGCGAGATCGAGCCCGAAGTCCTTGCGCGCGCCGAGCTCGCCGAGACTCTGGTTCGCCGAGCGGTGATCGCTCCGCCCGGTCGCGAGCACGAGCTCCGTCCGCCACCGATCGTTGATCCGCGCCGTGAAGCCGGCACGCGCGCGGATCCGGTCCCGGTCGCGATCCGCTGCGCCCTCCACGTCGAAACGTTCGTTGCGATAGCGCAGATCGCCCTTCAATTGAATGCGTTGCGTCCAGCCCGCCGCGTTCGTCCGGCTCCGCCCAACCGGTGCCGCCGCCGCGGTTGACACTTCCACGGTGGACGACCCGGCCGCCACGGTCGGTGCCGCAGGCTGCGCGTTCGCTGCCTGCGCCTGTGTCTGCCTGCGCTCCACGGCTTCGATCCGCTGCTGCAATGCCCGCAACTCGGCTTTGAGCTGCGCGATTTCATCCGGCTGGCTCCAGGCGTCAGGGGACACAGCGAGCAGCGCGAGCACGCCCGTCACCGCGGAAGCGAGGGTACGAACGTTCATGAGAGGCAACCGTCCTCGAGAGAATGCTCCTTCAGAGTTTCAGGTTCGCGAGGGCGAGCGCATCGGCGCGGATGCGGTCGCGCTCGCCGTCCATCGGCGGGACGAGGCCCTTGTCGGCGAGATACCCCTCCTCGCCGAGCGCCCGGTCGCTGACATATTCCGCGATGAACTCCCGGAGCCCCGGGATGACCCCCACGTGCGCCTTCTTCACGTAGATGTAGAGCGCCCGCGAGGCCGGATAGCTGCCGTCGGCGATCGATTCGTACGTCGGCACCACGCCGTCGAGCGCGAGCCCGCGCAGCCGGTCCTCGTTCTCCTCGAGGAAGCTGTACCCGAAGATCCCGACCGCGTTCGGGTTGGCGCCGAGCTTCTGCACGATGAGGTTGTCGTTCTCGCCGGCCTCCACATACACGCCGTCCTCGCGCAGCGTGTGGCAGATGCGCCTGAAGCGGTTCTCTTCCGAATCCTTCAGCTTTCGGATCCACTCGAAGGCGCTGCAGCCGGGCTCCATGACGAGCTCGACGAAGGAATCGCGTGTACCGGACGTGGGCGGCGGTCCGAGCACCTCGATCCTTTCGGCGGGCAGAGTCGGGTTCACGTCACGCCACGTGCGGTGCGGGTTCGGGATGAGCGCCCCCGGTTTCGCCGGGTCGGGGATCTCCTTCGCGAGCGCGAGGAACACGTCGCGCCGGGTGAGCTTCATCGGCGTGCCCTTGCGGCTGCGCGAGAGCGTGAGGCCGTCGTAGCCGATCTTGATCTCGACGATTTCCTTCACCCCGTTCTTCGTGCACGCCTCGACCTCGCTCGGCTTGATGCGGCGCGAAGCGTTGACGATGTCCGGGTGCTGCACGCCCACGCCGTTGCAGAACAGCTTGATGCCGCCGCCGGTCCCCGTGCTCTCGACCTTGGGCGTCCTGAACCGCCCGCCGCGCCCGAAGCGCTCGGCCACGGTGGTGGTGAAGGGGTACACGGTCGAGGAACCGACGATGCTGATGTAGTCGCGTGCGGTCTGCGCGGGCGTGCCTGTGGAAAGCGCCAGGCCGGCCGCCACGGCGACCGCGGGAAGCAGGGATCTGCGGGCCACGGGAGTCCTCCGTCGGTGATCCCGCGCACTGTATTGAGAAAATATTTCAATCCCGTTGCAGCCGCCCGCCTGCGGAGCCGACCTCCCGGTTCCGAGGGCCGGGCGGCAGCCCAGATCCGGCTTGCCCCGCGGGCCCGCGCACCGTATAAACGCGCAACTTTTTCGCCGGTGCCGTCGATGTCCCCCACGCTCGAGCTGACTCGTGACCTGATCTCCCGCCCATCAGTGACGCCCGCGGACGGCGGCTGCCAGGAAGTCATGATGAAACGGCTCGCCGCGATCGGATTCCGCGTCGAGCGCATGAACTTCGGCAACGTCGCGAACTTCTGGGCCGTCCGCGGGCGCGGCGCGCCGGTGTTCTGCTTCGCCGGTCACACGGACGTCGTGCCGACCGGGCCGCTCGAGGAGTGGCAGACCGATCCCTTCGTTCCCACGGTGAGCGACGGAGTGCTCTACGGCCGCGGCGCCGCGGACATGAAGAGCGGGCTCGCGGCGATGATCACCGCCACGGAGGAATTCGTCCGGCAGTATCCCGATCACCGCGGCTCGATCGCTTTCCTCATCACCAGCGACGAGGAAGGGCCTTCGGTCGACGGCACGAAGCGTGTGGTCGAGGTCCTGAAGGCCCGGGGCGAGCGCATCGACTGGTGCATCGTGGGCGAACCCTCGAGCGAGTCCGAGATCGGCGATACCGTCAAGATCGGCCGCCGCGGCTCCCTGAGCGGGCGGCTCACCGTCCACGGCATCCAGGGTCACGTCGCCTATCCGCAGCTCGCGGAGAATCCCGTCCACACGCTGGCGCCTGCTCTCGCCGAGCTGACGTCGCGCCTCTGGGACGAGGGCAACGAGCACTTCGAGCCCACGACGTTCCAGGTGTCGAATCTCAACGCCGGTACGGGCGCGCCGAACGTCATACCCGGTGAGCTCAAGGCCCGCTTCAACCTGCGCTATTCGCCCGTGCAGACCGTCGCCAGCCTCAAGGAGACGGTCGAGGGGATCCTCCGCAAGCACGGCGTGAAATACACGCTCGAGTGGTACGTCTCGGGCGAGCCCTTCTACACGCCACCTGGACCGCTCTCGGATGCGGTCGTCGCGGCGGTCAAGGAGGTTACCGGCAAACCGCCCCGGCTCTCGACGAGCGGCGGCACGTCGGACGGTCGCTTCATCGCTCCGATGGGCGCGCAGGTCGTCGAGCTCGGCGTGGTCAACAAGACCATTCACAAGGTGAACGAGAACGTCCGCATCTCCGAGATCGACGCCCTGCACCGCATGTACTTCAACGTGCTGCGCAATCTCCTCACCTAGGTGAGGCACCGATGCCCTGGGCGGGTCTGATCGCGGTCGCCGGCGGCGCCGTACTCGGTGCATGGGCACGCTGGGGCCTGAGCGCGGTGCTCAACCCCGTGCTGCCGAGCCTGCCGCTCGGGACGCTCGCGGCCAATCTCGCCGGCGGCTTCCTGATCGGCATCACGCTGGCGCTCGGCGAATCGGTCGGCATCCCGCCGGTCGTCCGGTTGGGAGTCACCACGGGATTCCTCGGTGCACTGACCACCTTTTCCGCCTTCTCTGCCGAAGCGTTCTCGCTCATCGCGCGCGGTCAGTATGGCTGGGCGGCACTGCTCGTCGGCGCGCATACGGCAGGTTCCGTGCTGCTGACGGGAGCGGGGTTCGTGCTGACGCGCACCCTCCTTCGCGCGTCCTGACCACCTCACTCTTTCGCGCACTGTCGCGCATTCAGAACCTCGCGGTGAGACTGATCGAAAGGCCCGTGCCGAGAGCGTAGCGGTTCACGTCGACGCGTCCGCCGCCGAGCTTCTGGAATTCCTCGAAGTCCTCGCGGAAGAG
>Ga0207866_1002947_pt1 | contig 11378 bp, 21 predicted proteins | sample HigsolmetaAR203D_FD_184835 | JGI IMG/M metagenome (GOLD analysis project Ga0207866, IMG submission 184835) | Ionic liquid and high solid enriched microbial communities from the Joint BioEnergy Institute, USA - AR20-3-D (SPAdes) (version 2) ...
CGGAAAGTATTGGTACTTATCTGTAGGTATCGAAGAAGAACCTAAGAAGATAGAACTCACCGATGAAGTCATCGGTATTGATGTAGGAATTAAATCATTAGCTGTTTGTTCCAACGGAATGCGTTTTAAGAACATCAACAAAACAGCAAAAGTAAAGAAAATCGAGAAACGTTTACGTAGGTTGCAACGTAAGGTTTCTCGCAAATATGAAATGAATAAGGAGGGAAACCGTTTTGCCAAAACTTGCAACATTATAAAAGTCGAAAAGAAAATTCGTTTGCTTCATCGGAAATTAACGAATATCCGACTTAACCATACCCATCAAGCTACAAATGCTATCGTGAAAACCAAACCTAGCATTGTAGTTATGGAAAATTTGAATATCCAAGGCATGATGAAGAACAGGCATCTGTCAAAAGCTGTTGCACAGCAAAGCTTTTATGAATTTAAGCGTCAACTACAGTACAAATGTGAGAAGTACGGAATCCGTTTTGTAGAGGCTGACAGATGGTTCCCTTCATCAAAAATCTGTTCTGAATGCGGAGAGATTAAAGAAGACTTGAAGCTTTCAGATAGGATATTCAAATGTGGTTGTGGGCTAGAAATAGATAGAGACTTAAACGCCGCTATCAATCTAGCAAAACTAGCAAGTTGACACTAACACGTCACTGTTAGTATGTAGGATTCGTTGCATCCGAATTTACGCCTGTGGAGTGTCATACCAAACGCAAGTAGCTTCGGCGAAAGCGGACACGATGAATCAGGAAGCAAACAGAAGATTATAAGACTTTTATAATCTTTTGGCAACGGGAAACGATATGCAAATCAACTGGAACGGCATGGTAAATTGGAATCAACTTTACGCAACTGAGCAAGACCTTCTCAACGATATGATGAAGGTTGACGTTCAAGAGTTCATCCGGCGGCGCTTCAATGGCTTTCAGTACCTTGAAAGCTTTCAAAAGCAGTACGCAAGCAAAGGGCAACTGTCCGACAAACAGATGACCATGCTTAAGCGGATGGCGAAAGAGATTTTTAAGTACCACAACTGGAAATAATCGGAGGGCGCAAGCCCCTCCACCTATACCAAACAAAGGAGGAATTTTCAATGAATGATGTTAAGAAGTTTCAAATGAAGGTAAATGGTCGTGGCACTACTGGTACGGTGGTCGTTGGCGACATTCTCCGAGTTACCGCCACGTTCCATGATGTAGTGGACAGTAAGACGGCATATATCTACCACAACCGCTATCGCGTAACGGTAACGAATCTGAAAACAGGAAAGCGTTGCTCCTACTTTTTCCATGATTCGCCCCACAATACGCAAACTAAAAACATCCATCCGGAAGACCTTGGCTATTCCATCCTTGCTTGCATTAAGACGGACTGGCATTACACCAAGGACAACTATCCGACCTTTGAGGACTTCGCCAATGAGTTCGGATACGACACGGATAGCAGAAAAGCTGAAAAGGTTTATCACAAGTGTATTCGGTTGGGTGAAAAGCTTCAAGAAGTTGTGCCGGAAAACCTGCTCGAACAGCTTCCTGACTGATGTATTAGAAATATTCGGAGGGGGTATTGACAGTCAATATTCCCTCCTATATAATACAAAGTGTAAGGACAACTATACAAAGTGTGAAGAAAGTTTTATTAAGGAGTGAATGAATCATGGCGAGAAACGCGGAAATCTTGTTGTTGAAAAAGTACGGTCAGGAGTATGTTGTCAAATTCAAATGGAGCGTGAGCCGTGGCCGCGACACTTATGGTTATAACATTTGCACCGCTTACGTTGATGGTCAAAAGGTTGGTAAGAGTATGGGCGGCGGCTACGACATGAAAGGCGCGGCCCTCGCCAAGTGGTTGGAGCAATTCGTCCGCCCGGAACACAACTTCTACGGCCTGAACCGCCGCGACGACGGAAGCTTCTACCTTGACGGGGCCTGTGGGCTGGATACCCTACTTCGGGGACTCGGCCTTGAATACAGGTACATCCAGTATTAAAAATATCTAGGGGAGGGATTGACAATACTCCCTCCCTGTGATATAATCCATAGTGTAAGGCAATTATAATCCATTTTTATAGGAGGTATCCTACAATGCAGGAAGTCTTCGCTCAACCTCGGCCCCTCACGAAGGATGACCTGAAAGCCTTCAAGAAGGCAAAGTCCGCTGTACTCCACTTTACGCGGAATGAAAGATCGTACATCAACCTCATCATGGATGAGGGAGACAGGAAGAAAGACGTAGACATCGCCTGCGGAGTCGAGGTCAAGAACTATCGAAACGACCTCGGAACCATAACCCACGCCGCCTGTAGTATATTGTTCCCGCAGTACGACGAATGCTGGCAAACGTTCGTCGCGTCCCTCCGGGCGGGTGACGAAATCACCATCCGATGGATTGCCAACAACAACAACGAACTTCTCGACCGGGCGGAACTGTTTCACGATCAAGCGGTTCTCGTTATTAGGCGGCAAGTTCGCGGGAAGGAGATTAAACTAGCCTTCCTGATCGAATCCACCGTATGCAAGAACAATCCTGCAAAGATGATTCGTCATACAACCACCATGTAACCGGGAGGGTCCGCCCTCCCTTCCCACACCAAACAAAGGAGATGGTATAGTGTTCAGACCAAGGCTGAAAGATTATCCGAAGTATCTTATCCACGCACTGGAAGAAAGAACCTTCTTGGAGCTTTATTCCGACCGTGAACTGATTAACGTATTGGAAATGAAGGCACGGCGCAAGGAGTGCAAGAGAGACGAGGCGTGGCAATACTTCGACGTGTACCGCCGTACATGGTTCGGGAACTGGAAGAAAATTCGCACCGTTGGGTGGCGAAAAGGGAAGTAGATATGGGGAAGCGCAAGCCTCCCCTTCCCCGCCGCACATGGCAAATCAAGCATGTCGTGCGGGTGAAGGGGAGCGCAAAAAAGCCATGAGAAAGGAGATCACATGAATGGCACGGACTCCGCTTCCGTACACCACGACAAACAATCTTACAAGACGGCTGGCTTTACTCCAAGCAAAGAGGATTTCCGAGCGCGGCGGGATGAAGGTCAACATCTCCGAGGTCGAGCAGGAAGTAGCCGACTACTGCGGCGTAAGCCGCGACACAATCATCATGATAAAGCGCGGCGTGAATCAACCTTCGCTTCCTCTTGCTTTGAAGATATGCGAGTTTTTCGGCGCGAAGGTCGAAGACATCTTTACGCTGGTTGATTCTTGAGGGTTACACCATCTGTCCGAAAGTAAGTAAGTATTGACAATACTAGTTATTTGTGATATAATACAAGTAGGTCAGATGGAAAGGAGCAAAGTCATGACGACAAAAGGAAACGGAGGTTTTATCATGGCGAGCTACAAACTTGGTGACAACCCTAAACTGGCTGAACTTCTTTCTCGCGTGTCGGTCGTAGAGAACAGCCGACCGGTTACGGACGCCGTAGCGGACAATCTGTCGGAAACCTACGCCGCCCGGTACGCGAAACCAAAAACCGACGCAGAAGCCATTGACAAACTGGTACGGATTTTTAAAAATCTGATGGGCGAGTGCCCGGTCGAAGTCGAGAACGGCATCGGTGAATACTACCGCATCCTTGCAAATCGACAGCTTCCGGCATTCGAGTGGATGGCAGAAGCCTTCCATGTTGTATCGAAGAAGGAAGAACAAAAACGTAATTTCCGTTACGTTGTAGGTATGCTGAGAAGCTGGATGAAGTTCGGGTTTGGTCATATCCCGTCGCAAGAGGAAGAAGAAGTGGTAAATTACTTTGAAGAAGTGACGGGAACGAGGGTAACGCCTCAGGCTCGCCTGCTCATCCAATACCTGATGGGTACATACGGAGCCATCAAGGTTACACAGATGATCAGCAAGCTTGAAAAAGAGTGTGACGTATCTATGCTGATGGCGCAAATCCTCAAAAGCTACCTTGAAGATCAGTACCCGGAACTGCGGGACAGGTTTACTTGATTAGGCGGAGGGGATTATTAACAAACTTCTGTATTGACAATAACTTATTTTTAGGGTAACATGGAAACGAAAGGAGGCATTGAATTTGAACGACGACAAGCCGCTGATCGTCATTAAGTCCGACGAGGACTTGAAAAACCTGTTACGCTGGAGGGACAGGCACAAGGAGCTAGTACGCAATTATAAGCCGCCCCTCCGGGCTGGTATCATTCAATACGGGGAGAAAGGGGAATACCGGCAGGAGTTCGAGTTCCTCGACGACTGGACGGTCAGGCACGAGTACCTAGCGGGCGGGATACTGAAAAGCTTCGGGTTCGACTATGACCGGAAGACGTGGCAAGTCGTCGAGCGGCGGGGAATCTTGACGCATTACCCTGTTGACCTCGCCATAGAAGATATAATAACCGTCCATGCTACCTGCATGGCAATACTGCAATACGCCCGACATCATGTGCAGGAAGAAGGTGGTACACTCGTAATAAAAATAAAGGAGGAAGAAGACATTGGCTAAGGCAACGTTTCCGTACAAGCTGACGAACAACATGGAACGTTTCGTCCGGCTCAAGCAGGCTGAGATGATGGAGAGCAAGGGCGACAAGGTAACCTTGCAGGAAGTGTATCAGGCGGCGGGCGAGTTCTGCGGAGTCCAGCCCTACACAATCAGTATGATTAAGGGCGGGGCGTACAGGCCGTCGATCATCCTTGCCTTCCTGCTGGCCGAGTTCTTCGGGACGACGGTCGATGAACTGTTCGGCATCGAGCCGGAAAACTAGAAAGGAGGGAGTAGAATATGCCTACCACAAAGGAGAACGAAATCCTGCAATTCCTGCTAGGAGAAACGAAAATCAATGTTGACGGAGGCTACTACGTGCTGGAAATTCAGGACGAAGGTGACGAAATCCGCGTGACGGTCGATTACGAGCGGACAGAGTACGACGCAGAACATCAACTCCATCCGGGCCGCAGTTGCGTATTTAACCTGACGTATAGCACGGATTCGTTCGGCCCGCGCCCGTTCAGCTTCGAGCGTCTCAGTAGCGACCTTCATGAACAAGGGCTGGAAGAAGTGGACGAATGGCTCATTCGCTTCGCCGAGTCGAAGGGATGGGAACCGAGAGATTGACACGCAGGGCTAGGCCCAGTCCCGTGCAAGCCGGGACCGCCCCGAAAGGGGCGCGGCGCTCAACCTGCTGGAGCAGGATAATCACATGAAAGGATTGATTGCTATGAAAATTGGCCTCATTCGCGGCCGACATCCGCTGCCGGTTGACCGATACCTGATCGAACAAGAAACCGTTTTTTCGTTTGATCAGGCGCATATCGTAGCGCGAGATGCCATGAAGAAATTAGCAGAAGAACATACCGGTGATGTCGATCTTTTCATCACCGGCCTGACACGTGCTACGCTCGGCGCTATCGCCGGGTGGATGGAAGCAAAGTGTCGGACGGAATACTGCGATTACAACGCTCCGATTCCGAAACCGGAAGTCCTCCGAATTTGGGAATGGAATGTAGTGACGAACGATTACGAAACCGTCGTCGCATTCCCTGCTCGTTCGGCCATACAACCCGTGGTGGACATGAACGGGTGGTATGAAATCATCACCCGCGTCAGCGCGACTGTTACGGAACCTTTTTTCGTACAGGGCTAGACCCTACCACGTGAAAGCCGGGGTCGGCGGGGAAACCCCGCCGCGGCGCTCAACCTACGGAAGCAGGAAAACACACGAAAGGATGATCAAAATGAAAAAGGTTAAGGTTCGCGTCGAGTACAAGGCAGGTGAAAGCCGCTACAGCAACAAAGTTGTCGATTGGATGTTCGCAGTTGTGCCGATCTACGAAAACGGTGTACACGTTGACGACGTGGAACTTTACGCCGAAGCTGAAAATCCGACGTGGGATGAAGAAGAAGGTTATTTCGAAGACGAGCGGGCAACATTCGAAGGCCTGAAGGCGGAAATCTTTGATCAGGCGGAAGAAAAAGGCATTGACCTGTCGCAGTATGAATTGATATACGAGTGACCGCAGGGCTAGGGAGAGCGCCGAGAATCCCGGCGCGGCCGCATCAAGCGGCTTCCGCTCAACCTGCGAAGGCAGGAAATACCCAAAGGAGGATGATTGTGATGCGTGTACTCGTCAACGGCAAAATCGAGGTTTTGGAGATGATCGACCCGAAAAGCAAAGTCAACTGCGCCACTGACATCATAGGCAACCACGGCGGCTTGTCGGACGGTCAATTCCGCTACAACGAGGAAGCAAATGCCTACGAATGTACCACGGAAACATTCGAGTGGTGGAAGCGCGTGCTGGCCGATCATCAGGCGCTGGAAGACATGATCGCCGAACTGATTGAGGAACATGGTTCAGACAAGGTTTATGAGGTTGTAAACAGCGTAGGGGATTACGACCTTGAAGATCAACCGGCCGCCATTCGCGCCGCTCTTGACGAGGCTTTCGGAAAAAGTGACGAAGTATTGTAACGAAAATGCGGTATTAGGCGGTCGGTATAAATGAGAGGAATGGCACACACGGCGAAGCGGCTTTTGCCCTTCGCCAAAAATAAAGTCATTCATATAGATGCGGTCGAAAACCCTGTTCTTATTCGCCTACTTCGGGACGATAGGACGCTCCCGTTACTGCGGGCCGGGCTGAAATCAATCGACCCGCAGTATGAAATCCTCATTCCGTACAAAGTGGACGACGAGGAAGCACAATTGAAGCGCTACATACAGTGGCACATGGGGACAACAGTCAATCTTTCCGAGCTTCGCCGCCGCCACCTCAAGTATTACCTGCGGTTGTATGATTACGGTTCGCCCGCCGAGGTTATTAGGCGGTGGGGACTGACTCCCGAACATGACCGCATCTTTACTGAAAAAGGAATGCTGGAAGCGCTGGAGGCGTTCAGGGACGAAGATGGTATTGTAAAGGGGGTGACCAAAGACGAAAGGCTTTACAAGTCCCTGAAATACTATGCAAGGAAGGCAGGCAAGTCTGTTCAAGAGTACCTGAAGGGCCACAACATACCGTACAGAGGGAGAGGAACTGACGGATGAAGTGCGGCAGAAGTTTACGCCGATCATCACGGTCGGCAATTGGCCGCCCTCCCCTTCGGGGGAAAGGTTTTAATTTTTCGCAACGATTAGGCGGGTTATTCCGAATGTTAGTACGGAGGGATGTGAGTGGTGCTAGACAAACTGGAGGAAATATTGCAGGCGGCGGAGGAAATCGAAACAAGTTCAACCGCCACACTGGACGCCTGCGGGTTCTCGGACGAAGGAGAAAGGCTGGCGTTCATCCATGAACAAGCAAGGCTAATCACAAAACTTGCGGAACAGCTTCTTTACGACAGGGGCGATTAGATTGCTGGAAGTAACGAAAGTAAAGGTAGAAGATCGGCTTTATTTGAAGATAAAGATTGTCAAGATGGACACCAGCCTCATCAGCATTATAACAAGCATCGACGGATGGTTCAAGGCTATGGAACCCATGACCTACGGCTTGCCTTACGAGAAGGCCGCCGAGTTCCATGCAAAGACATACAACTACATGGTTGTATGGAAGGCAGACGGCGACAGTATGGGTACGTTGACGGGCGGCATTGATACAGACGACATTCCTACGGATTACATCGTCGATTATCGACCTAAACAGGAACTGAGACCGTATCAGGTGCAGGGGTTTAATCTTCTAATGCAACGGGATTATCTGTTGATCGCAGATCAAGAGGGCGTAGGTAATATTGCCCCTTCTTCGTGAAAGCGGAGAAGTGGAGGGGGCGAAAACGGTGAAGTCCTCCAAATAACGGACAATACCGTGGTAACTACAGCATGGCTTAGGTAGCTGTAGCACCGTAGAGCGTAGGCGGTGAGTCCCAACAATAATCCGCCCAAGAGCGTCCCCCACCCGCAACGGGTAATGCCGTGGGTGAAAATGTACGCCGACCTTGCAGGATGGTAAACTGCAAGAAGCAAGGATAAAAAGCCTTGCGATAACAACGTGAAAACGCCCCAAATCCTTTGCAGTCATGAAGCAAAGTGTAAATTAGGCCTCATTAAATGGGGACTGTATGTTACGAAGGCTTCCCTGATCTACGACATCTACAATCAGGCGAAGCGATTCACGGACTTGAAGGTTGTCGTATTAGGCGGCCCGCCGAAAAGACGTTCAGAGCTTTATGCCAAGCTAGAGAACAGCGACGTTCAACTGGTAATTGTGTCATACGAGCTTTACCGTCAGGACGTCGAATCCCTGACGTTCCTGCACGGCAACAAGCCGTTTGACGTAATGTACCTTGACGAAGTACATAAGGCAAAGAACGTCGTCGGCTCGCAAATCGGTCAAGACATCCACAAGATTTACACCCGCCAACGGTACGCAATCACGGCTACGCCGGTCATCAATGAACTGATGGATTGCTACAATATTCTCGCTTGGATGGGGGTAATGCCATACAATTACTACACATTCCAGCAAAGATTTTGCGTCCTCGATAGGTTCGGTCGGGTAGTGCAGTACAAAAACGTCGGCGAGTTCAAGACCCTGCTCCAGTCTAACATGCTACGCCGCTTGAAGACGCAGGTTCTTGACCTACCTCCGGTTATCTCTAAGCCTGTCTACGTGGAGCTTACTTCGGCGCAGAAGAAGCTGTACAAGGAAGTAGAGTTGGCGGACGAGGTATACGAGTTCGAGGACTTGGAGTTCGAGGACATACCGTCCGAGTTGGCGAAGTACGCCCGGCTCATGCAGGTCGCGGAATCGACAGAGATTGTCGGCGGCGCGAAAGGAAAGCAAGGAAGCGCGAAGCTCACCGCCCTAGAAGAACTGCTGGAGGAAATTGTCGAGCGCGGAGAGAAGGCCGTCGTATTCACTCGCTCGAAGCGGTTCTGCAATATCATGTACGAGTATTTCAAAGACAAGTACAATCCTGCCATAATCCACGGAGACATCCCGTCTCAGGCTAAGGCCGGGGAGGAGGTATCCGAGCGTCAACGGCAGGCTGACAAGTTTCAGGAAGACGAGACGTGCAAGGTAGTGTTCTGCGTGACCTCCGCCGCCCGCGAAGGCGTGACGCTGACGGCAGGAAACAATCTGATCTTCACGTCTAAAGACTTTTCGCCGTCTTACGTGTCTCAGGCTATCGGTCGTGTATGGCGTTTCGGTCAGGATGGCGGAGAAACCGGAAGCATCAACGTCTATACCATCATTGCTCGCGGCACGATTGACGAGAGAGTCGAGCAACTTCTTGACGAGAAGCAATTCGTCATTGACTCAACCGTCGAAGCCCCGCTGGACACGGAGAAAGTGCTGTCCATCTTCCGAGGGGAGGAAGTGGCATGAATGACTTGTACAAGATCGGGAGACGCCCGTCTATTAGGCGGGCTAAATCTCTCCGAATGAAGCAAGTGGCAGAACGTAGAGCCTTACATGTCCGGGAGACTATCCGGGCGCTCCACTCCATAGAAAGTAATGGATTCGTCTTCACCAATAGCTTGAAGGTTGTGGGAGAAGTAATAGGCCATCTCAAGGCACATTGTATCCCTTACGAGTACATCGACGGTGGTAAGGATTGGAGATACGCTATTAGGCGGCTCGATAAGGTGAACCCGATCACTCAGCGCCCCCGCCGTTGTCCGGGCGGCGAATGAGCAGGCATCATACTAAAATACGATTGGTGGTGAGAGTTGAATGAAGCCCGTATGCGGAAAATGCTTCAAGGTAGCAGAGAAAAAAGGAAGCCTTTATGTGTGCCCTACCTGTAACGGAACGGTCGCATACACAGACACAATGAAACAGACGGGAACCAACGCGAAGAAGGAGGGTGTTGTGAAGCTATGAGCCGGGTATTCGTTTATTCTGACCCGCACTTCGGCCACAAGAACATCATCGGATACGAGAACAGGCCATTCCGAGACATTCAAGATATGGACGAGTCCCTAATCCAAAGATGGAACAACAAGGTCAAGAAGGAAGACAGGGTATTCGTCCTCGGAGACGTTTCCTTCTACAGCAAGGAGAAAACTGCTGAAATCATCAGCCGACTGAACGGAAGGAAGTCCCTAATCTTAGGTAACCATGATCGCGGGCGGTCTGTGAAGTGGTGGCGCGAAGTAGGTTTTGATGACGTGTACGAGTTCCCTATATGCTATAGAGGATTCTTTTGGCTGTCACATGAACCGATGTATCTGAACGCCAACGTGCCATATGTAAACATTCACGGACATATTCACGGCCAGTTGTACCAAAGCGAACAGTTCGTGAATGTTAGCGTGGAGGTTATCGGATACGAGCCTATCTTGTTCGACGATATTATCGCCCGGTTCTCGAAGGAGGGAGAGCAGGGTGAGTAAGATAGTCTTAGATGTTAAGGACATCCTCAAGCAGATGGGAATCAAATGCGACATCGGCAAAATATTGAAGGGTGGCTAACCAGCCACCCTTTTAACTTTTCTACGCAACCTTCTGACCATTCGCTACGATAGTTAGGGCGAAAGGTGACGAGAGAGGGGGAAGGAGGCATGAAGAATTGTACAAAGCATTCGCTTGAACGTTGGGTTGAAAGGATTGTTGGCATCACAGACATTCGTGAAAGGAAAGAGTACATCGCAAAGAATTCTGACATACTAAAGGAGCATATAAATAAGACCCTTGAGTATGCGGAGTTCATCTACAAAGGCCAAATCGGAGACAATATTACCCGCAACTATTACATCCACAATGACATCGTACTGGTTCTGAACACCACCAACGACGCAGTAGTTACGGTCTACAAGGTTGATTTCGGCTTCCCGCACGAACTAAACCTACAGGTAGCCAAAGGACTTCTAGCTGAAATCCGCAGGCTGTCGGAAGAAAAGGATAAGTTGGACTTGGCGGCGCTGGAGGAAATCGAGAGGCTGAAAGAGACCCGAGACAGTCTCGACCAACAGGAAGAAATCCTCAAGGAACAGCTACGTCTCATTCAGGAGCGTAAGAAAGCCATCGACGAAGAAATCAAGACCCATAACAGCGAGGCAAAGGTCGTAGAACTGGACATCAAGAAGTACACTCAACAACTGGTCAACTCCAAAGAGTACAAGGAAGACCTGCGTTCATTAGTCGGTTCTTAACCATTGGAGTGGCCGCCATCGAAGCATCGTTGTGGATATGCTTGACACGAGAGGCAGGAGGGGAAGAAGACGATGAAGGACAATCTCAAGGCCGCATGGGAAATCCTTGTCCGGGTTATTCTCGGGGCACTACTGCTGGCCGTGGCATGTGTCGCAGTGTCAAGGGTAATTGTGGTAATGGCGATATACCCACAGGTAGTCCTGAAAGTGATTGGCGGACTTGTATCTCTACTTGCCTGCTACGTCGTAGGCAACGTGGTAATCAAGGAATACAGAAGACAAAAGAGGAAAAA
>Ga0207866_1002955_pt1 | contig 11351 bp, 12 predicted proteins | sample HigsolmetaAR203D_FD_184835 | JGI IMG/M metagenome (GOLD analysis project Ga0207866, IMG submission 184835) | Ionic liquid and high solid enriched microbial communities from the Joint BioEnergy Institute, USA - AR20-3-D (SPAdes) (version 2) ...
AAAAGCTTTCAAACGACTTGTTATTCTGACAAACACCAATAGTGCAGAGTTGGAGTATATTTTCACCATTCGGGCATTAGACCCTGTAAAGGAGCATATCCAACCTCCACCTCATGGATACGCAGGATGAAGGAATGTGTGGATCTTAAAATCCAGTGATACATGGGAGGGTGAGCGACCATGAGAAGTGTGGAGACTTCTAGCACGGTCATACAGGATATTACAGATATTGTAAATCTGTTCGATAGGACGGACTCTACCATGTAAATATATTGAATATATTCAATTAATATCCACTAACATGAGGTGAAGAAGCTATTGGAAGTTAGTGAAATTTAAAGAAAACGTGAGAATTCTGAAGAAAATTAAAGTTTATAGAGGGAGAGAATCTTTAATTTTATTGGCGTGATGGTCTGACCATCATGCCTATCAGACGAAGTGAAAGTCCATTTAAAAACTGAGTGGAGGATTTATGATGGGATTTTTCAAAAAGCTACCAAATAGACAAACAGCGTGCGATGATATTATACAAGAATTTACAGTAATGATTAAAAAAGGTCTTCTTAAGGTAAATGATAAACTCCCCTCTGAAAGAGATCTAGCCGAACAATTTGGGGTAGGGAGATCGACTGTTCGGGAAGCACTTAAAAGCATGACAGTTATGGGTTTATTGGAGGCAAGACCAGGTGAAGGAACTTTTGTACGAAATATAGATTCAGAGAGTTTTAAACAACTACTTCAATGGAGTTTTTTCTTAAATCCTGCTCCTATTGAGGAAATGGTAGAGTTGCGAACGCTAATAGAATTAAGAATGGTTGAAAAAGCGGCGCAATATCGAACAGAGGATCATCTGAAAAAACTTCAAGAGTCCATTGTAAATATGAAGAAATCACTTACAAATCCAATGGAGAGCAAAAATTATGACTTATCTTTTCATCTTACCATTGGGAATGCTAGTGGAAATAAATTACTGTTTAACCTTTTAGAATTGATACGTCTTTCATTAGAAGAATGGTTTGGACATGTTCTTCAGGAAAGAGATTTTGCAGAAAATACAATAAAAGAACACGAATTAATCTATGAAGCTATTAAAAATCAAGATCAAGCGGCAGCAGTACAGCATATGACAACTCACTTAGAAGCTGCTGTTCAACGCTTGTTATCAATCTTGACAAAAAAAGATGAGGGAGTGAATACGAATGCCATATGAAAATCGTGCTTACTGGGCAAAGCCTACATGAATGAAAAGGATTTGCCTGAGAAAAAAGAAAAAGAGAAGGAGAGGAGAAAAACATGAGTAAATCGTATCGTCTTTCCCGTATTTTTAGGCCAGAAACTGGTAATTCTTTAGTTCTGCCAATTGACCATGGATTGGCATGGGGGTATGTGAAAGGGCTTGAGAATCCTTGTGAGGTCTTGAAAAATTTAAAAACACCTGACATTGATGCGGTTCTGTTGTCTGACGGTATCGCCAAACAATCAGAGTCGGTATTCTATGGTCGAAACACACCAGCGCGATTGCTTTGCGCGGATACTTTTTATATGGAGAACAAGAAATTAAATCATGAATTAGTCGTGTCACCTGAAACGGCAGCAAGAAGAGGTTATGATTGCGTAAAGGTCATATTATTCTGGGATCGCCCTGCTGAGGAAAGAATGAAATCTGTAAAACTTATTGCCAACTGCATTCAGGAGGCAGAAAAATGGGATATGCCGGTTATGGTTGAGCCATTAACGTTTGATCCTGTTGAAGATAAAGAAGAAAGAATTAAAATTTTGTCAGATGCAACAAGAATTGCTTATGAACTTGGCGCGGATATTCTTAAGATTCCTCATCCTGGCGATAAAGAAACTTTGGAAAATTGGGTTAAAAATTTTAATGTTCCAACAATTTTGTTGGGAGGTGGAAAAAGCGGAAGTACTGAGGATTTGATTGCTCTCGTCGATGAAGCGATTTCTGTTGGTGTTCGAGGTGTGGCGATTGGACGAAACGTTTGGCAACGATCCAGCGAAGAGGCGAAAAAAGTTCTGTCTGCATTTGCGGAAATTATCCACAAAAAACGGGTTTTATCTAACAATTAACAGGAGGATCTGAAATTTATTGAAAAAATCCATCTTGGCGATACCGTTGTAATAGCCAAACCATCATTAGGGTTGAGGTATCCAAATCATCTGTTCGTTCAAATTGTGTTAAAACCATACGAAATCCGATGATTTGGATATTCACCATTAGGCACAAATATTACTATATGTACTGAATGATAATTATAATTCCCCTGAATTTTCCGAAAAAATAGACTTATTTTTCTGGAATGTAATTAATGTAGATAAAATGATAGCGCTTCCTTATTTTCTTTTCCTGTCAAGTGAATGGTAGGTTAACCTTCACTAAGCACTATTTGATCCGTAAATTATAAGAAAAACAAATGGAGGTATTTGATTTTGGCAACCGTACGTAGCTACCAACCGTTTATTAATGGTGAGTTTATACGAATGGAATCATCCGAAACGATTACTGTTCGAAATCCGGCGACAGAAGAAATCATATCGGAAATCCCAGAATGTACACTTAATGAAGTAAATCGAGCAATTGAAGCAGCAGAAAAAGCACAAAAGTCATGGGAAAAACTTCCTGCGATACAGCGTGCGCAGTATCTGCGTAAAATCGCGAAAGAAATCCGAGAGAATGCTGATTTTTTTGCACGCATCATCACAGAGGAACAAGGTAAAATACTAAGTTTGGCGAAAAAGGAGGTGAACGCTGCAGCGGATTATCTGGATTATAATGCAGAGTGGGCAAGAAGATTGGAAGGCGAAATATTGCACAGCGACAGGCCAAATGAAAACATATTTATGTTTAAACACCCAATCGGTGTTGTCGCAGCTATTTTACCATGGAACTTTCCATTTTCGCTTATTGCTAGAAAAATCGCCCCCGCTTTGATTGCAGGTAATACAGTTGTTATCAAACCTAGTGAAGAAACACCTAACAATGCGTTTGAATTTGCAAAGTTAGTGGCGGAAACCAACTTGCCAAAAGGTGTATTTAATCTTGTATCCGGTAGAGGTGAGACAGTAGGAAATGCCTTGGCATCATCACCGAAGGTCGGCATGATTAGTTTTACCGGCAGCGTTGATACTGGATCTAAAATCATGAGAGCTGCTGCAAAAAATATAACGAAAGTTTCACTTGAGTTGGGCGGCAAAGCCCCAGCCATTGTGATGGATGATGCTAATATTGAGCTTGCGGTTGAAAGTATACGTGTCTCCCGTATTATCAATTCCGGCCAAGCCTGCGTATGTGCAGAACGTGTGTATGTACATGAAAAAATAGCTGATGAGTTCATTGAGAAATTATGTGGTGCCATGAGTAGGACGAAAGTTGGCGATTCTCTCGTTGAGCCTGATGTTGAAATGGGTCCGCTTACAAATAAAGAAGTTTTAATGAAGGTAGACGGATTGGTAACAAAAGCTGTTCAAGAAGGAGCTGAAGTTATCACAGGCGGCAAGCGGGCTAACCGTGATAAAGGATTTTTCTATGAACCGACCGTTCTTATAAACGCTCAACATCATATGGAAATTATGAAAAAAGAGATTTTCGGTCCTGTGCTCCCAGTCACTAAATTTAGAGATCTAAATGAGGCGATCGAGATGGCTAACGATTCGGATTATGGTCTATCTTCATCCATCTATACGCAAAGTTTAGATGTAGCAATGCGTGCTTGTAGGGAGCTAAAGTTCGGGGAGACGTTTATTAATCGCGAAAATATTGAAGCATTACACGGTTTTCACGCTGGCTGGCGTAGATCCGGCATAGGGGGAGACGATGGGAGACATGGGTTAGAGGAGTATCTTCAAACTCACATGGTATATATCCAGTATGATCACGAGAAAAAATAAAAAATGAAGATCAGGCAAGAAAATGTTGGAGGTAAGTTATTTGACCGTTCAATAGATGTTTTTTGCAAAGAGAAATCGTAATCGCTTTATCTGCGAGCAAATTTGGATCTCTAATATTTCAAGGGGTGATGGGATGGAAAAAGTCAAAAAAATTAAAATCGTAGCTGCTACAGGGTGCCCTACAGGAATTGCGCATACGTTTATGGCAGAAGAAGCATTAAAAAAAGCAGCTGAAAAACTTGGTGTAGACATTAAAGTTGAAACGCATGGACAGGTTGGCGTAGAAAACCAGTTGTCTCCAGAGGAAATTCGCGATGCAGACGGAGTTATTATTGCTGCTGACAAAGATGTGAAAGCGGAGCGGTTTTTCGGCAAGCCAACAATCGATGTGTCAGTGCAAAGAGCGATCAAAGACGCGGAGAGTCTCATTCAAGCAATAATAGATGGAAAAGCTGAGAAGTACCGATTAAAAAACAATAAGGCAGATCAAAATGACCACACAGGGGAAATCAGTCAGGGAAATTCAATCGGTAGGTCTATCTACAAACACTTGATGAATGGTGTTTCGCATATGTTGCCATTCGTAGTCGCCGGAGGAGTACTGATTGCGGTTTCCTTCACATTTGGGATTAAATCTTTTGATCCGAAAGATCCGACATACAACCCGTTTGCAGAAATGCTATTTAAAACAGGAAAAGTTTCCTTCGACTTGATGATCCCTGTTTTGGCGGCATTTATTGCCGATTCGATCGCAAAGAGATCTGGCATGGTAATTGGTTTTATTGGAGGGATGATTGCCAACAGTGGAGGAACAGGTTTCCTAGGAGCTATTGTGGCCGGTTTTATTGCGGGATATCTGGTGCTTCTATTGTCTAAGTTATTTACTAACTTGCCACAGTCTCTTAACGGTTTAAAAGCGATCTTTTTGTATCCGGTCATAGGTGTCTTTCTTATTGGGGGAATCATGACCACCTTGGTTGCTCCGATGTCTTCTATCAATGAAACGATGCAAGCGTTTCTCTCGAATTTCCAAGATTCAAATCCGATTCTGCTCGGAGTGATCATCGGATGTATGGATGCGTTTGACCTTGGAGGACCAGTGAATAAAGCGGCGTATGTTACTGCATTGGCATTACTCTCAGAAGGGAACAATTATTTTATGGCCGGGATTTTCTCAGCTAGTATGACACCACCACTTATTACTGCCTTTGCTTCGGTGTTCTTCAGAAAATACTTTAATGAATCAGAGCGAAGCGCAGGTCTGGTTAATTTTGTTCTAGGATGTACGCTTATTACGGAAGGAGCGATCCCATTTGCAGCGAAGAATCCGATCGTCGTTATTCCTATCTTCATGGTTGGATCCTCGATATCAGCTGCTCTGACATATTTGATGGGTGTTCAAGTACCTGCACCGCACGGAGGATTTCTTGTAGCACCTGTAGTAACTGGGGTGTTTCAATGGGTGATTGCGATATTGGTAGGTTCACTTGTTGGAGCTATTCTTTTCGGAATTTACAAAAAAATAAGCTTTGCAAATGCTGAGGAGTAATCCGAAAAGACGGAGGTGAACGTTCTTGGATAGAAATAACATATTGAACATTCATCACATTAGCCTGAATGAGGAGTTAGTATCACAACAAGAAGTATTTGAGCGGATTGCCGAACTAGCCGTTCAAAATGGTATCGCTTCTTCGCAAAAAAAAGTTGTAGAAGGCCTTCTCGAACGAGAGAGATTAAGTACAACCGGTTTTTTGGACGGCTTTGCCATTCCACACACACAAGTTGGGGAAATTGTACGGCCGGGGATTGTGATTCTTTCTACAAAACATGGGATTGAATGGAGATCAATGGATGATCAACCAACACGTTTTTTCATTGCATTGCTAATACCAAAAAACGAGGCGGGTACGATTCACTTACAGATACTTTCGTCCTTGTCCCGTATGTTGATGCATGATGACACTCGTCAAAACTTACTTTCAGCCGAAAGTGCACAAGAAGTTTTAGAAAAGATCATGCCGATCTTAGAGTAACAGCAAGATGAGGTCAGAACATTACGTATACATTCCCCAGTATAATCAAACAAATCATACTATTAACTAGTTAATTAGAAAGGGTGTTACCTCATGGTTGAAAATGTAAGAGTCCTGTATGCAACAGGTACAGTTGGAAAGAGTATTGCAGCAAGGCTTCTTCCGGGAACAGATTTATTGTTAGGGATTGAAGAAATATGTCGTCAGAATGGCGTACTTTATGCTTCTATTGCTAACTGCTTTGGTAGTTTTCAACGAGCTGGTTACCTTTATTTGGTTCCACAGCAAGATGCAAAAGTTGGGGCCGGATACGGTGAAATTAAGAGGGTGGAAGGGCCTGTGGAATTTTTGAATGGAACAGGCGTCGTTTGTCAAAGAGATGGAAAATATGATATTCATTTCCATGCGACCATGTGTGACAAGGAAGGAAAAGTTTTTGGCGGGCATATGGTAATAGGTGAGAATCCAGTCTTGACAACAGTGGATCTGGTGATTAATGAAATTAAAGATGTACAATTGCTGCGCAATTATGACGAAGAAACCGATTTGATACAATTTGATCCGAAAAACAGAGAAAAAAATCTCTTTACATGATGAAATTCATCATGTAAAGAGATTAAGAAATCTGACAAATTAATTATATCATAAAAAAGAAATAAATACATTTAAGGCCATCAGTACAGGATAGGTTGATAAGTGAAAGATAAATATTACTTATCAACCTTCCTTTTCCTTATTAAATCGGGATAAAGTGAGGGAAATCGCATGAAAATAGGTTTTATTGGACTAGGTGTAATGGGGCTTCCTATTGCAACAAATCTATTACGAGCGGGATTTGAGTTGGTTGCATTTGATATCGACCAATCTCGAATAAAAAAATTGCCAATGCAAGAGAATGTATTAGCTGTAGCATCCCCTCGGGAAGTGGCCAGCCGGGTGGATACCATTGTATTAATGCTGCCGAATACGGCGCAAGTGGAAGAAGTGGTCTATGGCGAAAGTGGAATTAAAGAAGCTATGTCTTCGAAGTCGCTTCTTATTGACATGAGCTCCATTTCACCGAAAGTAACACGAAAAATGGCAGCAGATTTAGCGGTATATGAAATTGATTTCCTTGACGCACCGGTAAGTGGTGGGCATAGTGGTGCTGTAAATGGAACATTAACCATTATGGTGGGAGGAAAAAAGGAAGTTTATGATAAAACACAACATATTTTCAATGCGGTAGGAAAACGCATTATTTATTGCGGAGAACACGGAGCGGGACAAACGGTCAAGGTCGTTAACCAGCTTATGTCGGCAGTGAATATGGTTGGGATGGCCGAAGCATTTACCTTAGGCGTAAAGGCGGGGATAGATCCTGAGGTTATGCGCGACGTTATTGTTGCAGGATCCGGACGATGCTGGGCTCTGGAAGATCGTATGCCTGCTATCCTAGAAGGGAACTTTGAACCTGGGTTTACGATTGACTTGCATACGAAGGATATCAAGCTTGCCTTGGAATTGAGTAACGAGTTGAACGTACCGATCTATGCGGGTAACCTTGTTCATGAAATATTCAAAACATTACAAATCAAGGGGAAAGGATTAAAAGATAATTCCGCAATTATTACGCTTTATGAAGAAATGGCGGGTGTACATGTACGAAAAAGTAAAACGAAGGGATAATACTACATTTAATGATCGATGTGAAACAGACGATTCTATTAGGAAGGGATTAAGGTGTCATGAAAAGATTGCTTCTCACTTTTTACGGGGATGATTTTACGGGTTCAACAGATGCAATGGAGGCATTGACATCCAATGGGTTTCGAACAGTGTTGTTCTTGAAAGTTCCAGATCAAGAATTGCTGGCGAAAAGGTTCCCGGATCTCCAATGTGTAGGAGTTGCCGGTATTAGCCGTTCGCTAACACCTAATCAAATGGAAGGAGAGCTTTATCCGATACTCCAACAAATGAGGGCGTTACCTTCTCAAATTGTTCACTACAAGATTTGTTCAACGTTTGATTCTGCGCCTGAAATAGGAAATATTGGGAAGGTTATCGATATGGCAAGTGAAATATTTCCATCCCAATTGGCGATTCCAGTTATAGTTGGTGTCCCTGCCCTTAAAAGATTTACTGTATTCGGAAATCATTTTGCTGAGATGAACGGAGTCATTTATCGTCTCGATCGTCATCCTACGATGTCAAGACATCCGGTAACCCCTATGCATGAAGCGGATTTGCGTCTTCACTTGAAACAGCAAACTTCTCGTAAAATTACACTCTTCAATATTCTAGACTTGCAAGGGGATATGCTGACGGTTCAGAACAAATATCAAAACAGAATCAATGATGATGCCGATGTAATACTCTTTGATGTACTAGATGACCACCATTTGGAGAAAGCGGGTCATCTGATCTGGAATCATGCAGATCATAGAGAGTTGTTCGTTGTCGGGTCATCTGCTGTCCAGTATGCATTGGCAAAATATTGGAAGAAATGCGGTATTGATAACAGTTATGTGCCTTCAGGAGCCGGGGTTGCAAAGCAACTGCTGGTCGTTTCTGGCAGCTGTTCCCCTGTTACTCAATCCCAAATTGAAACGGCTTTTAAGCATGGTTTTGCCGGAATAAAAATTCCGGTTAAGGAATTAATAGACCCTTCCCGCCAAACAGAAGTTAGGAGCCGTCTCTTTCACGAAGCCATTACCTTCTTAAAAGAAGGAAAAAGTGTTGTTATCTACTCCGCATTGGGATCTGATGATCCAGTAATTTTTGAAACCATACATTATCTTCAATCGGTTGGTAAATCCAAGCATGAAATGGGGAAATTACTTGGGGAGCAATTAGGTAGATTAACACGCGAATTGGTAGCAGCAATGGCGTTGAAGAGGGTAGTTGTGGTTGGTGGAGATACATCGGGTTATGTAACCAAAGAACTGGGAATCTACGGTTTAGAAGTTGTGGAACCTATTGCAGCTGGTGCACCATTGTGCCGCTGTTACTCGGAAGAGGAACTATTCGATGGACTGGAATTAGCCCTTAAAGGAGGGCAATTAGGCCAACAAGATTATTTTGTTAAGGTTCTTCATGGAAAGTAATTCGTTGACAAAGGGTGGTTATTTTCATGGCTTCGAAGAGTCAGTGGGATAAGGATTCAGTAACTGGAGCTCTTATTCAAACTGGAAGATATCTTATGGATCGAGAACTGGTCTGGGGAAACTCAGGAAATATGAGTGCACGGATCGATGAACAAAGGATGTTAATCACGGCTTCAGGGACCTATATGGGATCTTTGTCGCAGGATGATTTCGTAGCAGTAGATATACAATCGGAAAAATGGGTCGGTACACGCAAACCGTCTAAGGAAATACCGATGCACACTGCAATATATACGAAACGTCCTGATGTAAACGTAATATTGCATTCTTCGCCGTTTTGGGCAACTCTTGTGGCTTGTTCCGATTTTTCCATACATTCAGAATTGTTTGTCGAGTCGATGTATTACCTTGAAAGAATAGCTTATGTGGATTATTTTCATCCAGGAAGCAATGCTTTAGGGATGGCGGTTGAAGAAAAAGCAGAGCATGCAAATATTATATTTTTAAAAAATCACGGAATTCTTGTCTGCGATGATAGCTTTCAAGAAGCAAGAATGAGATTGGAAACATTGGAAATGGTTTGCCGCATGCTGGTTTTGGCTCGTTCGGCCAAGATTGAGTTGAATTTACTTGACCATGATGTTGTCCAGGATTTTTTGAAGAATTCCGGATATAAGTCAGGAAAAAAAGGCGGATAAATTATGGGTGATAAACATTACTATTGTTGACCAAGCGGGTATTCTTGCCTGACCTGCATCGATACTATTGAATACACTGTGGGTGTAGTAAGTACGCATAATATAATGAGGATAAAGAATTTCTATATTTATCCTTTCGTGAAGAGATTGTCAGAAGTTATTTAATAAAAATACAACATAACCCTTAATAATAGAGAAAGAGGATTGCACCGTTTTGAAGGTATTTCGTAAAAAATACAAAGGTGGTGAAAGGGGAAGCGCGGAATATTTTGTCCAGATTTTTATTTTTCGGCCATTCGGTTTTTCGAAAAATAACCCAGCTTAGCGCGGAGAAAAAATGCGACTCCGATTGGCCCAATTAATGTATCAGCAACAAATGGATGATGAAAGAAAACCCCCCTTAAAGGAAATGTTTCCACACATATCCTTTAAGGGGGATTTTTTATTTAAAATACAATTCCGGACGTCGGTCTTGAAAAACAGGAATGGTATTTCGCACACGTTCCTCTTCTTGAAGATCCAGCTGGGCGTAAAAAATTCCTTCATTTGTTTGCCGATGGGCAAGAAGTTCGCACCAAGGGGCAATGACCATAGAGTGTCCATTAAATTCATTATTTTGATCCGTTCCTATCCGGTTTACACCGATAACATACATTTGGTTTTCAATTGCCCGAACCTGCAATAGCAGCTGCCAATAGTCCATGCGCTGTTTCGGCCACTCAGCAGGGATAAACATTATTTTGCCCCCTTTAATGCATGGGTGCGAATCCACTCAGGAAAACGCAAATCATAGCAAATGGCGCCGCCGCAAGTGATGCCGTCCAGTTCGAAAATATTAGCTTTTTGTCCGGCGTTCATAAATTTATGCTCATCCATCAGCTTAAACAGATGGACTTTATCGTATTCAGCTACAACTTTGCCTGATCGGTTGACAACGTACATCGTGTTAAAAAATTGCCCGCTTTTTTTCGTCGCCACTTAACCGCCGACAATATGGACATGATACTTTCTCGCAAGAGTTGCCAGCATCCCGATCGTTTTTTCTCCATTTTCGTCGGCAAGCACATCAAGCCGGTCGAGGGCATATCCTGTATTCCACATTTCCGGTAAAACAATAATATCCGCTTGATGGTTTGCAGCTTCTATTATGTTTTTTTGGCGAGCTCATAGTTTTGATCCGGTTCACCTAACGCGATATTCATTTGCACACAAGCAATTTTCATTGTCTATCAGCCCCAGACATTTTATTTTAAAGGTAATCGAATTTCATAATCAATCAATTATGTTTACATCTTTAACGGTTTGCTCATCTTTTCACTCCTTGCGGATAAATAAGAATGATGCGGACGAAAAGAATATGCTAGTGGATAGAAAAAAATTTCCATACTGAACCAAATCGAGATGAATAAAGTGAATTTTTTGCTTTAGCCAATTAGACCGAATGGCTACAATCAGCAACATAATAAATGTAAGTTGACAAATAGGAATAGTTTAGTTATATATGATTATATACCCGTGGTGCTAGATAAAATCTCGAGACATAAAAACAGCCCTTGCATGAGGATCTCCTTTAAAATGAAAGTGCGAACAAACATTCAAAAGGAGAAGTTCCATGCAAGAGCACTTTCATTTTA
>Ga0207866_1002959_pt1 | contig 11329 bp, 11 predicted proteins | sample HigsolmetaAR203D_FD_184835 | JGI IMG/M metagenome (GOLD analysis project Ga0207866, IMG submission 184835) | Ionic liquid and high solid enriched microbial communities from the Joint BioEnergy Institute, USA - AR20-3-D (SPAdes) (version 2) ...
CTCAATCTCCTCGGCGCCAGCCAGCATCTGGCGACGGCCGTCTGGGGCATGCTGCTGGTGGCGGTGATGATCCTGCGCTGGCTGGCGGGGCAGGCGGTGGCACGCATCGAACGACGAAGACGGAGGTGGCCATGCAGGGATTCGGCGTCCACACGAGCATGTGGACCATGACCTGGCACCGGGCCGGGGCCGAGCGGGCGGTCGCCGCCGCAAAGTCCTACGCCCTCGTCGCTGCCCTACGAGACGATGACACCGGAGGACATCGTGGAGATGGACTTCGACGGCACCTATGTCGGCCGCCGCCCGTCATCCGAATGGCGCTTCCACCGCGACATCCTGCGCAAGCGGGACGACGTCAACGTGGTGCTGCACTGCCATTCGGTCTATGCGACGACGCTCGCCTGTCACTACAAGCGCATTCCCGCCTTCCACTACATGGTCGGCGTCGCCGGCGGCAACGACATCCGCTGCGCCGCCTATGCCACCTTCGGCACGCAGGCGCTGTCCGACAACGCGCTCGCCGCGCTCGAGGGGAGGCTTGCCTGCCTCCTCGGCCAGCATGGCCAGATATCGCTCGGCAAGACGCTGGAGGCGGCGCTGTGGCTCGCCATCGAGGTGGAGACCCTGTCGCGGCTCTATGTGCAGGCGCTGACGCTGGGCGACCCGCCCATCCTGCCCGACGACGAGATGGAGCGGGTGATCGCCCAGATGCGCCGCATGAGCTATGGCCTTCCGCCCGAGGCCGACGGCGTCAATGACGTCGCCCGGCCGCGCGGGGCCGCCGGATAAGCGCTCAGGGACGGCGTCCGCCGCCGGGCTGGCGCGACAGGACCTCGCGCGCCCAGGCGATGAAGACCTGCACCTTGCGGTGGCGCAGGTTCTGGTGCGGACAGACGAACCATTGCGAGACCATGCGCATGGGCAACGGATCGCGCATGGGGCAGACGAGGCGCCCGTCGCGGCGCTCGCGCCAGGTGGTGAGGTCGCTCTCGAGGGCGATGCCCATGCCGTCGGCCGCCGCCTCGATCGACATGTAAGAGCGGTCGAACAGCACGCGCCTGACGCGCGAGGGCATGTCGATGCCCGCGTGGCGGAACCAGTCCGGCCACTGCACCAGCGTCTTGACGGACTGGATGAGGCGGAAGCCGAACAGATCCTCGGCGCCGAGCGAGCCGGGCGGCGCGAGTTGCGGCGCGCACAGCGGCATGACCGTCTCCTCGTAGACCGGATCGACGAACAGGCCCGGCCAGCGGCCTTCGCCGTGACGAAGCTCGAGATCGACGCCCTCGCGGGCGAAGTCCGTCGGCTCGTTCGTCGCGTCGATGCGCACCTCAAGGTCGGGGTTGTCGTCGAGGAAGCCGGCGAGTGCCGGCAGCAGGCATTTGGTCGCCAGCGTCGGGGCCGCGCGGACGGTGAGTACCGTGACCGCATTGTAGCCGCGCATGTTGCGCGTCGCCGTCGCGATGCGCTCGATCCCCGGGTCGATCATCTCGAAATAGCGCTCGCCGGCCTCGGTCAGGGCGATGCCGCGGCCCCGGCGCGTCAGGAGCGACGTGCCGAGATGCGTCTCGAGAAACTGCACCTGCTGGCTGATCGCCGAGGGCGTGACGCCGAGCTCTTCCGCCGCCTTGGTCAGGCTGCGCCAGCGAGCGGTGGCGTGAAAGGCGCTGATGGCACGGTAGGGAAGATACATGGCGGACCTTTCAGCTCAGCTAAACAATCGGATCATAAATCTGGTTTGTCCTAAAGACCAAGCCGTCCTAGGCTTTCGTTCGCGACAACAAGTGCTGCACTGCAAAAAGCCAAGCAGCCATCGAACAGGGAAGTAATCGCCGAACTGCGGCGATGACCGGGAAACGCAAATCTCATTTTTACAACGTCGCTGATGCCTGCGCGGGCACGGCGCGAACGGGAGGGTGTCTCATGCGCTGGATCAATGTTGCGACTACGACCGCCGTTGCGGTCGTGCTCGGTCTGTCGAGCATCGCGGTCGAAGCCAAGACCCTTCGCCTCGGGCATGCCACGTCGGATACCAATCCACGGCATACGGCCGCCCTTGCCTTCGCCGACAAGGTGAAGGAGGCGAGCGGCGGCAAATTGACGGTGACGGTCGCCGGCAACGCGCAGTTCGGCGACGACGTGGAGATGATCTCCGCTCTCCGGCTCGGCACGCTCGACATGTCGCTCAACAGCCAGGGCGCGATGTCCGGGGTGGTGCCGGAGGTGGCGACGCTCGGTCTGCCGTTCCTCTTCGACAATCTCGAAAGCGCCTGGAAGGTGATCGACGGGCCGATCGGTGACGAGCTCGCCAAAAAGGCCGAGGAGAAGAACCTCATCGTGCTCGCCTGGTGGGACAACGGCATCCGGCAGATCACCAACAACGTGCGCCCCATCACCAAGCCGGACGATCTCAAGGGGCTCAAGCTGCGCGTGCCGCCGGACCCGATGGGCACCGACATCTTCGCCGCGCTCGGCGCCAATCCGACGCCGATGAAGTTCTCCGAGCTCTATCTCGCCCTCCAGCAGGGCGTCGTGGACGGGCAGGAGAACCCGATCATGAACATCTACTATTCCAAGTTCCAGGAAGTGCAGAAGTTCATGTCCCTGTCGGGACACAAGTACGAGGTGACACCCTTCCTCATCAACAAGATGGCCTGGACCAGCCTGTCGCAGGAGGAGAAGGACATCATCCTCAAGGCGGCGCGCGAAGCGCGTGACTTCCAGCGCCAGCTGTCGCTGAAGGCTGACGGCGAACTGCTGCAGAAGATCAAGGATGCCGGCGTTGCCGTGAACGAGCTCGACCCCGGTCCGTTCCGCGAGGCGACCAAGTCGGTCTACGACAAGTGGCAGGCCCAGTTCGGCGACTTCGTGCCGAAGCTCGTCGACGCCGCGAGGGCAGGCTCGTGACGGCCCTGAGCCGTCCCGCCGTGCGCACGGGCAGCGGCCTTGCCGCGCTCGTGCGCATCATCGACGGGACCGTGCTTCTCCTCGCGCAGGCGATCGGCGCGCTCGTCACCGTCGCCATTTTCGTGGCGGTGATGACCTCGGTCATCGTGCGCTATGCGACGAACGCCAGCATCGGCTGGGTCAACGAACTGCCGGACCTGCTCTTCCCGTGGCTCGCCATGGCCGGCATCGTTATTGCGGCGCAGTTCGGCCGGCACATCGTGGTCGAGTTCGGCATCCTGCTGATGCCGCGGGCCATGGGGCGCATCGTGCTCGTGATGGTCCAGCTCCTCGTTGCCGCGATCTTCGTCTTCCTCGCGCTCGAGGGCCGCATGGTGATCGAGGTCACGTCCGCCGAGCGGTTCCCGGTCCTCGGCCTGCCGATGTCCTTAGCCTATCTCGCCCTCGTCACCGGCTGCGTGCTCATCGCCATCACCGCGCTGACCACGGCCCTCAGGATCGCCTGCCATGCGGGCGATCCGCTCAAGGCGCGTGACGGCATCGAGCCGGGCGGCCAGCATGGGGAGGCCGTGTCATGACGACGCTGCTCATCATTCTCTTCGCCGTGTTCATGTTCCTCGGCATGCCCATCGGCTATGCGCTCGTCCTCAGCGGCACGGCGGCGATCCTCCTGCTCGGCGACATCCCGAGCACGGTGGTGCTGCTCAAGATCTTCCAGCCGATGCAGAGCTTCCCGCTGCTCGCCATTCCCTTCTTCATCCTGTCGGGGGCGCTCCTGATGTCGGGGCGGCTGGGGCAGCAGCTCATCGCCTTCGCGGCCGCGCTCGTCGGGCGCTTCCGCGGCGGGCTGGGCCAGGTCAACGTCTTCGGCTCGGCGCTGTTCGGCGGCGTGTCGGGCTCGGCGGTGGCGGACGCCTCGGCGCTCGGGGCCATGCTCATCCCGTGGATGCGGCGTGAGGGCTATCCGCCGGCGCTGGCGGCGGCGATCACCGCCTCCTCCTCCATCATCGCCGTGCTCATCCCGCCGTCGATCCCGCTCATCCTCTATGCGGCTGTCTCGAACGCCTCCATCGCGCAGCTCTTCCTCGCCGGTCTTCTACCTGGCGCGATGCTGACAGTCGGGCTCATGGTCGCGTGCTGGCTCATCGGCCGGGCGCGCGACCTGCCGGTGGTGCGCATTGAGGGCGGTGCGAAGGCGGTGGCGAAGACGGCGCTCGTCGCGGTGCCGGCCATCTCCCTGCCGCTCATGATCGTCGTGCTTCTGCGCTTCGGCATCGCGACGCCGACGGAGGTGAGCGTCATCGCTGTCGCCTATGCGCTCATCATCCGCTTTGCCTTCTACCGCGACCTCAACGGCACGGGGCTTCTCGCCAACATCATCGCGACGCTCGCGACGACGGGCGTCGTCATGCTGGTGATCGCCGCCTCCAACCTCATCGGCTTCATCCTCACGGTCGAGAACATCCCGGCCATGCTGGCGGACTGGGCGCTGAACACGCTCAAGGAACCCTGGCTCATCATCCTGATGATGAACCTCGTCATGCTCTTCGTCGGCATGTTCCTCGACCTGCCGGCGGCGATCCTGCTGCTCGGGCCGCTGTTCGTGGCGCTCGCCGGGGCCATCGGGCTCGACCTCATCCAGCTCGGAGTGATGATGACGATCAACCTCGCCATCGGCCTGTTCACGCCGCCCGTGGGGACGACGCTCTTCATCGCCTCGGCCATCTCGCGCGAGAGCGTGGGCGCCGTCACACGGGAGATGTGGCCGTTCTTCCTCGTCGCCATCATCCTGCTCGGGCTCGTCGCCTACGTGCCGGCCTTCACCATCCACTTCTGATCGCAACAGGAGCAATTCCCGTGAATCTCGCATCCATGCTCAAGCGTCGCGCAGCCGAGGGCCGGCCCGTGCGGGTCGGCCTCATCGGGGCCGGCAAGTTCGGCTCGATGTTCCTCTCGCAGGTGCGCACCACCGTCGGCCTGCACCTCATGGCGGTGGCCGACCTGTCGGCAGAGCGCGCCCGCAAGGCCATGACGAACACCGGCTGGGACGTCGATGCCGTCGCCGCCGCCTCCTTCGCCGATGCGCTGGCGAAGGGCGGCACGCACCTCACCGAGGATTCGGAGGCGCTCATCAAGGCCGACGGCCTCGACGTCGTCATCGATGCCACGGGCAATCCGGGCGCCGGCATCCGCCACGCCCTTCTGGCCGCGAGGAACGGCCGGCACATGGTCATGGTCAATGTCGAGGCGGACGTGCTCGCCGGCGCCTATCTCGCGGAGGAGTTCCGCAAGGCCGGCCTCGTCTACACGCTTGCCTACGGCGACCAGCCGGCGCTCGTCTGCGAGATGGTGGACTGGGCCGAGACCTGCGGCTTCCGCGTCGTCGCCGCCGGCAAGGGCACCAAGTACATGCCGAGCTACCACCAGTCGACGCCGGAGACGGTGTGGACGCATTTCGGCATCACACCGGAAGAGGCTGCCCTCGGCGGCATGAACCCGCAGATGTTCAACTCCTTCATCGACGGCACCAAATCGTCCATCGAGATGGCCGCCATCTCGAACGCGACGGGCCTGCTCGCACCGAAGGACGGCCTCCTCTTTCCGCCCGCCGGCGCGCACGACCTGCCTTATGTCCTGCGTCCGGTGGCGGACGGCGGCGTGCTGGAGCGCAAGGGCATGGTTGAGGTCGTCACAAGCGTCGAGCGCGACGGCCGCCAGGTGGTCAACGACCTGCGCTGGGGCGTCTACGTCGTCTTCGAGGCGGCGGACGGCGACGCGCGCGGTGACTATGCCCGCCGCTGCTTCCGCGAATACAACATCACCGCGGACCCGTCCGGCCGCTACGCCGCGCTCTACCGCACGGTGCATCTCATCGGCCTCGAGCTCGGCGTCAGCGTCGCCAATGCGGCGCTGCGCGGCGAGGCGACGGGCGCGCCGAGCGCCTTCCGCTCGGACGTCGTGGCCGTCGCCAAGAAGGCGCTGGTGCCGGGAGAGATGCTCGACGGCGAGGGCGGCTACACCGTCTGGGGCCGGGTGATGCGGGCGGAGGATTCGCTCGCCATCGGCGCGCTGCCCATCGGCCTCGCGCACAAGGTGGCGCTGAAGCGGCCGGTCGCGCCCGGCGGCGTCGTACGCTGGGAGGATGTCGAGATCGCCGACAGCGAGGCCGTGCGCGTGCGCCGCGCCATGGAGCATGAGGCGGCTGCACGGCGCATCGCGGCCGAGTAGGATCGTGGCGAAGGGGCCGGCTCGCCGCCGGCCCTTTCACCTTGGGACACATGCCGGAGGTTCGTTCGTCCATGCTGACCGTCGTCGCCATCATCCGCGCCGAGGAGGGACAGGAAGAAGCCGCTCGTGCGGCGCTCGAAGCACTCATCGCCCCGACCCGGGCGGAAGATGGCTGCATCCAGTACGACCTGCATCGGGACAATGCCGATCCCGGCCTCTTCATCTTCTACGAGAACTGGCGCGACGAGGCGGCGCTCGACCGGCACCTCTCGGCTCCGCACCTCGTGGCCCATGGTGAGCGCAGCCGCGGCATCATCAGGTCCGCCGACGTGCGGCGCATGACGCGCATCGGCTGAGGCCCATTCTATCGCGCGAGCGTGCGTACCTGGTTCTCCACCAGCCGCACGAGGCCGAGGGCCGTCATCTCCGAGGATTTGGGGTTGGCAGCGTGATGAGCGGGCGGAATCCGGCGAAGACCTCGCGCCAGGCGAGGTCGACTTCATGACGCGCCGGGTGGAAGGCGGCGGGATCGGCACTCTCCCAGACCATGCCAGTCAGATGATGCGGGCCGCAACCGGCGGCCACGAGCCCCCGCAGGATGGCGGAGAGCGCCTCGCGCAGTGCCGCGACCGGATCGCGGAGCGGCGAATGGGCGACGAGCGGGGCAGGATCGTTGTCAGACGCCGACATAGCGGTGCACCAGTTCCGTATCGCGGCAAGGTCGGTGCTGGAGCCGGTCCACACCGTGCGCGACGAGGACGGAGACCCGGTCGGCGAGGGCGAAGACCGCATCCATGTCGTGCTCGACGAGGAGCATGGTCGTCCGGCCCTTGAGCGCACGCAGCGTCTCCACCATCTGGCCGCTCTCCACGTGGCCGAGGCCGGCCATCGGCTCGTCGAGCAGCAAGAGGCGCGGTTCGCAGGCGAGCGCCACGGCGAGCTCGAGCTGCTTCTGCTCGCCGTGGGAGAGGTCCGCCACCCGGGTCTCGGCGCGGTTGGCGAGGCCGCTCGCCGTCACGTGGCGGCGGGCGCGGCCGCGCAGTAGTGTAGCCAAGGCTGTTCGAGGGAAAGATCGCTCCTGCCTTCCTGGATGTGATCAGCGGCCCCCTTCTCGTGGCCGGTGTCCGCTTTCGTGTCCGGTTTGAAATTGCGCGTTGGAAGGGGTCAGACGAAGCTGCCATAGCTCCTAATGTCCGGTTTGATCGCCGGTTCATGAACAAGTCCATGCGCTCGCAATCACAGCTATCGTTGACGAGCAGCGGCTCCATCAGGCCGACCGGTTCACGTGTCAAATGACTGCCGGCACTCGTGGAACCGGGTTCTTCCATCGTTGCCCAACGCCTATCAGGAGGCTGACGCCGTGCGCGGCGCATCACGAAGCCAGGATTTCCTAAGTCCTTGATCTCGTTGCTGTTCACGTGTGAACAGGACCGATAAGCAGCGTGACTTGGAAGACGGCCACGAAATCGCTGCCCGGAGTTCTGCGGCTAGTGCCAGGTATCCGCGCCCCGCAGCTCCGCCTTCAGCTTCATGGGAGCCGGGCGGCCGAAGAAGAACGGAGGCTCAGGTGGCGGGCGAACATGTGCACGCCGTCAAGATGCTGAAGTCGCTGCAAAGGTGCTTGACGAGCCGAGCGACGACATCGACACCCTGCGTGTGCTGGAGGGCTTAGGCTGCGGCGACGATGAAGCCGTGCCAGATGGCGACTTGGGAGGCAGTCGGAGGCCAGCGGCGGAGGATCATTCCTACCGGAAACCGCAACGAGCAGACCGCCGTCAACGGAAGGACTCCACGCTTCGTCGGGCGAACCTGCCTCGGGCGCGTCGAGGCCTGGCTCAGGGAGAACCGCGCGTCAGCAGGTCGTGTGACTCGTTCGCCGAATTTGGGAGCTGTTCACGTGTGAAATGGTCGCTATCGGGGCTCCCCTACTCAGTGAGCGACGGTTTCACATGTGAAAAGACCCGGCTCGTGGCCGGGTCTAACTGGTGCAAGTAATACTACCAACTGAGAACTATGCTGCCGTCCCTTCCGGAGAAACCTCGCTCCCGATCTCCTCGAACTCGGCTTCTTCATAGGGAGAGTTGAGGAGACGATTGATCTCTGCGAGGTCTGCATCGATCTTTTTGAGCGCAGCGAGCATGCGCTTGCGCTTACGCTCAAGGTACGTGCGGCGCGACTTGAGGGCCGTGATGCCATGATCGGTGTACGGGACGCCCTTATTCTTCGCCCCGATCTCGCGCTTGAATGCGATGATCTCTTTCCGGATTGTCTCTGGACGGACCAAGCCGCGTTGCCTAGCCATATCAAGCTGCTCGTCCGTCAGGGTCGTCAGCTCATAGGCGGCGGAGTAGGCAATCGGCAAGTTGGATTCGATGAAACGGCCGCGCTCAATGTCCTCGGCGATCCGGCGCAGCTTCACCTCAACCGAGCGCCCGAAGGGAAAGATAGCCTTCTCCTTCTTGAACAGCGCCTCGTAAATGTCCGGGCCCATGCGGTAAATCTGAAGGAGCAACCTGCCGGTCTGGATCGCGCTCCCGCGCATATCCTCCCAGGCCTTGTGGATGCCGATGATGGCTTCCCGAAGCTGCCGCTTGGCCTCTTCGTCATGCAGGATTTTCAGACCCTTCAGGGCTTCTCTTAGGCTTCCGTCAAGCTGATTGTCGATGATGGCCAGCTGTCGATCCGTGGAGGTGCGCTGGGTCATCTTGTCGCCGAAAAGGCCGATGTCAGCGATGGCCTTCTTGCTGAACGGTGCGCTCATAGACGGATCTCCTGGCACACATGGTTCCAGAGAATTTGGAACTCGTCGCGACCCCGGAACTTTGGGTGATCAAATACGGAGAATCCCTGACTGCTCCGCAGAATGTCGTCACGCATTGGAATATCGACGGGCGTGCACGGCCCGTGCTTTACCGCTTCGGTTTTCGCGACGCGGGCCCCCGTGTAGTTCGGGTTGATGACCTTGGTCATACAGAAGGCAACCTTCCGCTCTCGTTCGAGGAGACGCTTCATCCACGGGATGAGGTGCGGCAGTTCATGCCCAGGCCCGAACGGGATAAGCACGTAGTCGCCGCGACCAGTCAGCGAGTAGATGCTGTCCTGGAACCCCTCGACGCCGGGCGGGAAATCGTAGATGGAAATGTCGTAATCCGCGTTACTTTCCCAAACCGAGCGCCAATCATTGATGTGGCTGGGGACCACCTCGACTGGCGTGAGATGCTTGGAGAAAGGGTTTTCGCGACGATATGCGTCCCAGTTCGAAAGCGTCCTCTGCGGGTCAAGGTCCACTCCTCGCGCCTTGTAGCCATGCTGAGTGGCGGCGACGAGGAGGTTCATCGCGATCGTCGATTTTCCGACACCACCCTTGGGGGCGAAAATCAACAGCGTGCGCCCCTTAGCTGCCTTGGAGGTGTCAAGCGCGGGTAGTCCCATAGGGAAGTCCTCCAAATCCTCGCCCAGAAATGGCACCGTAACATTAACAGTTGGTTAACGCGAATATCAGGAAATCGACGAGAAAAGCAAAATTGTCAACTCTCTCGCGTCAATCTCGTCCACCTTTGTAGTGAAACGTTCTGTTTCCTCCCCTGCGTGGTGGGAAACCCGCGAATTGGTGGAGTACAGACCCGCCAGTTGCATCAGGTAGTGACAATGGGATGGCAAATCAGTCGGGACCGGATGGACTCGGCTGACCTATGCCGCTGTTGAAGCGTTCTCCGATCGGCCCAGAAATGAATGAGGCTCTGATTGGCTTCCACGCCACTTCGGAGGTCCGTTGAGGCGACGGAAACTATGCAGGCTCGACTTCCTCTTGCCAGGAAGCGGCGCCTCGGATTCCCCGGGCAGTTGTGGGACGGCGTCCATGCCTGCGCACCCGCCCTCGCTGGCACCTACAGAGGCCACCAGTAGAAGTCGGTGCCGATCTGGCTGCACGGCTGGCCCCTTCAGACGGCACGTCAACGAAGTCACGTGCGCCGCGCGCATATGTGGGGCAGCCGATCTGGGCCTATCGCCCGACGAAGATGTAGCGGGAATGCGGCGACATCGAATGCATCGCCCGCTCGACGATCGGGTGCCGAATGCAGCCTTGTCTACACGGACGCCACGATCTGCCAGCTCACGCCGCAGAGGCGTTCGGCCGTAGGGGGACGACCGGCGTCTGTGCAGCGTTTTCGTTGGGCTCATCGTCCCAACCGCGCCGCTTCTTGATCCTGTTCACACGTGAACAGCAACGAGATCAATGAGTTAGAAGATCGGAACGGCGAGGCATCGTCATCCTGCTGCGGTGACGGGGTCCGAACGGCGATCTCCTGATCGGGCCTCGAGATGTCTTAGCGGGGAACGTAGTTGGCTGGATAACCGTGGGGGCAGCGCGCATCCGCTATTTCGAAGCGAGGGCCCAAGCCGACGCCCCGATTCCGCTGTCGGCTGCTGAGCGGCTCTGCGGGTCGGTTCCCCGCGAGGGAAGCGTCGTCATCGGCCCATCTGCTCGCGGTGTGAGCAATGCTGCGGAGCGGTTTCTGCGCCTTCATCGATAGGCCCCGGCGCCTTTTGGGTCCTGTTCACACGTGAACAGCAACAAGTTCAATCACTTAGCGAAATGGAAACCTTCTGACCCTGCGGGGACAGGATGTAGCGTGGACGGCGGCTTCGATGCACGACCGTCTGCGGATTTCGCTGATCGTGAGCGGCGATTTCACCTGATGGTGAGCGCCCGTTTCATCTGATCGTGAGCAAACATTTCGCGCGATCATGAGCGGCTGCTTCGGCCGACAGGTTGCATGGAGTCAGGAGTTGGAGGTGCCGTCAAGGGCACGGCTACGTCCGTTGCGTTTGCGCAGGCTCTCGCCGGTGAGTTCAAGCCGGTGAGCGTTGTGAACGAGACGATCCAAAATCCCGTCGGCGAGAGTGGGGTCCCCAATCAGGTCATGCCAAGCGTCCACGGGAACCTGGCTCGTCACGATGGTCGAAGACGGTGCCGTCTGGGATGTGGTGGACTTTTGAGAGGGTGGCGTAGTCTCCGGGTGTTGAAGCCCACAAAACGGGATTCGGGCGTTGGAGCGCCAGGGTTCCATTGGAGACCACGCCATGACGGACCCTATCAGCAAGTCACAGTCTGCGCATCTGACCGGCCAACCCGACGCCCGACTTTTCGACACCTGGATCGACCCAATCGAGACCGGCGTGCGCGAGCGGG
>Ga0207866_1002969_pt1 | contig 11283 bp, 11 predicted proteins | sample HigsolmetaAR203D_FD_184835 | JGI IMG/M metagenome (GOLD analysis project Ga0207866, IMG submission 184835) | Ionic liquid and high solid enriched microbial communities from the Joint BioEnergy Institute, USA - AR20-3-D (SPAdes) (version 2) ...
CTTCAGAATACTTTTATCCCAACAATGCTTGCAGGAATAAAAGCCTGATATGCTTCTCCAAGGACTTTGTGAGAGGATAATTCTATTATTCGTTGTGTTTACCCTTCAAAATAAGGGCAGTTACAACGTTTTATGTTCGCCCCATGTTTGATTCACTTTTGCAAGGCTCAAATTTTCTTTTCCCTGCTCAATTTTACGAACAACGGTAAGAGCAACTCCTGCGCGATCTGCAAATTCTTCTTGCGTTAAATTCACTTCTTTACGTTTCTATTTGACAAAATTTGCCAGATTGGTGTACATGATTATATGCTTTTACATCGATTATTAAACGAATGCCAAAGATTATATGTAAATAAATATAATTTCATATTAACTTATTTCAGTCTACCAAGCTATGCACTTAGGAAAATTATTCTATAAATGGTTTTGAATGCATCATTTAGATTTGATTTTCCCTTTTGTTCTAAAAATTTCAGCGCTTATATTCCTATAAAACCGAGTTTGTCGTAAAGAGTAGTTTTTCTCTGATGATTATTTATAATTATCCAGCTTCTCCTTTCGCTTCTCCCAATCTGGCATCAATTGAGTTAATAATTCAAAAAATTTTTGACTATGATTTTTATGAACGATATGACATAATTCGTGCATCACTACATACTCGATACACCGTTTGGGGGTATGTATCAATCGCGGATTAAAAATGAGTTTGTTCTTCACCGTACAGCTCCCCCAACGGGTGGGCATCTCCTGAAAGTAAATTTCAGATGGGGCTTTGTACCGCTCGCTAAACTTCTTAATAATAGGCTTGGCTATTTCGGTAATCTTTTGATAGGCTTTTTCTTTTAGCCATTGCTCCAATACTTCTTGTGCATAGGATTTTTTCTTTACCGTTACCAAAAACAAATTTCCCTTATAGCTTACTTCGTTTTTACCGCCTATTCCTACCATTACTTTATAGCGTCGTCCTAAGTAATTCACCGAATATCCCGACTTGGCGATAATGTCATTATTGACCGTGTCCATACCGAGAAAATAGGATTTCTGTTTCAGAATCCACATCGCCTTTCGTGTCACAGCTTGATGTATTTTATCGAGACTCAAGGTCTCCGGCGCGGAAACCTCAACACTGGTATCCGGATTCACTTTTATACCCAATGTCTTTCGAGGGGCATAACGCAACTCAAATTCGATGGTATGTCTGCCAAATTGTACATGTTCTTTCATCATTTACTACTTGCTATGGCTATTTCAATGGCTTTTTTGGTCAATTCATCGGCTTTGTCCATCGGCAAATCCATAACATCCATCAAGTAATCTCCAAACTCCAATTCTATTTTATTAATGATATCAATTCGTTTATGCCAATCCACAATTTCGCAAGACGAAAGTATTTCATCAAACATTAAAGCAGCGTCAACTTCTTTGCCATTTAATAGTTCTTCCGATTGGAACAAGTGATAAATACCAATATTTCTGCGTTTGCCTTGCAATTCTTCAGGCACAGTATCTCCTCCGCCTTTTAGAGCTTGCTCTTTTATTTCTTGTAAGCGTTTCAAGGCTTCCAATTCTGAAAGACGATTAGCTCGCATTTCGGCAATGGTTTCTGAAATCAACTCGGATAGCTTGCGAAACAATACTGGATCTGTGTCGATATTTACCGTAAGATATTTTGAAGTAGCAGCGGCAATTTTTTCGGCTTTGGCTCGTGGGCCGTTTAATTTATTCAGTTCTTCTTCAAATGCTTCGGTATCCAGAATATTTATCGGCTCAACCAGTCTGATGATATCTTCGGTAATCACATGCTGATCTAATAATTTTTGCAGCTGCTTTTCATACTGTGCAAAACTTATGGTATCGGCATAGGTATTATTGACGGCCACACGAATTTGGGCAAATTTCTTTAAGGCAGACTTGTATTCCTCCATGACAGCAGCAGGCGTTTGTTCGTGGAATTCACGTGTGGACAAAGCAATCTTGAATATTCTGGAGAAAGTACTGAATTTGGAATAGAACTCTTCTCTCAAGGCTTCATCTGCCAAGAGCGTGACATACTCATCGATATTGTGTTTATTTTTGATGCTTTTGAACAAATCCAAAACATCCGCATACGCTCTGGGTAGTTTTTCTACTTCGACTTTGATATTTGTAAATGCGCCTTTTAAATCTTCCGGATCAAAGCCATCCGTATTTCCGGCATAGGTTTCCATCGCTTGTTGCAACTCTTCCATAATGCCGACATAGTCAATGATGTATCCATAATCTTTGCCGGGATACACACGGTTTACACGGGCAATGGCTTGCAGCAGTGTATGGTCTTTCAATTTTCTGCACAAGTACATCACAATCGTTTGCGGCACATCGAAGCCAGTAAGCAATTTATCGATAACTATCAGCAATTCAATACTCTCTCCATGTTCATACTGCTGAATAATCATCTTATCTATATCATGGCCGTATTTTGTTTTGAGCATTTCATAATATTGCTGCACTTCTGGAGATTCAGAGCTGTGTACATCTTCATTGTTCTCTCGAGTGTCGGGAGGAGACATGACAATTTCCGTCCTAACTTTTCCAATAAGGTCAAAGGCTTTTTTGTATTTAACAGCCGTCAATTTATCGGGGCAAACCACCATCCCTCTGAATCCGGAATGCTGGCCTGTTTTATCTACGCCCCAATTCTCTTGAAAATGCTTGCTGATATCGAAGGCTATTTGATAAATGTTTTGGTCGGTTTTGGAAATCAGATTGGCTTTGCTCATTTTTTTCTTCAAGTCCACTTTCTGATATTCTTCCAAATCTTCCATCACCATATCCACGCCTCTGTCCAATGCTGTTTTATTGACATCCTGTAGCGCCAAACGACCTTCATACAGTATTGGTACAATTGCTCCGTCTTGTTCTGCCTCCACAATGGTGTAGGTATCGATAATACCCCCAAATTTTTCTGCGGTATTTTTTTGCTTTTTCATCAATGGCGTACCTGTAAATACCACAAAGCAGGCATTGGGTAATACGCGCTCCATATTGACATTAAAGACCCCGTGCTGTGTACGATGCGCCTCATCTATCAATACAAAAATATTGGGACTATCTGCCTGTGTGTGCGCCAAATTTTTAACGGCGGCATCAAACTTGTTGATAATTGTTGTAACTACAAAATCTCCATTTCCTTGCAATAAACTTATCAACTGCTTGCCCGAACCTGCATTCAGTACATCAATCTCTACTTTACGTAAAGTTTCTGTGATTTGACGGTCCAAATCGGTACGGTCGGTGACAATGATGATTTGCGGATTCAGAATTTCCTGCTTTATCTTTCTGGCTAGCATTGCCATGGTCAAGGATTTACCACTTCCTTGAGTATGCCATACTACCCCGCCTTTGCGTTTGCCATTGCGAATGGGCTTGATGCGCTTCATGATTTTATTGATGGCAAAAAACTGTTGGAATCGGGCTACTTTTTTCACCACACCTCCTTCGAACAAAATAAAATCCTTTACGATTTGCAACAAACGTTCGGGTGCGGCCAAGCCATACAATTGGATATCCTGAGCGGTAGGCGCTACGGGCAAAGCATATTTTTCTTCAAAGCTTTTTCTGTCTGCAATGGTTCTGATATCGGGATGAGCAAAAAGTTTATCTACCAACTCACTGGCCAATGGACGATTCACCAATTCCTGAATCGTATTTTGATATTCCTCGTCTTTTTCCTTCCATACAGCCCAGAATTCTTCTTTGGTATTGGTAGTGGCATATTTTGCTTCTGTCAGACTAAGTGCCATTAAGATTTGGCTATAAACATAGAGGTGTTGAATACCATTTTCTTGTTGATTGCGGATATGTTGCGAAATAGCCTGTTTGATAGGCTCTTTGATGGTTGGACTTTTGCACTCGATAACCGCCAAAGGAATACCATTCACAAAAAGGACTATATCCGGTCTGTAAGTGTCCTTACGACCGGTACGCATTACGGAAAACTCTTCCGTAAGGTGGAAAATATTATTACCTGGATTTTCCCAATCGATGTATTGGATGGTATGACTTTTCTTATCGCCATCAATGGATTGCTCCAAAGCCAAACCAAAAACCAAAAGATTATAGGTCTGATTGCAAGCCTGCACCAATCCTTCGGACAAAGGAACGTCCTTGAGCTTCTGGATAGCTCTTTCAATATTGGCTTCACTAAATTGGGCGGTTTTACGTCCCAGTTTTATTTGATTGATATGGTGCAAGCGCTCCCGTAATACATCCGTAAGGATAACATTACTTTCTCTCCCTTCGCGCATGGCCAATGCTTCCGCAGGTGATAGGTATTGATAGCCTAAATGACACAATAATTTAAGCGCCGGTAATTGTGATATATTGTCTTCGGTGAATGGCATGGATTAAGATATTGAAATATGTTTAACTCTAATAAGTTCTCTAATAAATCCTCTAATAAATTACTTTACATTTAATTTCCTTTTTGGCATTAAAATGCTTGGAACCTCTTTGAGCATTGTTTCTTTTGGCATCCCAACCACCATTGGAATTAGGAACTACATGTATCTCTTTGCGTGTCATATCCTTATGATTGGAATTTATTAATTATCCCCAAACCTTTGCGGACTCAGCATCATAATAGCTGACTTTAAGATCTTGGCTTCTTCTTTGTTTGATCAATTCAGCTGCTTGAATTAATTTTTTGTTTGCTTCTGAATCAGGACTTCCATATATACTTACAAATAAGTGATTAATTTTTCCGACTGTTATTTTCTTAATGATGTGTTCGTCATTTGCAGAAAAGGAAACACCATAAGTGAATAAACAGGCAGTTGATTTTTTGTCACCAGTTTCCATTTTTCGTGTAAAGCTTTTGTAAGAATGATAAAGATAGCCACTGTGTCTAATTCTTGTGAGCTTCTTTGTGCTGTCACCTTCAGCAACAAAAAGGGGATACCGATTAGCATCTAAAGCTTCTCTAATTTGCCCTATTAAAGGTTTTCCAGTATTAATCCATGTAAACTTTTCAACTTCTGCATCTCGTTCAAACACATGCAAGGCGCCATGCAAGTAATGTATATTTTGTTGATACGCATTACTTTCACCATGCCAAGTTACATAGTCAGAAACTGAAATTGGAACACCAACATCATTAAACTCTAAATCTTTTCCAAACCCATCATTAGGCATGGCATTTAGCAATTTTTTTTCCACTCCAAACATTAATGTCCAATATAGCAGAAGGTCGTAATTTAATGTGTAAATACATCCTTTGTTATCAAGGAAATGATTCAAAAACTTAATACAGGACCTATACTTTTCCTCTCCAATTGAAGACGGTAGATCAGGGTGGTTTCCTGCTATTGTTTGAATGAGTATTTCCTTTATTTTCTTTGCATGACTTTGCATTTTAATAACACTATTACCTACACCTTTAGACAAACTATCTGTGTAGGCGGGCAACACAAGGGAGGCATATTCGAGTGCGTGAATTACTTCCTCGAAATCCTGCGTTTCGAGTATTTTGAAGACTTCTTTTACTTCGGGCATTATAGAGAAATTTGCCTGTTGATATAACGATGAATAGGTGAAAATCGTGGGTACACAAGCAATACTAAAGCCATTACCCAACAAAAGGTGCTTTGTGTTGTAGCTAGATGCCAATTCTAATGCATTAGTAAATGTTATTGTCTTCATATTATTTGTATACTTGCAATCTCATCCTCCCCGTCAACAACTACTACATCAATCTCTGTCTTATTTTTTATGTATTTCTTTGTATTAAACAATCATCCGCTGATTGGCGAAACACATAAATTCATTCGGGGGATATGGACTACTTTTTATAATTCTGTAATTCAATTTCTGCCGCAATCGAGTCTATGCAAAGCTGGATGATTTTAAAAAGTGTACTTCCTTCAGAATAGTCAGCTGGAGCAACATAATTTGCTCTGCCTTGGGAAACAAGTTCTTTTGTAATATTCTTTGCTTTCTGCCCTGCTCTTGATTTTGTGTTTGGATTGTAAACTGCTATTGATTTACCACCTTGAAAATTTATCATTTTCATAGCAGGTATATCTGTTTCTCCATCACCTATATATATCATCCGATTAAATGGCATAGGTCTTTCATCTTCGGGCATAAACTTATTTATACTCTCATTGTCCCATGCATTCATAATTCCCTTATTTATTCTAAAAAGAAACTGAGTCTTATTTGTATAATCAATGGCCAATGCCGGCCATTCAGCAACTTCATTAACATCATATTTGTACGCAGAAGCAAATACAACTTTGAATTCTTTATAGATTGTAGTTCCTTTTAGTATATCTCTTAGCCCGGATGAGATGATATAGTGCTCAATGACCAAGCCTTTCGAACGAGCATAGTCATTAATTTTCTTAAAATACTCCTCTACTCCAGTGAATAATGGCATGCCCTTTCCGTGGTCAATAAAGGCTTTTTTAGTTATCTGAATATCTTTTTCTTTGGCTCTTTTTAACATGTGGTGCATGTATGCCAAAATTTCATTCATATCATTTTCTCGAGCGATAGTTTTAACTTCTTTCCAAAATTCTCCACTATCGATTCCTAGTTTGGGTATGAATGAATGTTGTTGCATATTACCAGGGGCCAGTGTCCCATCAAAGTCATATGCAATAGCGATTCTTTGTAGCTTTCTTGCCATAATTGATATTGTTTATTACTTACACTTTGATTTCAATTTTCAACCTCTTTCTCCCCGTCAACAACTGCTGCATCAACCCCTTCTTCTGCTCTTTCAACTGCTCTGATTTGGCTTTGAGCAACTCGATTTCTTTATCGGCCGTTTGCAAGACTTCTGCGATGGCGGTTTGTTCTTTTATAGACTTATGAATTATAAGTGATAGACTATGTATGTCATCAGGATAAACGTGAGGTTGTGCACCTCCCGTTTGAAGTTTGTATATTTTATCTTGATTAAACGTAAGGAGATAATATAGATAATTGATAATTGATTTGCCTTTAATCTCAGCTACAACCGAACAATCAGAAGCCCAAATTTTCCCTTTATGATATGCAACAAATCCAGCGTAGGCGCCGCTAGCACTAACGGTAATAACATTCTCATGATTATATGCGTTGTGTTTATATGGGCTCGATTTGCCTCCTGCAATCACAGGAATATTTCCCTCTATTAACTCTGATGACGTGAGAGATTTTCCCTTTTTAATCAGAGCATATTCACCTAACTTTACTTTTTGCAACTCGTAACTAATATCCCCTAAATCATCACTCGAAAAAAGTCTCTTCTTCCCTGTAAGCAACTGCTGCATCAGCCATTTTTTGCGTTGTTCTTTTTGGCGGATGAGTTGTTCGGTAAGTTGGATGGCTTGGTCCCAAGTGCTGAGCACTTCGGCAATGCGCTTCTGCTCGGAAAGGGGCGGAAGGGGGATTTTGAACTTCTCAAAATCGTTTTTAGAAATTTCCAAAAACGTGCTACCGTTACCTAATTTTAATAATCGATTTTCAGAATTGGTTATCAAATAATATAAATACTCAACGTTTGCTTTTTTTTGATCAGGTACAATATTTTTAAAACCTTGGTTAGTGGAAATTTCTACAGTAGAAATTGCTGCTTTTCCGATTGTTGCTCTCGTACAAACTATTAGACTACCAATGGGGAGGAGTTTTGCTGAGCTGTTTTTCAATCCTTCTTCGGTAATTTTAGCTATTGTTTCTCCAATATATTTTGAACCATCCAATTTTGTAATATCAGTTGGAGTGCACCAGTTAATTTTTCCATTCCAATAAGAATCATTATTTGTATCCGGTGTTCCCCCAGAATATACTTCACCTAATGAATTTATATCTGTCACCTCCCAATCGGCAGGGATTTTTCCGATGGGTGTGTCTTTGTAGGCAGTTTGTGTATGTGGTGTTGTGGTGCTCATAGTTTCAATTTTAATATTTTTATATACTCAAATATCATATTCATATTAACCGTAGTAAATATTACAGAAGTCTAACTCCCTGCTCACTTGTCGATTACCTTCTTGTTGAACTTGTGCAAATTTTGCACAAGTTGCCTCCTTAGAAAGCTCCCCTTCTTCATAAATATTTGATAAGTGTTTATTAATCACACTTCTATCCACACCAAATAGCTCTGCTATTTTCTTTTGAGTCAACCAAAAGGTTTCCCCATGAAAAAATATTTCAATTGTAACATTGCCTTTAGGCGTAGTGTATAATATGATTTGAGATTCCTGCATGGTAATACTTTTTTTGTCTGAATCACGGATTTTGTTGATTACACGGATTTCACGGATTTGTTTTTTCATAATAACTTATCTATTATATCCTGCTTTAACCTGTGCTAAAAGCTCTCTTTATCTGTTTCACGTTTTTTCTGATTGTACGGGTTGTTGTTCAATTTTAAAAAATCTGTGCTATCCATTAATTTTTTAAATCTGTGATTCAGACACCCAGCTCCTTCAGATACACTTCCATCTTCGCTTCTACCTCTGCCAACTGCTGTTTAAGATTGCTTATCTCTGTTTGTACGGCTTTGATGTCCACCTCTGGTTCTTCTTCAAAAGTATCCACGTAGCGGGGGATGTTCAGGTTGTAATCGTTTTCACGGATTTCAGCCATATCCGCGATATAGGCAAATTTGTCTTCCACCACACCGGCATTCATCTCTTCATCATGGAATTGGGTAAAGACATCTACGATGTGCTTTATGTGCTCAGGACCAAGTATGTTTTGGTTTTTCCCCGGAACAAAATCTTTGCTCGCATCGATAAACAATACTTTGCCTTTGTTTACCTTTTGCTTGTTGAAAATGATAATAGCCGCCGGGATGCCCGTACCAAAGAATAGGTTGGCAGGCAATCCTATCACCGCTTCAAACAAATCTTCCTCCAATACCTGCTGACGGATTTTACCTTCAGAAGCCCCTCTAAACAATACGCCGTGAGGCACAACAACGCCTGCTTTACCCGAAGCATTCAAAGACTCAATCATATGAGAAATAAATGCCCAGTCGCCTTTGGATTTGGGAGGTAAGCCTCTGTGAAAACGATTATACGTATCCGAACCTAACTCTTCTGCACCCCATTTGTCCAAAGAAAAAGGAGGATTAGCCACGATGGTATCAAACAGCATCAAGCTATCGCCTTCTTTGTGCTTAGGATTGCGCAAGGTATCTCCCCAACGAATCACTGCACTGTCGTAGCCATGCAAATACATGTTCATCACCGCCAAAGCCCAAGTGCTGCCATTGGCTTCTTGACCGTACAAGGAGAAATTGTTATCTCCCACTTCACGTCCGGCTTTAATCAATAAAGAACCAGAACCACAAGTAGGGTCATAGATACGAGAACCCGGTTTGGACTTGGTCAGCTTGGCCAATAAAGTAGAAACCTCTGCAGGCGTAAAGAACTCTCCGGCTTTTTTACCCGAATCGGAAGCGAAATTGGCAATCAGAAATTCATAGGCACCGCCTATCACATCATTGTTTTCCAAATTATCAGAAGACAACTTCAGTGGATAAAAATCATTCAAAAGATTGCGTAAACGAGCTACTTTATCTTTTTCATCGCCCAAATTCGAAGAGTTGAAATCGATGTTTCTAAAGATATTGGAACCGTCCTGCCCGCCCAGTTTTTCACGATTGGCTTCTTCTAATTCTGCCAAAGCGTGGTTAATCATCTCTCCAATTTTGGGATTGTTGCGATGTTCGTACAAGTAGAAGAAATTGGATTCTTCCGGCACTATAAAACGCTCACGAGATAAAGCTCTCTTGACACGTTCTTCGTTGCCATTGTATTTCTTTAAATATTCTTCTTTTTTTTCGTTGTAAACATCTGTTACATATTTCAAGAAAAGCATGGTCAGGATATAGTCTTTGTACTGAGCCGGGTCTATGGTACCACGGAACGTATCACAAGCTTTCCAAACGATATTGTTAATGTCTTTCTGAGTGATTTTATTTGCCATTTCTGATAGTTTTAAAAGTTAATGCATTGATGTATGCTTCCTGTGAAGCTGCTAACTGTTTTAGAATTTGGGTTCGTTGCTTTTTCAATTGATCTAATTGAACAATTTTTTCTTGAGTGGATAGCTTTGGAATGATTATTTCCAATTCACCGAGCTCCTGCTTTGTGATGGATGGAATCGTCTGGGAAGTCTTTTTTGAATTAAAAATTTTCAATGTTTCCGGATGATTCAGGTACCAAGTTAAATAAGACGGATTAATATTTTCATCCACAATCGTCAGCACCAAGAAAACCGCACTGGCAATAGCATTTTCGTATTCATTTTGAAACAAATAAGCAAAAAAGCGATTTCCCTTTGCGTTAAAAAGGATTTCGTTGCTCTGTAAAAAATTTCGACTGATGCTATCCTTGTACAAGACATTCGGCTCCAAATCTTTTCTCAAATTCAAATCCTCATCAAAATCCGATGTCCCTATCATGCGCACGAATGCATCTGTCAAAAGACTTTCATCCTTATTAGAGGTTTTAGCCACAACCATCCCGGAACGGATTTTTGCCACATCTTTTAACTTACAATGATAATTCACTTTGCATTTTTTTTATTAATTATTCGATTACAAAAGTAGAATGGGTAAATGAATTTTCAAAATTTTTCTAACTTTTTTTAAAAGTAATTCAATTACTAAATTTTCAATTATTTGATTTGCTTAATTTTACACATTATATAAAATGCTTATTTATTATAGGCTATGAGGTATTTAAAAGGAATAAAAGATTCTTATAGAACTTGTCATGAATGTTAGTTTATATGTTCGTATTTATTTAGTTCAAACAACTATTTTATGTAAAGCCATAAAAACGAAAAGTGAATAAGAGAGGTATCCCACAAGGCAAAAAAGGCTTAAGACAGGTAATAAAATTTAAGCTAGAATGGGAGTATCAAAAAACAACACTACAAAAAACTAAAGAGTCCAAATGTACTGTCCAATCTTTAGCCCTTAATGCTTTACAATAATTGATGGAATTAATGAAATGAATATGCTAAACATCCAATATTGCCTGCCTCAATATCTCCCATTAGGATATGGAAAAACCCGTAGCTAGAACCTGGCGATAATTTCTCACTCCTTGAGGTAAATGCCGATGAAGCGTGCGCAAACAATCATCCACAATACTCCAGATAAAGTTGACGAGTTTATTGTGAGTTTGATGATTCATAAAGAACAAATTTGAAAGTTAACAGTTTTGAAATACCATTGAGGAATTCAAAGGCCCAGCATCCTTTTGATATAAAGCAACTATAGTCCAACATATGGTTAGT
>Ga0207866_1002981_pt1 | contig 11248 bp, 11 predicted proteins | sample HigsolmetaAR203D_FD_184835 | JGI IMG/M metagenome (GOLD analysis project Ga0207866, IMG submission 184835) | Ionic liquid and high solid enriched microbial communities from the Joint BioEnergy Institute, USA - AR20-3-D (SPAdes) (version 2) ...
TTGCCGTAGTGGCGTCGCCACACCTGCGCGTATCGGTCGTCGCCGTCGGCGATGACCACGGCCATGAACAGGTAGGTCCGGTAGGTGAAGGCCGAGACCGGCCCCAGGGTGGTCATGGGCAGCGCGGCCAGCTCGCTCGACCGGGTGCTCCAGCCGGTGGCGGTGGCATACCGCCACGAGGGGTTCTCGGTGTCGCCGCGGTCGCCGCCGGTGGCCACGGTGCGGTTGGTGCCCACCCGCGCCCAACTCTTGCGGGCCAGATACACCCGGTTGTCGTTGCTGCCGGAGCCGACGAGCACCAGATGCTCGTCCTCGATGAACACCCCCTTGTCGAAGGTGACGGTCTGGCCGTCGACGATGACCGCGGGCACGATCTCCTCGGCCAGCGGCAGCATCATGTCGCGCTCGGGGTGCCAGCGGAAGTGCTGGACGAAGGCGTTTCCGTCCAGGCTCGACAGCAGATACAGGTAGTCGTTTGCCCAGCTGGTGGCCGCGGTCAGGGTCCGACCGCCCGGCCCGGGCACGGTCACGCTGCGGGCCGGGAACTGCCAGGTGCCGGTGCCGGAGACGATGACCCAGCCCGGCTCGGTGTCTACGGCGTAGTCGTCGAGGTAGGCACCGGGGTCGGTCGCCGAGACCGTGGCGTCGTGCCAGCGCCGGGAGAACACCATCAGGTAGCGGCCCGGGGTGAGCGGATGCAGATGCACCGGGGTGACCGCGGCCAGGACCCCGGGATGGTAGATCATGCCCCGCGTCGGGGCGTCGGCGCTGCGGGTGGAGACGACCTCGGAGATGCCGTCGACGGCCGCGGTATCGGCGGGGATCCGGGTGCGGTAGATGGCCATCAGAAATCGTCCTCGTCGTCGTCGGCCTCGATGTCGGGGTCGAATTCCTCCTCGTCGTCTTCGATCTCGGCCTCGAGGGTCTGCCCGGCCTCGATCTGCATCGGCTCTTCCTCGCCGCGCTCCAGCCGCTCCAGCCGGGCGGCGAACTCCGCACGCCGCTCCTCGGGGACGAACTCCTCGACCAGGGTGATGATGCGGTTGAGCTTGGTGACCATCTCGGCGACCCGCAGTGCACCGGACTCCTCGTCGGCACGCAGCAGCTTGTGCAGCTGCACCGCGGCCTTGGCCCCGGTCTCGACGTCGATCTCGGTCTCGTCGTCGACGAGCTTGGCGTAACCCTTGACCATCATCGTCTCCAGGTAGGAGAACGCGTTGACGCGGGCCCCGACAGCCTTGCCGAAATCGACATCGGACTCGTGCTTTCGCAGGATGTTCTCGTAGACCACCCGGCTGGCCGCGTTGACGTTGAAGTGGCGCAGCTCGTGATTTCGGATGTTGAAGTAGGTGATGGGGTCCTTGCCCTCCGCACGGCGCGCCACGTTGATCGAGTGATCCAGCGCCTCCTGGATGGCTGCGCGTGTAAGTCCTTGCGCCAGAAGGCCGTTGACCATCTCGCGCAGGTGCGGCTCACGGCAGATCTTGCACCGCGGCTCGATGCGCACCAGCTTTCCCTCGGCACGCAGCCGCTGCACCTCGGCGTCGACAGCGGCCTTGATCTGGGGGTCGACCTCCTCGTCGCCCTCATCCCCGTCCAGGTCGATGTCGTCGTCGACCCTATCCATCGTCGTGGCTACGCCCTTTCTTGCCGGGCCGTGTCCCGGCCAACGGGTTGTAGGCGCGCCGGTACATCCCGGCGATCAACGCGGCGTCGGCCAGCCCGATGTGGTTGCCGATCTCACGCCGGGCGCGCAGCTCCAGCTGGTCCTCGCTGAGCCAGTCGACGTTGCCGCGCGAACGGTCCTGGGTCAGAAGCTCGTTGGCGATCTGTTCGAGCTGATAGTCCACACCGCTTTTCAGCGGCAGCAGGCTGCGGCCCCTGATCGCCTCGATGTCGGTCTTCATTTCTGGCTCCCCGCAGCGTCGAGGTCGACCACCGCGGGCTCCTTGGCCCGCGACTGCCTGGGCTCGGGCTTGCCGGGCAGCTGGCCCTTGAGCATCTGATCGACCTGACCGAGAGCAGCCTTGAGCTTGTCGATCTCGGCCTTGTGCTTGTCGATCTCGGCGTCGATGTCGTTGCGGGCCTGCATGAGCCCCTCACGCACACGACGCTCGATGAACGGGTGGACAGACATCACTAACCTCCATCGGTGGAAAATCCGCCAGATGCCGGACTGGGCCTCGTCGTAGGCCGCCACCATGCGCTCCAGGGCAGCGTTGAGATGCTGCTGGGCCGTGGTGGAAAACCGCGAGTTCGGCAACATGATCTTGGCCGCCGCCGTCTCGGTGTACCCCTGGCAGCAGATCAGTTCGAAAGCTTCGCGCTGCCGCGGGGGAAGGCTGTCGAGCCCGACCAGAAGATCGTGGAAATACACCTCTTCGCCGGTCTCGGGGATGGTGAGGATGTCGCCCATCGTCCCGGCGATGATGCACTCACGCCAGTGGGGCATGTGCTGGTAGATCCGCTTGAAGATCGCCAACCGCCTCTTGTGCGGATCCTCCGGTAGCCTGCGCCCCACCTCAGACCACCACCTTCTACTGGCAGTCGCGGGTCTGCCGATAGTCGATGTTCTCCAGACGCCTGATGACCGCACGCAGCTCCTTGAGAAAGCTGTTGGCGATCTCGTAGAGGTAGAGCCGGAAGAAGGCGTGCCAGCGGTCCTGTCTGGACGCCTGGTTGGCCTTGGCGGTGCGGTCGCCCTGGGTGCCGTCGATGATCTGGAACCACCCCTCGTCAAAGGAATCTCGGGCGATGTTGTGGGCCATGATGGCCTCCAGCATCAGCTCCGAGACCTGGGGCGTGACATCCAGCAACACCTTCTGCAGGCCCATGATGGCCTGGCGGATGTCCTGGCCGGTCAGCTGGGAGACGTCCTCGATGATGCGGCCCTGCTCGTCGCGCTGCCACTGCATCCGCCCGTCGGGTCCCACCCCCAGCGGCACCCGCATGCGCGCATACAGGGCATCGATCACCTCGCAGGCCGGGCCGAACATCTCGGCGAACATCGCATTGGAGGCCGCGCGGATGCGGTCGAGGATCTGGCGGTCCTCACGGGTCCAGCTGAAACTCAGCCGGGTCAGCAACCCCTTCTTGAGCTCCTCGACGGTGGGCAGCTCAGACCGGGCCAGAGGTTCGCAGACCTCGGCCTCGAACTCGATGGCCACCTGTTCGGCCAGGTCACTCACCGTCATGGGCGGAGATTGGTCAGACTCCATACCGATTGTGTAGATCTACTTTCATCAGAGTAACACCGATGTGATTCTGCCGCCGTCACGGTGTGACGGCATCCGACCGGCGGCGGGCCAGAACGGCCCGGGCCGGAGCACAGCGCAGCACCAGAACGGCCCGGAACAGGGCCTCGGGATCCAGCCAGCCGATCAGCTGGTTGCAGCGGCTGCACAGCAGGGCCCGGATGCAGTCCGGGCACCCCCGGTCGGGCGGGTGGGTGTCGCAGCGACCGTGCTCGTGATCGACACACAGCCTCTTGCTCAACCCCCGTGCCCGGCGGCACACATAGCAGCGCCCCTCCTGCCACTGGTAGAGCGACCAGTACTGCTCGCCGGTGATCCCGAACCTGCTGCGCACGCGCCGGGCGTGGGCGCGGTCACGGTCGGCACGGGCCTTCTGCCGGTCGTGGGTCACACACCGCGGCCCGGGCTTGAGGACGCCGTCGGGCCCGCGGGCCAGCTTGCGGCGGCCGCGCGGGTCGGTGCCCTCACGGACGCAGTCCTTGCACCGCGTCTTGGTCATGGCCTGTCACAACCTGATCCAGCGCGCCACCTCGTCCTGGTCAGACCCGCAGTTGCCGCAGGTCCACCCCTTCCCGTCCGCACGGTGGTGGTCACAGACATTGACGGTGTCGCGGCAGCACCCCAGCATCGCCCTCCAACTGGCGAGATTGCGGCACCTGCGGGTGCGCCACAGCGTCAGGCGGCCGAACAGACTGTAGGAGATCTGGACCTCACAGCGCGGCTGGAGGTCCTGCTGCACGGCCTGGCCCTGCCCGGGCGACATCAGGGTCGTCATCGACCAGACACCTCCTTGAGCCAGCATGCGTACCGCGCGTGACACCCGCGCATCGTCGGGGAGTCGTAGGGACAGCAGACCGGCGGCGGCTCGTTGTTCGCAACCGCCCGCCGGACGTAGTCAAATTTACTGTAGATCTGCTCTAGCAAAGCGTCGTCGCGCGCGACACGCTGTTCCTCGACGCGAAACGGCCAGCCGACCTCGGCCATGATGACGATTCCATAGGTGAAGTCGGTGCCGTAGCGGTCCGACAGGTTGTCGCAGGCCAGCGAGACCTGTGCCCGCCAGGAGTCCATGTCCTCGGCGACGGTCTTGCCGAACTTGTAGCTGGTGCGGGTCTTGATCTCGCACAGCACCGGCCCCTCGGTGGGGTGGTGCACGACCATGTCGGCCCGGCCGCGCACGTGGTGGGCCTCGTTGATGTACTCGACCTCGATGTCGTCGTCGCCCACCAGCCCGGTCATCTTCATCTGGGTCTGGATGACCGCGTGCACCGCCGACCCGACGGTGGTGGCCATCACCTTCTGGAAGCTGTAGGGCTCCTCCTCCATGAGATGGGCGGAGTCGGGGTGGAATTCGTAGTAAAGCTGGCGGGCGGTCAGCAGCGCATGGGTGCTGGGATGAAAGTAGCCATCACCGGTCCCGTAGTAGGGACTGGTGTCGACCTCGAACGGCATGCGGTCGGGCCATTTTTCGGCCCGCATCTGGTTCTCCAGGATCGGAACGATGATCTGCTTGTCGGCCAGACGTTTGAGAATGTTAGTGAACGCCACGGTCTTTCACCATCTGCAACAGTTCGGCAAAGTCGTTGAATTCCAATACGATATAGTCCGCACAGACACCGCCCCTGCGGAACCGGACCGGCATGGCGAACCGTTTGCCCAACTCGGCGGCGCGCTGGCACCACTGGCGCAGGTCCTTCTCCTTCAGCGAGAACGATCCCTTCTCGGTGAACTTGCAGTCGACGATCAGCGCAAAAACGCTGTCGCGGTCGTTGTCGGCACCGTCGCCGATGTTGTGCCAGCGCGCCCCGGAGGCGGGGGTGCAGCGCAGCCCCAGCAGGTCGTTGACCTCCCGCTCCCACTGCTGCCAGGCCGAATCGGTCATGGCCGGTCCAGCTTGGCGCGCAGCCGCCGCAGTGCCCGGCGGCGGGCGAACTGCTCGTCACGGCCCACCGCCCACGCGCTCAGCCCGGAGGTGGCATCGCGCACGGTCACCTGGACACAACCGACCGGCCCATGCTGCAGGCTGACCGTCGCGGGGCTGACCTGCCACTCCAGCCCGTCGTCGTCGCCCTCAGTCACCGGCGGCCTCCTGCAGCCCGAAACCGGGGGCGTCGTCGACCGGGTCGTCGGGGTCGCTGATCGGCGCGACCTTGTCGCCGACCTCGGCCAGCCGGGCCATGACCTCGCTGCGCAACGTATCGAAAAGCGTTGCATCCGAACGGATTGCATCCTCCAACTTGTCCTTGCCGTTGATCCGGCCGTCCGGCAGTGCCGGATGCTGGTACCACGCACCCTTGCGCTCGACGACACCGCTGAGCACGGCCAGGCGCACGATCTCGTCGAGGGTGTCCACACCCAACTGGTGGCCGTCGACCGCTACGTTGTAGAACCAGTAGCTGGCGGTGCGTCCCGGCGGGGCGCAGCCGTTCTTGATGACCTTGGCGCGGATCTCCTGGGCGACCGGCACCTCCTCACCGTGGATCCTGTGGGTGATGCGGCCCGGCCCGCGCTTGAGCACCACGCTCTGCACGATGGCGTGTGCCCAGGCGTGCCCACCGGGGCGGATGGTACGGTGCAGGCCCGCCAGGTCTGCGCGGATCTGGTTGATGCCGATGGTCAGGCAGTTGTAGATGTTGGAGTGGCTGGCGGCCAGCCGGGCGAAGTTGCCCACGCCGATGGCGTTGCCGCCGTAGCTGGCCTGCTCGGCGCTTTTGGTGGTGACCCGCATCGTCGGTGCGCCGCCGATGGAGTCGAGCACCGCGATGCAGAACTGCCCGGGCGGAATGCCCTCCTTGGGGTTGCCACCGACGAGGCTGACGTACATGTCGGTGGCCTGCTCGATGTGCAGCGGCTGGACGACAACCACCCGGTCCATCAGGTCCTCGCCGACGAGGCTGGCGACCCAGTCGACGTCGGACTTGTGCTCGCAGTCCAGCAGCAGCCCGAAGCGCTCGGGCTCGGCGAGCAGGAAGTTGCGCATCGTCAGCAGCGCCAACGTGGTCTTGCCGGTGTGCTCGGCCCCGCAGATCTCCACCACCCTGTTGGTGGGCCACCCGCCGTTGCCCAGGGCGAAATCCAGCGCCAGCGACCCGGAGCTGCGGAAGTTCCGGTAACTCTCCATCTGTGAGGCCGTGCCGATACGGGCCTCCTCGCCGAACTGCTTGCGCAGTCCGTCGACCAGCTTGTCAACTGTGATTGTCACGGCTATTCCACCTTTCGTAGTAGACCCATGATGCGACGGCCTCAAACCGTTCCCCGATTGCCTGAAAACCGTTGGGTACGTTGCCGATTGCGTTACCGATCACCCGGGAAACGCGGCGCACCGGGGTGCTCCTTTCTTCAGTTGTCCTTCAGCCCGCCTCCTGCAGCAGCAGATCGAGCCGCTCCAGGCTCACCATGTGCACCCCGCGGCTGTCGCGCAGGCAGGTGCAGGCCACCGGCGCACCGACCTTCAGCAGGGCCTTGACCTGGCTCCAGGTCTCGGAGAACACGGTGATGTCGAAATCGGCCCCATTGTGCTCGATCCCGATGAAGGCCATCTCCTGGCCCGCGAAGCGGCCCTTGGCGATCTTGTGGATCTTGATCTTGGAGACCTGCCCACCGATGACCACCGGGTCGCCGATCTCCAGATCCTCGATCTCCATAGGGTCCTTGATGGCCACCGCGTCGAGCGCGGCCAGATAGGGTGCCATGGGATCGACGAGGATGAAAGTTCCCACGAGCTCGGTCTCGATGGCGTGCACGACATCGGGGTTGTCGAAATCAGGGATACCGTACTCGTCCTCAAAATTCTTGTCGCGCCGGTGTTTTCGGTACCAGCTAGCGATATACTCGGCGCGCTCCTCGGGACCCATCGCAGCCCGCTTGCCCTCGGCGACCCGCATCCAGATGCGGTGCTCGTAGTACTCGTCGAGCAGCCGGGTACGGCAGGCGGGCTGCCAGTCGCCGTCCCAGACGCGGTCGTAGGCCAGCGAGTCGAACGCGCCGATCTTGATGAGGTTGACGACCACGCGCTTGTTGCCCGCGCCGGACCTGGTGTCGACGCGCTCAAGGAAGTCCGCCAGCGACCGAAACGGCCGTTTGGCCAGGATGTCGCGCACCGCCGCGGCCCCCACCCCTTTGACGGCTTCCAGCCCGTAGCGGATGGCTCCGTCGTCGGTGATGGTGAAGTGCGCGCCGGACTCATTGATGTCCGGCGGCAGGATGGGGATGCCCTGTCGGCGGGCCTGGCGCACATAGCGAACCGTGTTGTCCGGATCGGTGGCCAGCAACTGCACCAGGTACTCGACCGGGTAGTGGTGGTTGAGGTAGGCCTCCTGGCATGTCACCAGCCCGTAGCCGACGGCGTGGCTGTTGTGGGTGACGATGTCGTTGCCCACCCAACTGTGGTGGGGGTCCGCCATCTCCACGTCGTAGGTCATCTCCTCGCCGACGTATTCGATGGAGACGATGGCGGTCGGGACGACCGGATACCCCTTCTCGCCACGCTTGCGAGGTTCGTACTCCCCGCACACGAGCAGCTCGTCACCGACGGACAACTCAGCGACGGCCCGCCATCCGCCGGGCGTCATGTGGCGATGGTCGGCGGTGGCGGTGATCGACCTCCCGTCGGCCAAGGTCACCTTCCACACCGGCTGCACGCCGTTGCGGTGGACGTCGACGATGCGGTTGGGGTGCAGCCGTCCGTCCTCCCCGAGTGACCACGCACGCAAACCGCGCTTAGGGTGATTGCTACGGAACTTCTGCCGCCAGGACACACACCGTGCGCACTGGCCGCGCCCCTTGGCCACAGCGGGTCTGCCGCAGAACCGACATGGCTCACCTGGGCGTGCGGCACCGGGTGGAGCCAGGTCGTGCAATCGCCGCCACATCTCTTCGACGGTCATCGAGCCCTTGGTGTGCTGACTGGAAGCCGCCAACCGGACTTCGGTCGAGCCGATCACGCACTTGTTGAACGCGTATCTTCCCGAAGCGTTGATCGAGGCCCAGATCTTGGCGATGGTGCGCTCCGCGGCCCGCTCGTCGCCGCCGAGCGGCTCCATGAAGGCCGGGTTGGCCAGACACCCTGCGCGGAACTTGGCCTCGTGCTCGGCGATCTTGTCCGCCATCTTCTTGCCGATGGCCTTGCGCAGATCGTCGACCTCGTCAGGAGCGTAGCCCGCCAGATCGCGCGCGGCGCGCATCATCTGCTCCTGGTAGACCAGCACCCCGTAGGTCTCGGCCACGATCGGCTCCATCAGCGGGTGGTCGAAGGTCACCGGCTCGTCCCCGGCCCGCCGACGCAGATAGCGGTCGGTCTCCCCGGCGTCCTTGACACCGGGACGGATGATCGACAGCAGCGCCGCCACGTCGTTGACGGTGCGTGGCTTGAGCTGGACGGCCACCCGAGTGGTGCCGGGGGTCTCGACCTGGAACAGTCCCAGGGTCTGGCCCCGGCCGACGGGCTCCCACACCGCCGGGTCCGACAGCTGCTCTTCGCTGAGAGCGTCGAAGTCGACCCGCACGCCGTGGCGCTGCTCGACCATGCGGGTGGCCCCGTCGAGGGTGTCGAGGTGCCGGAGCCCCAGCAAGTCGAACTTCACGCCGCCGAGTTCCTCGATGTCGTACATGTCCCACTGGGTGGTGACGATCTCGTCGTCGGTGCCGTGGTTGCGGGTGCGCATCGGGATGACCCCCAGCAACGGCTTGTCCGAGATCAGCACACCGCTGGCGTGCTTGCCATAATTCCTTGCCACACCGACCATCTCGCCCAAGTACTCGAACAACTCCGGGTACTTCTGGGCGTAGGGGGCCAGATCACCGCCCTTCTCGGCGAGGATGTCGTCCCAGCCGAGCTCCTCCTCGCCGGTCTCCTCCTCGGCGTCGCGGTTGGCGGCCACGATCGCCACGGCCTGCTCGATGATCTTGCTCATCTCGTCGACCTCCCGGTAGGGGATGCCGAAGGGCTTGGCCAGGTCCCGCAGCATGCGCCTGGGACCGTTGCGCCCGACGGTGCCGATACCGCAGACGTGGTCGGGGCCGTGACGCGCCTGCAGGTACCGGTACATGTCGCGCAGCTTCGACTGCGGGAAGTCCACGTCGATGTCCGGATACCCCTTGCGGCCCGGTGCCAGGAAGCGCTCGAACAGCAGGTCGTAGCGGATGGGGTCGATAGCGGTGATGCCCAGCAGCCAGCTGACCAGCGCCCCACCAGCCGAGCCGCGGCCGGGGCCGGTGCGCATCGGCTCGGGGTCGGCCCCGGGTGTGACGTACTGCCGCCAGGTGCCCTCACGCGCGGCCCGAACGTAGTCGGCGACGGTGAGAAAGTACCCACAGAACCGCTTTTGGCAGATCAGCTCTACCTCGGATTCCATTCTGCGCCAGTACTTCTCGACATCAAGCCCGGCCTCGATGACCTTGCGCTTGAACCCCTGCTCGACCGCGGAGATGAACTCGGCAACGTCGTCGACGTCGGAGTCGGTGTATGTGGGCATCTCCAGCATCGGCCTGATCTCGGCCGTGCAGGTCTGCGCGATCGCGTACGCGTTGGCGATGCACTCCTCGACGACGCTGGCCGAGATACCGTGCCGGGCCATCCAGAACACCAGCTCGTCGGCCCCCATGTGGTGGTCGGCCTTCTGGCCCTCGGCGAGCTGGTCGGACTTGTCCTTGTTGATCTGGTTGGCCAGATCCTTGCGCCGCCAGTCACCGGGCCAGCTGTGGTGGCAGTCGTTGACGACCACCAGCGGCACGCCAAGCTCGGTGGCCACCCGCAGCTTGGCGCGGTTCAGGTCGGCCATCCACTGGTTCAGACACACCTGGCAGCTGACCTTGCCCGGGGTGTTGCGGCACACCTCACTGTTCGGATGCCCTTGTGCGGCAACCGGTTCCATGAACTGCCAGGTGTGCAACTCCATGTAGAACCGATCGCCGAAGATGTCAAGCAGCCAGGAGACGTACTGGCGACCGGCGTCCTCGTCGCCGTGGCGGATGGCCTCGCCGAAGTCGGTCATCAGACACCCGTCGGAGCAGTACAGCCCCTCGGCGTATTCGCGGATCAGCGCGGGGTCGGCCAGCGGGCGGCGGCAGAAGTGGTCACGGTCGTAGGCGACCGTCGACCACGCCCACAGGTTCGACAGGCCCTTGTCGTCGCGCGCCAGCAGACAGGCGTGGCTGACTCCCTTGGGATAGGCGTTGCCCTTCACCGACGCCCGGACCTCCGACACCGGACGGGTCACCAGATAGCCCTCCATCCCGAAGATCGGGTGCACCCCGACGGCTCGGCAGGCCTTCTGAAACTTGTAGTGACCGGCGCAGTCGCCGTGGTCGGTGAGTGCGACCGCATGCTGACCGAGCTCGGCGGTTCGCCGGGCGATGTCCTCGACCTTCGAATAACCGTCCAGTGTCGAGAATTCCGAGTGCGTGTGCAGGTTGACCTGCGTAGTCACTTCTCGGACTTGCGGTTCAGGTACGGCTGCAGGCGGGCACGCAGGCTGTTGAAGTCGGTCTGCGCGCTCGGAGCGACCGGGGCCTGGGCCTCGTCAGGCTCGCTCTTGACGAACCCCTGCTGCGGCTGCGGTGCGAACACCGACAGCGGATCGTCGTCCTGCGCCGCCGCGGCGTAGGCCTGCGACGGGGTCTGCGGGTCGGTCCCGTTGGGCAGCAACCAGCGCCGGGCCCACTCCTCGCTGGAGTAGTAGTCCGCCCAGTCCTGCAGAGTGCGCGGGCAGAACAGGAACCGGTCCGGGTCGTCCTGTGGCCGCGGCGGCTCACCGTAGCCGTAGAAGGCCTTGACAGTCTCGTAGTCCTTAAGGTCCGGGTCCGGATCCAGCGGGGCGACCATGTAGGTGGTGTCCAGGCCCCCGCCGCTGCGCTGGATGCGGTAGTCGCGGTCGGTGAGCGTGCCGTAGGCCTGGTAGCAGCCGATCAGCGACGGCCAGAAATTGTGTGCGCTCTGGATGATGATCGCGAAAGTCCTCTTGCGGTAGGTCTTTCCGCCCACCACGATGTCTTCC
>Ga0207866_1002986_pt1 | contig 11240 bp, 9 predicted proteins | sample HigsolmetaAR203D_FD_184835 | JGI IMG/M metagenome (GOLD analysis project Ga0207866, IMG submission 184835) | Ionic liquid and high solid enriched microbial communities from the Joint BioEnergy Institute, USA - AR20-3-D (SPAdes) (version 2) ...
GCGCACGCGGGGATGATCCCCCCTGTCGCCAATATCGAGCGACCGCGCACACGGGATAATTCGCATGACCCCTGATCGGAAAAATGCTCACTCCGGGCACAGGTCGTGTTTCATAAAACCGACTGCCACCCGTTGATCACGGTGATGACTTAGGACAACCTCGTGCGGCATGCTAGTCATAACGCGTGACCATTCCCTGGTTGCGTTTGAGCTGACGCCCACTCCACGGCATGCCGCAGCCCGTAGGACAGCGGGTCGCAGGCGGGAGTCCGTCCTCCCTGGGCCCTCTTGGCCTTCCGGTGGGCGCCCTAGTTCGCCTTGCTGGGAGTGCACGCCCTTGAGACTGCACCTGCGCAGGCACGCGCGATTGGTCGTGTTGGGGTAGACCCGGCCACCATCACCAGATCCGGGCCTGTCCGGAAACGGCCCCACCCAGGTGTGTCGCTTTGATGCCGCCAGGACCCTGGCGGTTATGGACTGTCACTCGCGCCCGCCGACCATCACCATCGCCAGCACTACCGGTGGCGGCTCTTCTTGCAGGCAGCGGTCTCGGCATGGACTAGCTGGATGCATCGCGCTGCAGCAGGACGAGGGACCATCCCCGCGTGCGCGGGGAGCACTGATTTTCTTCGCTCTGTCCCTCGGCTCGCAGGGGACCATCCCCGCGTGCGCGGGGAGCACATCGAGCTGAAGAAGTCGGCCGGCGGCGGCCGGGGACCATCCCCGCGTGCGCGGGAAGCACTCGGTCTGGCCCTGGATCGCGGCGCGCTGGATGGGACCATCCCCGCGTGCGCGGGGAGCACGCCCACTGGTCGTAGACCTTCAGGTCCTTGACGGGACCATCCCCGCGTGCGCGGGGAGCACTTCCGGTCGATGAGGTGCTGGTGGTGCGCCTCGGGACCATCCCCGCATGCGCGGGGAGCACGTGAGTCATGAGCACCCGCACCATCCCGACCCGGGACCATCCCCGCGTGCGCGGGGAGCACACGCACTAAAAAAGGGGGGGTGTCCGGTGGAGAGGGACCATCCCCGCGTGCGCGGGGAGCACAGCGTGGCGCGAAGCCGTGTCCGTTTTGCCCGGGGACCATCCCCGCGTGCGCGGGGAGCACTCCCGCATGAGCTCCCGCATGGGGCTGGGCAAGGGACCATCCCCGCGTGCGAGGGGAGCACCGGGCCGCGGCCGCCCGGGTTAAGGGCTCCTGGGGACCATCCCCGCGTGCGAGGGGAGCACTGAGTCGCCACGTGAACGCGGTCCGGGCTTTGGGGACCATCCCCGCGTGCGAGGGGAGCACCATTGCGATACAGCCTGCCCAAATGCATAGCGGGGACCATCCCCGCGTGCGAGGGGAGCACGGGAGGGACGGCGGTGAGGGTGCCGCCGGGCGGGGACCATCCCCGCGTGCGAGGGGAGCACCAACTCGTCGAACACCGTGACGGTGTCGGCCGGGGACCATCCCCGCGTGCGAGGGGAGCACATCGGGACGGTCGGCTACGCCGAGCTGCCCGCGGGACCATCCCCGCGTGCGAGGGGAGCACAGTCTTGGTTAGATTGGACCTATGAGCACGACGGGACCATCCCCGCGTGCGAGGGGAGCACGACGGCACCGTGGCGAGGTTCATGGTGCCCAAGGGACCATCCCCGCGTGCGAGGGGAGCACCTGAATCTTGGAACCGGTCTCCGGAGGCCTGAGGGACCATCCCCGCGTGCGAGGGGAGCACACTCGCTGACCTGCACGTTTATTCGTGGCGGCGGCAGTTCTCGAGCAGTTGTTGAGATTTGGACATACCGGACATCGTCTTCGCGTCAGGTCAACTCGCCGTCCAACCCGAGGCCGGTTGAGGAGTAAGCGTGAAGAGGTCGGCTTGATGCCGACATCGTAGCGAGGCAAGCTTGGCGCCCCAGAAAGACAGAGAACAACCCATAAGTCCGATTATTGGAAAATGTGAAGCCTACACTCGTTTATCGCGAGAGCCATCCATGATCTCAATTTCATAAAAGTTTGGTGACTTTAGATGTTCGGTTGCGGCCAATCATATTGGGTTTCGTGGCGTGGAGGGCGGATCAGGGCAAGGGCTGTCCAACGGCTTATCGAGGGCGGCGCGGGCGGTCTGGGCCAAACATGATCGTGATAGTGAGGGCTGGCTGCCACTGTGGCGGCACATGGCGGATAGCGGTGCCGTAGCCGGGCTGCTGTGGGACGGGTGGCTTCCGGCACAGGTGCGCCGGTTGGTGGAGCAGGCGCTGCCCGCGGGGGCCGAGGACGCGCGTCGCCTGGCGGTATGGGCGGCGATGACGCACGACATCGGGAAGGCGACGCCGGCCTTCGCCTGCCAGGTCGACTCGCTGGCCGAGACCATGCGGGCGACGGGGTTGGGCATGCCGTTCTACAAGGAGTTTCCCGATCGTCGGCTGGCCCCGCACGGGCTTGCCGGGATGCTCCTGCTGCGAGAGTGGCTGATAGAACGGCACGGCTGGGCGAAACCCGCCGCTTTGCAACTCGCCATCGTCGCCGGCGGACATCACGGCGTGCCCCCTACGCACCTGGATATCCAGCAGGTGACCAGGCATCCCGAGCTGCTTCGCAGTCCCGAATGCGCTCAGTCATGGCGGGACGTGCAGTGGGAATTGCTTGACTGGTGCGCGGAAGAGTGCGGCGTTCAAAAACGACTTCCGCACTGGCGGTCCGTCAAGCTTCCGCAGCAGGCGCAGGTTCTGCTGACCGGGCTGGTGATTGTGGCGGATTGGATCGCCAGCAATTCAGACTTATTTCCATATTTTCCGGACGCACAGAAGGTCGGTGAGCATGAGCGCGTGTCCGCTGCGTGGCGCGCGCTGGATCTGCCCAAGCCGTGGCGGGCCATCCCTCCATCCATCGAGGACATCTTCTCTGCACGCTTTTCCCTGCCTTCCGGAGCGCAGCCCCGGCCGGTGCAACGGCGCGCGGTGGAGATCGCCCAGGCGATGAGCCGACCAGGGCTGCTGCTCATCGAAGCACCGATGGGAGAGGGGAAGACCGAGGCGGCCTTGGCGGTGACGGAGGTTTTCGCGGCCCGATCAGAAGCCGGTGGATGCTATGTGGCGCTGCCCACCATGGCCACGGGGAACGCGATGTTCCCTCGCCTGCTGAGCTGGCTGGGCAGGATGTTCGAAGGCCGGGAAGGGCGGCAGGCGGTCCATCTGGCGCACTCCAAGGCGGCCCTCAACGAGCAGTACGTCGAGCTGGTACGGGCTGGTCGACGCGCCGTGCGAGGCGTCGAGATCGACGGCGCCCCATCGGAGTGGCGGCCCCGCGCGGACCGGCGGGCGGCGTCAACCGAGCTGATCGCCCACCAGTGGCTGCGGGGCCGGAAGAAGGCGATGCTCGCCGAGTTCGGGGTGGGGACGATCGACCAGCTTCTCTTCATGGGACTGAAGAGCCGCCACCTGGCGCTCCGTCACCTGGCGCTGGCGGGCAAGGTCGTCGTCATCGACGAGGCGCACGCCTACGACACCTATATGAACGCGTACCTCGATCGGGTGCTGTCCTGGCTTGGCGCCTATGGGGTGCCCGTCGTGGTGCTGTCGGCGACGCTGCCCGCACGCCGCCGACGGGAGCTCGCGGAAGCCTACAGCGGCGCGACCACGCTTGCCGAGATCGAGAGCGCCTCCGGGTACCCGCTGATCACGGCCGTCGAGCGCGATCGGCCACCGGTGATCGAAGCCGTTCCAGGATCCGGGCGGGACATCGACGTCCATCTGGAACGGCTCGACGACGATCTGCCCACGCTGACGGAGCGGCTGAGGCGGGAACTCGCCGACGGCGGATGCGCCCTGGTGATCCGCAACACGGTGGATCGGGTGCTGGAGACCGCCGACCATCTCCGCGGCTCCTTCGAGAACGTGCTCGTGGCACATTCACGTTTCCTCGACCTCGACCGGCTGAACAAGGACGCCACGCTGCTCAGGCTCTTCGGCCCTCCGGGCACGGCCAAGCAACGGCCGACGGCCCCATACATCGTCGTGGCGAGCCAGGTCGCCGAGCAGTCCCTGGATATCGATTTCGATCTTCTGGTGTCCGACCTCTGCCCGATCGACCTGCTGCTCCAACGGATGGGCCGTCTTCACCGCCATCAGCGCGGCGAGGGGCAGAGCGAGCGCCCGGAGCGGCTGCGCACCGCACGCTGCCTGGTGACCGGAGCCGACTGGGCGGCGTCGCCGGTCGAGCCGGTGGCCGGCTCGCGGCGGGTCTATGGCCTGTACCCGCTGCTGCGCGCGGCCGCCGTGCTCGAGCCGTACCTGTCGGGGACCGCACCCACCGGCAACGTGGTACGGCTGCCGCACGACATCAGCCCACTGGTGCAGCGCGCCTACGGGCCCGAGCCGGTCGGCCCGGAGCAGTGGCAGGATGCGCTGGCCCGCGCCCGAGAGGCGCACGAGCTGCAGCGGAGCAAGCAGCACCAGAAGGCACAGGACTTCCAGATCAACCCGGTCGGCAAGCCCGGTAGTGCCCTGATCGGCTGGCTGGACGCCGGTGTCGGCGACGCGGACGACACGCGGAAGGGCCGCGCCCAGGTCCGTGACACCCCAGAGTCATTGGAGGTGCTGGTCGTGCAGCGGCGCGCCGACGGGGCCCTCATCACCGTGCCGTGGCTGTCGGATGGGCGTGGCGGGCTGGAGCTCCCCACCGAGTCGGTTCCCGAGCCACGGCTCGCCCGCATCGTCGCCGCCTGCGGCCTGCGTCTGCCGTACCAGTTCTCCGATCCGGAGACGCTGGACCGGGCGATCCAGGAACTGGAGACCCAGTGCATTCCGGCCTGGCAGAGCGAGGACAGTCACTGGCTCGCCGGGGAGCTGATCCTCGTCCTCGACGAAAACTGTCGTACCCGCCTGGCAGGCTACGACCTGCATTACTCCGAAGCCGATGGTCTGAGGGTCGCCCATGCCGAGTGAAGCGTCATTTGACCTGACCAGCTGCCCCTGGCTTCCGGTGCGCCTGCTCGACGGCGGGGAAGCCGAGATGTCTCTCCGCGAGGTCTTCGAGCACGCCGGGAGTGTACGGCGGCTGGTCGGTGACGTTCCCACCCAGGAGTTCGCCTTGATACGCCTGCTCCTGGCCATTGTTCACGACGCGCTTCAGGGGCCGGGCGACATCGCTGACTGGAACGATCTACGAAGCGCAGGGCTCCCGGTCAAGAAGATCATCGCTTATCTCGACGAGTACCGGCATCGGTTCGACCTGCTGCACCCGACCGAGCCGTTCCTTCAGTGCCCGAGCTTGGAGGTAACCGGTGGCCCCCGCCCGCTGGACTGCCTGGTCGCCGATGTGCCCAACGGCCACCCGTTCTTCACCATGCGCGCCCGAGGCGTGACGCGGCTGAGCTTCGCCGAAGCCGCCCGCTGGCTGGTGCACGCCCACGCCTTCGACACCTCCGGTATCAAATCGGGGGCCAAGGGCGACCCCCGGACCAAGGGAGGAAAGGTCTACCCTTTGGGCGTCGCATGGGCGGGCAATCTCGGCGGTGTCTGCATCGACGGCGACACCTTGCAGGAGACACTGCTGCTCAACCTCATCGCCTTCGATACCCACTATCTGCGGCAGGACCCGGACCGTGACCTTCCGGCCTGGCGTCACCCGGTATCCGGGCCGCGTGAGCTGGATCCGATCGAGCTGAGCAGGCGTCCGGCGGGTCTGCGCGACCTGTACACCTGGCAGTCCCGGAGAGTGCGGCTCGTCCACGACGGAGACGGCGTCACCGGAGTGATCCTCGCCTACGGTGATCCGCTTTCCCCGCGGAACATGCACCAACGGGAGCCCATGACCGGCTGGCGGCGCAGCCCGAACCAGGAGAAGAAGCTCGGGCTCGCCCAGGTCTATCTGCCGCAGGAGCACGACCCGAGCCGGAGCGCCTGGCGCGGTCTGGGAGCGCTGATCGCCGGCAACGCGCCGGGGACGGAGCAGCGTGGTGAGGCCGCTTCCAGCATCAGGCCGCGCATTCTCGAGTGGGCGGCCAGGCTGAGCGAAGAGGGGGACCTTCCCCCGGACTTCCTGATCCGGGCGCGGCTGATCGGTGTGGTCTATGGCACCCAGCAGTCGGTGATCGACGAGATCATCGATGACGCTGTGACGATGCCGGTCGTGTTGCTGCACCGTGACCACCGCGACCTGGGGCAGGCGGCGATCGACGCGGTCGCGGACGCTGAGGCCGCGGTGAGCGCGCTGGGCGATTTCGCCGCCGATCTGGCCCGCGCGGCCGGCGCCGAGCACGAGCCCGCCAGGGCGTCGGCGCGTCATGCCGGGTTCGCCGCCCTCGACGGCCCGTTCCGCCACTGGCTTGCCGGGCTGCGTCCAGACCACGCGCCCCGGGAGGTACGGGCCGCCTGGCAGCGGGAGGCCCGCGGGATCATCCTCCGCCTGGGTGACGAGGTGCTGCGATCGGCCGGCGATGCCGCTTGGGAGGGGCGGGTCATCCGCGAAGCATCCGGCGACCGCTGGTTGAACGCATCGTCCGCCGAGGCGCTGTTCCGGGCGCGGCTGGCCAAGGCGTTGCCGCTGGCCGGGGCGGGCTCGGCCGACGACTAGAGAGGAAGGCGAGCATGACGTCACCAAGCCCCACCGCTCAGCGCCGCGTCGACGAACTGGTCGCGCATGTCGTCGGCGAGTATGTGTCCGAGCTCCAGCGGGGCTACCTGGACGATCACAGCGTGGCGGTCGCGGCCCTGGCACAGCTGCGGCGCGGCGCGGGGAAACTGATCCAGGACGTGCCGGATCTGTGGGGTGTGTGCGGCATCGAGCGCCTGTATGCCGACGAGGACGGTCTGCACCACAACCAGCCCGAGCACGTCCAGCTGAAGGCGGAGAACGCCATGTTCTTGGCGGTGACCCTGTATGCGCTGCATCAGCAGTCGCACAGCAAGGACAGGATGCATCGCCCCGGGGTCGGGCTGGGCACCGCGGTACGCCGTCTGATGCCTGAACACACGATCGATGAGCCGATCCGCCGACGGTTTGTCCGGCTGGGGACGGCCACCGATCTCGAGGCTCTCGCCTACCGGTTGCGCGAGATCGTCTCCCTGCTGCGCCGCGAGGCCATCCCCCTCGACTACGCCCTGCTGGCCTCCCAGCTCTACCAGGCCCAGTTCCCGGACGGGCTGCGTCAGGTCCGCCGGCAGTGGGGCCGCAGCTTCCACACGTACCGAACCGAGTCCTCCTCCAACGGGGAGGTCGAGACCGTGAAGGATGATCGATGAGCCGGACCATCCTGGAAATCCACGCATTGCAGACCGTGCCGCCGAGCTGCCTCAACCGCGACGACACCGGAACCCCCAAGAGCGCGGTCTACGGCGGGGTACGGCGGGCACGGGTGTCCAGCCAGGCGTGGAAGCGGGCGATCAGGCGAGCGTTCCATGACCGGCTCGACCCCTCCGAGCTCGGTGTCCGCACCCGTCAGGTGGCCAAGGCGCTCGCCGAGCGCATCACTGCGCTCGATGGATCGATCGGCGAGCAAGAGGCCTGGTCGCTGGCCGCCGAGACCGTCCAGATCGCCACCGGAACGAAGATCGAGCCCCCGAAGCGCAAGGCGGACAAGGAGGACGCCGAGCCGGTGGCGCCAGAATCGAAGTACCTGCTGTTTCTCAGCGCTCACCAGCTTCAGGGCTTGGCCGAGCTCGCGGTAAAAGCCCGCGGGGCGGGATCCGTCAAGGACTTCTTCAAGGACAAGGGCAACAGGGACCTTGCCCGGCGGATCGCCAACACCCGTCACTCGATCGACATCGCCCTGTTCGGGCGGATGGTCGCCGATGCGACCGACATCAACGTCGACGCGGCCGCGCAGGTCGCGCACGCCATCAGCGTGCACCGGGTGGACATCGAATCCGACTACTACACGGCCGTCGACGACTTCAAAGGCCAGGAGGACGACCGGGGCGCGGGAATGATCGGCACGGTCGAGTTCAACTCGGCGACCCTCTACCGCTTCGCCGCGCTCGACATCGACCTGCTTGGCAGCAACCTCGGCAAAGGCCTGCGCGAGGACGAGCCGGTGAGCGAGCCCGTGCGTCGTGCCACGGAGGCCTTCGTCGAGTGCTTCCTCACCTCTCTGCCCACCGGGAAGATCAACACCTTCGCCAACCACACCCTGCCGGAGGCTGCGATCATCAAGCTGCGCTCCTCACGGCCGATCAGCTTCGTGGGCGCCTTTGAGGAGCCGTGCCGAACCGAGCCGGAGATCGGCGGCTACATGCGGCAGGCATGCCAGCGCCTGGCGGCCTACATCCCGGAGATCGAGCGGGCCTACGGCGTCGGCGAGGACGATCCTTGCTGGGTGCTGCAGGTGGGCCACGCGACCGAGGCGTTGGCCGGCCTCGGCGTCCGGCTTCCGCTCCCCGAGCTGGTGCCGGCGGTCGGGGCGGAGGTGGCGCGACGGCAGGGCGGCGCATGAGTGTCCTGTTGATGCAGCTCGCAGGACCGCTGCAGTCCTGGGGCTCCTCCTCACGATTTGCTCGGCGGTCCACGGAACCGGCACCGACGAAAAGCGGTGTGATCGGGCTGCTGGCCGCCGCTCAGGGGCGTCGGCGAGGCGCCGATCTCACCGATCTCGCCCGGCTTCGCTTCGGTGTCCGGATCGACCAGCCGGGTGTCTCGGTGCGGGACTTCCAGACCGCGCATCACTTCGTCACGGACGAGGCGATGCCGGTGTCCGAGCGCTACTACCTCGCCGACGCGGTCTTCGTGGCCGCGGTCGAAGGCGAGCAGCGGCTCATCCACGACCTGCACCGGGCCTTGCGCACCCCGGCGTTCCTGCCCTATCTGGGCCGACGCTCCTGCCCGCCCGCTCGCCCGATCGACCTGGGAGTACGCGACGACCTCACCCTGGTCGAGGCGCTGGAGCGGGAGGAATGGCACGCGGCCCCATGGCACCAGCGGCGACACCGCGACAGGTACGTCACGCTTGAGGCGTTGGTCGAGGCGACCCCCGAGGACGGGCCCGCCGATACCCTGCGCGACCAGCCAGTGAGTTTCGACCCGCTGCACCGCCGCTATGCCCTGCGTGGAGTGCTGCGGCTGTCCTTCCAGATCCCCAATCCCGCCGCGCGCTCCGCCGCAGTGCCGAGCCATGATCCGACAGCCGTGCTGAGAGGCACCTGATGTACCTCACCCGCTTTCGCATCAACATCGCCCGCATCGGTGCGCGGCGACTGCTCTCCTCCCCGCAGATGATGCATGCGGCGGTGCTGTCGTCCTTCGCCGAAGCCCCGAAACCGGACGCGGACGGCCCGCGCATCCTGTGGCGGGTCGACCGCGACGGCGCGGCCGCCACATACCTCTACATCGTCAGCCCGGCCAGGCCCGACCTGACCCACCTGGTGGAACAGGCCGGCTGGCCGGAGACAGGCCGATGGGAGACATTCGAATACGGCCCGTTCCTCAACCGGCTCACCAAGGGCGAACAGTGGGCCTTCCGCCTCACGGCCAACCCCGTGCACACGGCCCGCCGCAAGAATGACGAACCGACGAAGATCACCGCCCACGTAGGCCTGCGCCATCAAATCGACTGGCTCCTCAAGCGCCAGGAACACGCAGGCTTCCGCATCGTGGAGAAGGCACCGGAGCGCCGGCTGATCCCCGAGCTGGACCGGTACGAGCTGCTCGTGCACAACCGGCGCAACCTCGTATTCAGGAAGGGCGGCCAGAAAGATCCGGTCACCGTGGTCGCAGTCACCTACGACGGCCGCTTGGAAGTCACCGACCCGGACGCATTGCGCCGTACCCTCACCCATGGCCTGGGCAGGGCGAAAGCCTACGGCTGCGGTCTGATGACCTTGGGGAAGGCCTAGCCGTGGCGACGGCGGGCCGGCGGGGCGCTTCTTCGCCCCGGGAACTCACTCGAATGGGAGATCGCATCTCATTCGTCTACCTCGAGCGCTGCATCGTGCACCGCGAGGACAACGCGATCACCGCCGAGGACGCCGACGGCATCATCCATATTCCCGCGGCCACCATCGGGACACTGCTGCTCGGACCGGGAACCCGTGTCACTCACCAGGCCATGGCGGTGTTGGCGGACTGTGGAGCGGGAGTCGTCTGGGTGGGCGAACGCGGCGTGCGTTTCTATTCCGGGGGCAGATCGCTCAACCGCTCATCCGCATTGGTCGAGGCCCAGGCCGCAAAGTGGGCCAATCGCCGCACCAGGCTGGAAGTAGCACGCGAGATGTACCGCATGCGCTTCCCCGACGAGAATCCTGACGGCCTGACCCGGCACGAGCTTCTCGGACGGGAAGGGCGAAGGGTCAAGGAGTGCTATCGGGCACATGCCGCGCGGGTCGGCGTGCCGTGGAACGGGCGGATCTACACCCCTGGTTCCTTCGACTCGGGCGACCCTGTGAACCAGGCCATCACCGCAGCGGCCCAGTGCATGTACGGCATCGCCCAGACGACGATCCATGCACTGGGCTGTGCACCCGGTCTCGGCTTTATCCACTCCGGTCACGAGCTTGCCTTCGTCCTGGATATCGCTGACCTCTACAAGACCGAGATAGCCATCCCCATCGCGTTCGACGTCGCTGCCGAAAGCCCGGAAGACGTGGGGCCTCGCACCCGCCGCGCCATACGCGACCACGTCAACGAAATCAACTTGCTGCGCCGATGCGTAAACGACATCAAACATCTCCTTCTGCCCGACGCGGAAGGAGGCGACCCCACCGGAGACGACTACGATCGCGTCACCCTGCAGAGTGACCACGGCGAAGTCGCGTCCGGCCGAAACTACGCAGGCCACGACTTCTACGAGGTGGAATGGTGACGATCGTCGTCCTTACCAACTGCCCCGTCGGTCTCCGCGGCTTCCTGACGCGATGGCTCATGGAGATTTCACCAGGTGTCTTTATCGGCAACCCGTCAGCGCGCGTCCGAGAGGCCGTGTGGACCGAGGTGCAGGCCTACGCGAACACAGGCCGGGCCCTCCTCGCCTACACCACCGATAACGAACAGGGCTTCACCTTTGAGACTCATGACCACAAATGGCATCCAGTGGATCACGAGGGCCTCACCCTGATCCGTCGCCCCAAGGAAGGAGCCGGCGTTGCCGCTGTTCCACCTCCGTCCGGATGGAGCAAGGCGGCAAAACGCCGCCGTTATGGCAGACGTTAAGCAGTTCGCCTCTTACCCCACCGATGGCCGCACTACCTCCGGCGACTGGCACCCAGGCCGATGAGGTCGGCGATATGTCCGTTTCTGCAAAAGTGCTCGGAAACCGCCTCGTCT
>Ga0207866_1002988_pt1 | contig 11220 bp, 8 predicted proteins | sample HigsolmetaAR203D_FD_184835 | JGI IMG/M metagenome (GOLD analysis project Ga0207866, IMG submission 184835) | Ionic liquid and high solid enriched microbial communities from the Joint BioEnergy Institute, USA - AR20-3-D (SPAdes) (version 2) ...
ACGAGTTGCTCGCACATCAAGTCAAGCTGCCGATGACCTGCTCCCCTGGAAAGTCCTCGTTTTGAGGTTAGCCTGTTCCCTGAAAGAGGAGACGGGCGGTGAAACGATCCAGGTTCACGGAAGAGCAGATCATCGGCATCCTGAAAGAGCATCAGGCGGGACTGTCTGCGCCTGAGTTGTGCCGCAAGCACGGCATCTCCGATGCGACGTTCTACACATGGCGCAAGAAGTATGGCGGCATGGAGGTGCCGGAGGCCAAGCGACTGAAGGCGCTGGAGGAGGAGAACGCGAAGCTGAAGAAGCTTCTGGCGGAGTCGATGATGGATGTGTCGACGCTCCGCGAGATGCTCGGAAAAAACCTTCTGACGCCCGGCTCGAGGAGGAACTTGAGGCGCTGTGCGACAGTCGACGGCGCATGCCGTGCTGGACCGGCATTGGCTTGTGCGCCGCGCCCGCAAGCGGCGGGCGGCGAACCGGGCCATTGGGACGCAGCTGTCACAGGCGGTCTTGCCCAACGACCTCTGGTGCGCCGATTTCAAGGGCGAGTTCAAGACCGGTGACGGACGCTACTGTTACCCTTTGACCGTCACCGATCAGGCCTCGCGCATGATCCTGTGCTGTGAAGCCCTTGAATCGACCCGCGAGCAGCCGGTCATCGAGGCCTTTGTCCAGCTCTTCAGGGAGCGCGGCCTTCCGGCAGCGATCCGCAGCGACAACGGCCTGCCCTTTGCCAGTCCGAACGGACTCTACAACCTGTCGAAGCTCTCGGTCTTCTGGCTCAGGCTCGGCATCACCCTCGAGCGCATTCTGCCGGGCCATCCGCAACAGAACGGCCGCCATGAACGCATGCACCGCACCCTGAAGCAGGAAACGGCCCGTCCGCCGGGCAATCAATCGGGTTGCTCGCACATCAAGTCCGGATCCCGAAAACTCATTCACTGTGTCCCAAATAGTTATGACGAACAATAACATGATCAATGTCGAGAGCCGCCGCACAGATCCTGAAACGAAAGGAAGAAGTGTCTGCAAGAGACGATGTGCCAGCACATGAGACAACAGCGTCCTATTGCCCTTGGACGTTAATGCCATAGACAAACCATGGCGATGTTCCATGGCGACGATGTTGGCGAAGGCTGAGAAAAGCCTTTGACGTGCTCCCCGCGCTTGCAACCGAGTTCATGCATGTGCAGTCCAAACTGGACACCTTCGCTCAATTGGACAATTGATTGATGTATGTGATTCTATGAGGGGCGCTACATGGGGGTGCTGGAACCGCGTCCAACGGCCGAATGTTGGAGCGCAGAGCAACGTCGAGTAATTGAAGCGGGGCGTTACGAACGGCTGTTAGTTGAAGCAGGCCCGGGAACAGGAAAAACCGCAGTAGCTTGTGCTCGGCTTGCTCACCTGATCAGGGAGGAAGATGTCGAGCCCAGTAACACCTGGATGATCAGCTTCACAAGAACCGCTGTAACAGAAATTCGCGCCCGTCTACATTCATATGTCGGCGACGCGGCATTCGCCATCAAGATTGCCACCATCGACTCCCATGCGTGGTCCATCCACTCGGGCCATGATCCTCAAGCGCGGCTAAGTGGTGCCTACGAGGAAAACATCCAGCGCGTTATCGAATTATTGAAGTCGGATGACGATGTCACTGAGGAACTGGAAACGGTCGAACACGTAGTTATCGACGAAGCCCAGGATATCGTCGGGATACGTGCAGATCTCATTTCCCGCATGCTCGACAGGCTTTCAAAAGACTGTGGCGTCACTGTCTTTGCAGATGAGGCTCAAGCCATTTATGGGTTCTCCGACGATAGTTCGATTGGTACCAGAAGAAATCCGGTTAATGATCACCGCTCACTCTTGCAAAGGCTTCGTGAGCAAGACTGGAACACAGTCACCTTGAACCAAGTCTATCGCACTTCATCCGAGAATTTGCGCAGAATTTTTTCCGATGTTAGAAAAAATGTTCTAAATACTACCAAAATAAAATATGGAATTCACTCCGATATCGCGAGACAAATAAAGGACCTATCAGGAAAAAGCACCATAAAAGGAAGCAGAATTGATTGGGGGACCCTTTCTGCAGACAACCTAATTCTTTTCAGAACACGAGCAGAAGTTCTTAAGGCATCTCAATTCTGCCGTTTTCCGCATCGATTGCGTCTTTCCGGGTATGGAAACAGCCTACCGGCATGGCTTGCCCTTTGTTTCCATGACTATCATGCTCCATTTCTCTCCGAGAGAGACTTTTTCGATCTCTGGTCCACCAGAATTGAACATCTGGCCATTTCCCAACATGGCCCCGAGGATGCATGGCGGCTCTTATGGAAAGTTGCCGGAAGTGGACTTGGAAATGTCGAAGTAGGTCGCCTTCGGAAGGTTTTGGGCCGGTTGCGTCCACCAGTTGAGCTTACGGAACCGGACTATGGCCTCCCTGGCCCGACAGTAGGCACGATTCACGCAAGCAAAGGGCGGGAAGCCCCGCATGTTGCCTTACTTCTCCCACGCAATGTCAGATTTGGGGATGTGTCTGAAGAGGCAGAAGAAGCTCGCGTTCTCTTCGTGGGAGCAACCCGCGCCAAATCCTCTCTCGTCGTTGGGGAAGGAGTTGCCTCAGGATCAGCGGCACTGAGTTCCGGCCGAGCCTATGGATGGACACGGACGGGTAAGACAGAGATCGAAATCGGTCGGGAAGGAGATATCACCGCCAGAGGCCTAGTTTCACGAGAGGTCTTGAGTCTCTCTGAGGCTGTTGCTGCGCAGCAATTTCTTGCTGGAACATGCGGTGTCGTTGAAACCTTCAAACTGCAATCGGACCCGAAGCTGGACTGGAGATACCGCATTCTCACAGAGAACGAAATCTGTGTAGGCACCGTGTCCCACAGATTAGTCCAAGACCTTTGGGAAATCTTGAGAACCAGAAAATGGGACAGGAGCCATCGTCCGCCAAGCAGATTAGTATACGTCCGAAGTCAGGGTTGCAGGACCATCGTCCTCCCCCCTAATGACCCTGAGCTTGAGACGCTGCATGAGCCGTGGTCATCGTCGGGCTTTGTGCTAGCGCCAAGAATTGTCGCCTTTCCATCATTCCGTTTCATAGAGCGGAGTTGATCCGATGCTGGATAGATCTGAAGATCGGGCAATCATGGTTGGCCGCCTGGCTCAAGACTTGGTGGGGCCACACAAGGAGAATGAAGAGCTCCGACCCAGACCGTCTGATGTCTATCTCACCGGCATTCTGTGGCCCCGGGAAACGAGGATGCCCGAGGATGATGAACGTCTTGGGACCGAATCGGGTACTGTCCCAGAGAATGACAGCGAAAGCGAGGAAGTGAGGGGCGCAAGTCAGAAGCCATGTGTAGCCGGTATATCCTTCTGCGCGAAGAGCCAAGATGTACCACGCGTCAATATCCTCTGTGGCTTCGCGACATACAAGTTCGATGAACAACGCGAGGTTTGGGTTCGTCAACCTCATAAGATTCTGATCTCGAGTGTTGACCTGACGCCTGGAAGGACTTCTAGGATTGCGCTCTCCAAGCATGGGCCCGCACCAGACCATGTGTACCTGCACATCCGGTCCCTCGAGCTGAGCCACGCCGTTCTTGTTACCGTTACCCTGGTAAACAATGCCAAGGTTGCCTCGGAGAGAATTGCCGTAGAATCCGCCACCCTCTTCCAGACATCGATACAGGTTGAACCTTGCGCAGGGACGCATTTAATCCCGAAGCCGCCAAGGTTTTCGGCACATCGTGCCCAGACTCAAACAAGTGGTGACACCGACATCACGGATGAGGAAAGTAGCATGCTACTTTACCGAAACGTGGCAGAGTTCGCAGTTGGTCACGTTTGCTCTGCAGAATGGGATGATGAGCAGGAAGCAGGCCCAACACCGCAAACTCAGACTGCTTGGGTAAGATCCACATGGCTTCCCTCGGTTATCGTCGAGAGTGTCGATCCGAATGGCCACCCCGTTTTTGCCAAGCTCGCCGACGAGGCTTTCGATCCCTTAAATGCAGAAGCCTTGGCGTTCGCGGATGAGAAAACTCTCATAGCCGGATTAGAACGCTTCTGTGAAGCGTATTCCATATGGCTCCAGAAGCAAAAGGGGCGACTTGAAGATTCAGCAGATGTGAAGCCAGAACTTCGACACATTGCCAAGGCGCACCTCGATCAGTGTGGCAAGGCATTGAACCGAATGCGCTCGGCCGTGAGGGAACTCGCCGTGAACCTGAGGCTTCGCAGAGCCTTCCAGCTGGCGAACTACGCAATGCACCTTCAACATGCCTGGAGCAAGACAAAGGGAGGAGGACCGTCCCTCAGATGGCGTCCCTTCCAGCTGGGATTTCTTCTGCTCAGTACTCCCTCGGCAGCCATACGCGAGCATCCAGATCGAGAGTTCATGGATCTGTTGTGGTTCCCGACGGGAGGAGGCAAGACTGAAGCGTACCTCGCACTCATCGCTTGCGTAGCGGTGTACAGACGACTGTCCGATAATGAACAGGATCATGAAGGTGTCTGTGCTTTCATGAGATACACACTCCGACTGCTCACCACCCAGCAGTTCGCGCGCGCCGCAGCCATGATCGTAGCCCTGGAAGCAATCCGGACTGGGCGTGCACCCGTTCCGAACGGAATTCCTCTCCGCGGCAACGCTCCTTTTTCAATTGGACTTTGGGTTGGAGGCGAAGCAACACCCAACACCAGAGAGACCGCATTCTTGTCCCTGCACCAAAATCGGTCGGATGTCCCTTCGCCAAAGCAGCTGGCATTTTGTCCAGCCTGCGGAAGCAGGCTGAGCTGGTCGATTGAAAGTCGTACTACGCCAGTCAAGGTGAGATGCCTCGACACCAGTTGTGCTATGCATGGGGAGCTGCCGATTTACACGGTAGACGAGGATATATATGTCCATCGGCCTACGCTCCTGATCGGGACAGTCGACAAGTTCGCACAAATTGTTCGCGAAAGGCGAACTAACAGCCTTTTTGCAATTTCCACTGGTTCACCACCTGACCTCATTATCCAAGACGAACTTCACCTAATTTCCGGACCGCTTGGGACAATTGCAGGTATCTATGAGGCTGCGTTTGACCTGATGTTTGCCAAACAGGGACAAAAGGCCAAGGTGATTGGCTCAACTGCGACCATCAGGCGAGCGACTGAACAGGTCCGTGCACTTTTTGATCGGGAAGCCTTTCAGTTTCCACCACCCGCCATTGACCATAATGACTCCGGCTTTGCCGTACGGGATGTCCGGCCCAATGCCAAGGGACGCCGATACGTGGGAGTCACGACGGCCGGTCGCTCTGCAAAATTCACGCTTCAGGCAGTCGCCGGATCTCTCCTCCAATCCTCGTTTGGTGCGTTCAAGAATGATGAACGGCGAGATTCTTACTGGACTCTGCTTGGCTACTTCAATTCGCTACGCGAGCTCGGGGGAGCTTTGGTTCTCATGCATGATGACGTCGCTGACAGCATAGGACTTTATGCTGATCGACGTTCGGAAACTCGGCGAAAACTGAACTTCATAGAAGAACTGACTTCCCGCCGGACCCAGGAAGATATTCGCGACATGCTAAACATGCTTACGATACCGGCAGGATCACCGGGTACGGTGGATGTGGTTCTGGCAACCAATATGGTCAGCGTGGGCGTGGATATCTCCAGACTAGGGCTGATGCTGGTTAATGGGCAGCCTAAGACAATTGCCGAGTATATTCAGTCGACGAGCCGTGTCGGACGTGGGGAGGTGAGCGGCCTCGTGGTCTCCGTGCTGAATAATGCAAAAGCACGTGACAGATCTCATTTCGAAACGTTCGGGTCATGGCATCGAACTCTTTACCGGGATGTGGAAGCGACCAGCGTAACGCCATTCGCTCCACGAGCTCGGGACAAGGCGCTTCACGCTGCCTTGGTTGCCACTGTACGGCACATAGTTCCAGGGATGCTAGACTCCCCGCAGCTGACGGAAAACGCGAGACAGGTGGCTCTTGACCTGATCGACCAATTGGCAGATCGGGCGCAGCGAATAGACCCGGAAGAAACCGAGGTAGAGAGTGAACTGGAGGAGTGTCTTGAACGGTGGGAAACGAGACATCCCGAGCGTTATTGGGATGACTACAGTTCGAGCAAATCATTGCTTGTAAGTGCAGAGTTGGCAGCCGCGCGCCAAGCTACCGGTCGAACAGTTGGCAACGCTTGGCCTACGCTTAACTCCATGAGAACCGTTGAGGCCGGAACGCCATTCAGATTGGTTTCGAGATTGAAGTCGGAGGGCAATCCTGATGAAGAATGACCTTCAGGAAATCCGGCGGAGCGCCGTAGTGTCCCTGTTTGGTCCGGGTGCAATCGTGGACTTCAGGGCTGACGGTGGTGCCGTTTCTGGTGTTGTCACTGGACTGGAAGAGTGGGATAGGTCTTTCCCTCCCCGCGGCCTTGCCCACCCGCAGGTCATTCGGGAAACCCGACTGCAAAAAAAACTGGGCGTCAAGGGTTTCAGAGCCGCGCCCGTAGTGGAAGCGCGGGGCGGTGACAATCCCGACAACCGACGGCTTGTTGCTGTCCGGTTTCCCCAGTGGTTGCAGTGCCCCCAATGCGATCGGATCAAGCCGGCCAGCCGGTGGAAATCAGATCCCGGCAAAGCGTCCTGCTATTGTCCAACGTGCACGGAAACGCTTGGCGGCGGGAAGCGGATGTATGTCATCCCCGTACGCTTTGTCATGGCCTGCGAAAACGGGCATCTGGACGAGTTCCCGTGGGATTGGTGGGTTGGTCATAAAGAGGATTGTCCTATCGCAGGTCGGCGCAATCCGGATCGCCATCCTGGTCTGATCCTCAGATCCGAAGGTCCTGGTCTGTCCGGACTGATGCTGAGCTGTCCGGAATGCAAGGCCAGGAGATCGATGGACGGAATATTTTCCAAGAAGACCTGGGAAAATTCCCCTCCCTGCAGAGGAAGGCGTCCCTGGCTATGTGATGCTGACGAAAGCTGCGACAAGAAAACTCAAGCGATGCAGAGAGGCGCGTCCAACCTGTACTTCCCGGTCGTGGAGTCCGCTCTGGATATTCCGCCGTGGTCTGACTCCCTTCAAGAGGCATTGGGAACATGGTGGAATACACTAACCAACCTCGACGATCTGTCTCAGCTAGATATGTTCATCAGTTTTGTTGCCCAAGGGGAACTTGGGAGCATAATGCGGGAGCTCAGGATGACCCCTGCTGAGCTCGCAGAAGCCATTCGCGCGCGCCTCACAGCATATGAGCATTTGCAGACGGATAACTTGCGGCCTGATGAATACCGACAATTCATGATGGAAACGGGAAGTTCTCAATCGAAGGATGGCAACTTCAAGATTCGAAATGAGCCGGTTTCCTCTGAAATGCCTCGCTGGATTTCCAAAGTCGTAAGGGTAGTGCGTCTTCGCGAAGTGCGTGCATTGAAAGGTTTTACCCGCATCAAGCCACCAGAGGGGGGGATTGTGCCCGTAGCGAGATTATCCAAGTCGCCTCTCGACTGGTTGCCCGCAATCGAGGTTCGAGGTGAAGGAATTTTTCTTGCGCTGAACGAGGAAACCTTGAAATCTTGGGAAATTCGGGATGATGTGCAGCAACGCGTGGAAGCCTGCAACAAGCTTAGGCTGTTAGACCTCGAGCGGAAACAGGGATCAGCCCCCGACAAACTGGAGCCCCTAACTCCAAGGTATGTACTGTGTCACACGTTGGCACACGCACTGATGCGTCAACTTTCACTTGAATGTGGTTATACCTCAGCTTCACTGCGCGAGCGCATTTACGCCGGCACCGATACGCAACAAATGGCTGGAGTCCTCATATATACCGCCACCCCGGATGCTGATGGTACGCTGGGAGGTTTGGAGCGACAGGGAAAATCGCAACGCATTGCAGACATTCTGTATCGCGCGATACATGCAATAGAATGGTGCTCTTCAGACCCTCTCTGCATTTCTGACATGATGGGGGCCAATGCCAGCTATTCCAAATCAGTTTGTCACGCTTGCTGCCTCGCTCCTGAAACTTCTTGCGAGGCATACAACTGTTACCTTGACCGCGTGCTGCTTGTTGGCGATGGCACCGGATCCGGCCTGGGATATTTTGAGGATATGTTCCGGAGAGGGTGATGGCAGCAATCTGGCCAAAGAGGCTCCCACATTCCATTCTGAATGATTCAAGACGCAAGGCTGAGGTTCAGGTTTATCACCGCTTTGAGGAGGTACTCGACGATAGCTTTCACGTCTATTATTCCAGCCCGTGGCTAGGCACCGATCGATACGGTAACGAACGGGATGGAGAGTGCGATTTTCTGGTGGCGCATCCAGAGTATGGAATACTTGCAGTGGAGGTCAAAGGTGGAATCGAGATTTCGTTCGACCCGACCGACGGCCAATGGAGGAGCCGCGACCATGCAGGTTTCGTTCACAGGATCAAGGATCCGGTGGCTCAGGCCCGAAATGCCAAGTATGAAATTCTGAGGCGTCTTGACAGATCATCACATTGGAGGCGCAGGAATATTCACGCTGCCCATGGAGTAGTATTCCCCGGAACAGCAGCTCCGCGCGGAGACCTGGGTGCGGATAAGCCGGCAAGGCTGTTCTGCTGTGCGAGACAGCTGCAGGATGGCTTCTTCGCATGGATTGCCGAGCGAATGAAGATTGGCGAGACACCACCCAACTGTGAGCCGTTGGGCAAGGATGGAATCCAAGCGCTGGAACGTCTCCTTGCACGTCCCTTCACATTGAGTTTCCGAATTGGCACAGCAATGGCTGAAGCTAATGCCGAGTTTCGAGTGTTAGAACCAGCTCAATATCAAATACTCGACAGCATTTCCGAAATTTCTCGGGTTTTGATAAAGGGTGGAGCTGGCACAGGAAAAACGGTAATCGCATCAGAGGCTGCGCTGCGATCCGCTGCCGCTGGCCGAAAAACATTGCTAACCTGCTACAATCGTCCACTTGCCATCGAACTCCAACGAAGGCTGGGAGACATTCCCAACCTGACAGTCGCTGGTTTCCACTTACTGTGCGGCAAGCTCGCCAAGCAGGCTGGGATCGCCATACCGACCGGTATCCCGGAACAACAATTGTATGAGCAGGCTCTTCCCAACGCCCTGTATGAAGCCGCGATGGCTCAACCGGACCGGAGATGGGACACCATCATTGTCGATGAGGGGCAGGACTTCCGTGACGAGTGGTGGATCTCATTAGATGCCTGCCTGCGGCCCGACGGACTGTTAAGGGTTTTTTGGGATAGCAACCAAAAAATCTACTATTCAAAGGAACAGGGCATTCTTGATTTGAGCGCAATCCCTGTTCGTCTAACGCGGAATCTGCGTAACACCAAGCGAATCCATCAAGCAGCCATGACCCATTATCAGGGGCCCGACATCATCGCGGATGGACCGGAAGGTGTCGAAGTCTCATGGATTGCCGCCGAAAGCAATGAAGAAAAGGTATTCGCTGCCTATCAAGAGTTTCGTCGCCTCGTTTTCAAAGAGGACGTGTCGCCTGGTGACATTGCCGTTCTCGTCAACGACAAGGATCTCTTGGAGAGGTTCCTGACGAGGGCCAGCGGTCTCAACATTGAGTTCAGCAAGGCCGAAGACATCGCGCTGGAAAATGCCGTCGCCGACACGGTTCGTCGCTTCAAGGGGCTCGAGCGTCCGGCTGTAATCTTGCTGATCGGGAGAGGAGAAATGGAGCAGCGTGAGCTGGCCTACGTAGGATTCTCCCGAGCCAGAGCGTATTTGTGCGTGATATCATCCAATGCCGAGGCTCGATGGTTAACCGGAAAAGGTTGATTTCAGGGGCTTGGAATCCATCAGAACAGGACTAACCTCCCGTCGTGTACATGGCCGGACCCTAGATGTTTAGTCCCGGCGTGGACCGGATCAAGAATTCGTTCAGGCTGCAGTTCCCATTTGCTTCCGGATGAACTCGTGAGACGTAAGACCGAGAGTCTTGGGCTTGTGGAAGTTGCAGGCGAGGACTGGGCCGTCAAGGTATCGACGCGGCTGTCATAGCTCTCGTATTGGAAGCGCTTGAGGACGAACCCTGATTGTCCCGTTCATCCGTTCGACCTAACCATTGGTCCAATGATGTCTCATTCTCGTCGCCCTATGGTCGATATCGTTGATGGCGCAAGCGTACTCTAGCATGCTCCTGGAACAGTTCGCCGTTCGAGCAGTGGAGCGCAAGATCAGCCCATCGGCATTCGAGTGCCTACTTGCACTCAATTTCCATGCTCTCTTCTCCGATCTCCAGTTCCCCTTCTTCACCAGAAAGCCACAAAACCAGCCGATCGGCTGCTTGTTCTACGAGATAAGGCTTCCTGAGCGCGCATTCCCAGATGACCGCCACTCGCCACCCCTCCTCCACCAATGCTCTTCGAACCACAGCATCTCGCTGCATGTTGGCCTCAAACTTGGCTTGCCAGAATTCCATCCGGGACGATGGCGTGGTCGCGTAACGACAGCCGGGATGTCGATGCCAAAAACAGCCGTGAACAAACACGACGGCTCGGTGCCTTGCAAGGACGAGATCCGGTCGACCCACAATCCTTCGTGAATGCAGCCGGAAGCGGAATCCACGAGCATGCAGCGCTCGCCTGAGCTGGACCTCTGGCCGCGTGTTCTTGCCTCTTATTCCGGACATCATCCGGGAACGGGTTTGCGGGTCAACAATGTCAGCCACGGACTGTCCCTACTTTCACGCGTTGAATCAATCGATATATAAGGTGGCCAAAACGACACATTGGGAGTCTTGATTTGCGTTCTTCCTTCGGGGTTGTCGATCTGTTCGCCGGACCAGGTGGTTTGGGTGAGGGGTTTGCGTCGCTTTCGGATGCAGACCAGCGGCCATTCCGTATAAGGTTCTCTGTGGAAAAGGAGGCATCTGCTCACAGCACGCTCAGACTGAGGGCATTTCTCAGGGAGTATGTTGCTCGCCACGGTTCACTGCCCAAGCAGTATATAATGTTTCACGCTGGTGCGACACCGGAACCAGACTGGTCTGCGGTCGATTCCGAAGCGTGGCGACGTGCCTCTGAAGAGGCGCGTGCTCTGGAGCTTGGCACACCGGCCGCAGCCACCGAGATGAGTAGCGCAATTCATCGGATGAGATCGGGCCACGACGACACCATCTTGATTGGTGGTCCGCCGTGTCAAGCCTACTCTTTGGTTGGCCGGGCCCGCTCGAAAGCCAA
>Ga0207866_1002993_pt1 | contig 11209 bp, 6 predicted proteins | sample HigsolmetaAR203D_FD_184835 | JGI IMG/M metagenome (GOLD analysis project Ga0207866, IMG submission 184835) | Ionic liquid and high solid enriched microbial communities from the Joint BioEnergy Institute, USA - AR20-3-D (SPAdes) (version 2) ...
AATCGCCGCCATCATCGCCATCCAAGCGTGTTTCAATTCCTCATAGGTACGATACAAACAAATAGTAGCTTCGTTTAAACGAACTCATGGCTCAGAAGTTTCAATTCCTCATAGGTACGATACAAACCTCCTGAAATCGCCGCCATCATCGCCATCCAAGCGTGTTTCAATTCCTCATAGGTACGATACAAACAAATAGTAGCTTCGTTTAAACGAACTCATGGCTCAGAAGTTTCAATTCCTCATAGGTACGATACAAACGTGTTTCCTTCGCATTCCAATTCGACCGTTCTGCGTCGGGTTTCAATTCCTCATAGGTACGATACAAACGTCAATATGTGGGACCTAACTCTGGTATAACAGAACCAAGTTTCAATTCCTCATAGGTACGATACAAACTCGACTTCCTTCTGGCAGCCCAGTAGATACGATTAACTTGTTTCAATTCCTCATAGGTACGATACAAACTTCTTGATTACCCTGACGAGTACACTGTCGAAGGAACAGTTTCAATTCCTCATAGGTACGATACAAACACGACGAAGTGACGTTTCAGGTCAGGTTTGAGAACGAGAGTTTCAATTCCTCATAGGTACGATACAAACGTTGGTGACGAACTAGGAGGAATGGACCTGAGCGGCCTAGTTTCAATTCCTCATAGGTACGATACAAACTACACTTGCGCCTATCTGGACGTGCAGGTGATGGTTGTTTCAATTCCTCATAGGTACGATACAAACCCCAAAAAGTGGCGTCCTTATGCGGTAGAATATTCTACCAAGCAATAAAAAACAACCTAAATAATGAACCTTAATTTTTTGAAAAATGACAGATTTTCTCTCTCTTTCTCGTGATTTCAATTGATTTCTTACATTTTCATTTTGTCGTCGACCCCCCGGGGTTTTTGCGCTACCGGGGGTCGACGACAAAATTGCTAGTATCTTTTATGGACCTCTGTCAATAGATTAGACAGCCGGAATTGAGAAAATTATGCAGCTTAATCGTGCATTTGTTCGTATTGAACAGGCCGTATTTCAAGGGCCTGTTTGGGTACTCATGAGATGCGTATTGGCTGCCGCGATCGGAATGCTGCAGGACTCCGTCTTTCGGCCGTTGACGGTTGTAAGCCTGATCCAGAGCTTGCAGGACCAATTTCTTGCTCATTTGCTCATCAGCGTGCCAGCCTACGATTTTTCGCGCGTACAAGTCCATCACGCTCGCGACATAGAGCCATCCCTTATCAGTCGGAACGTACGTGATATCCGTCATCCAGACTTGATTGGGAGCTTGTGACCTGAACTGACGGTTCAGCGCATTGTCATGCACCGGCAGCTTGTGGTTCGAGTTCGTCGCCGCCTTGTATTTTTTGACGGTACGCGACTTGAGCCCCAGTTCCTTCATGAATCTTGATACCCGAACACCTTGCTGGCGCGGGACATCATTCGGACTGCTGTACAGGCGACGCGAATCCACAAAGATACGGCTAATCTGTTGTTCCAGTTCTCCGTTAATTTGTTGTTCCAGTTCACTGTGACGTTGCTTTCTCTCGCTTTCCGGGCGCTTGGTCCATTGATAATAACCACTCCGGGATACGTTCAAAACCTTGCACATCTCCGAGACCAGATACTTGAAGAGATGTTTGTGGATAAACGCAAAGATCCGTTCCGGTCTTTTGTCGCTTTTTTTTAGATTTTGCGTCAATTTCTATTTCAAAACAAAATGGCAAAAATGATTTTGCACCTCAAAAGTGAACCCGATACGCACACGCGGGCCTCTTTTCTTTTTATCCCGCCGAGCCACACTGCCAAACGGGGTTCTTATTACGCTAAGATCTTTCGTTACTCGATCATTGTTGTAAATGAGAAATATACCTGAATAATAACTCTCTTGCTTCCTCAAAACTTCTGTATTCCTGTTTAAATTCGCTATAGTTGTCAATTTTGTCTTCAAAAACTTGTATTGTGGAAACCAATCGAAAAACGAACAATGCAGTTTATTGATTTGTTCCTGAGGAACATCTGCCACCTTTTCTGCAATGATGTAACTTAAAGTACCCGCAATATTCGCACAATATGTTTTAAAATCACTTGATAAAAAGTCTTCTTCTTCCGAGAGCTTCGTAAATTCGCAATGAAAATCATTTTGTATTTTTTCGATATCCCTATAAGGAAAGGGATTATTGAATTGGATTTTTTCAGCCTTTGTAATATTTCATCCACATCACTTCACCCCCGATGCATGCAATAAATTTAAATTTTACATCTTCTCCATTATCGATCTTCGTTTAGCTTAAAATAACAATGAGATAAATTAAAGGATATGAACCGATGAAGAATTTGCTCGAATATTCCATCTGTTCTTCTGAGGAGGAGATTCATCTTTTCCATTTGACGAAGAATTTAAGTAGCCACTAACCAAGCCTCTTACTTTAGGAACAAGCGACTCATTTAACGGCACAAGTTCAAGACGCATAACTTCACTTCCCAATAATTTCTACCTGGAAATTTAATATTCATCATAGCTCCCCGTTACTTCAACAAACAAAAAAGAAGCAGCCGTGTAACAAGCTCAGTTTTTCTCTGAACACTTGTTTGTTGCAACCGTCCGTTGAAACACCTTGCAACCTCCGATTGATAGCGAGTCGCCCGTTTTCATGATATGCTCGATCTGACAGTGCGCACTGTCTCATCATTCGGGGAGGGATCGCAATGATCGATTCGCGAAAAATTGGGGCGTATATTTCCAACCTTCGGAAGGAACGGGATTGGACGCAGATGGAGTTGGCCGAGTACCTCAACGTCACCCACCAGGCGGTGTCAAAATGGGAGCGAGGCGAATCGCTTCCCGATATCGCAACGTTTCCCCGGTTGGCCGAACTGTTCGGCGTGACGGTGGACGACCTGCTCAACGGTGGGGAAAAAGTGGAACAATCGAACGGATTCGAAGAGGTCGTACGAGAGATTGCGAACGATCGACCCGAACAAGTGGCGGAAATGGTCAACAGCGGCCAATTTAAAATGGACGTACTGGCCGAAATGGCACCGATGCTGAAAGCCAGCATGCTTCACCGGATCGCTGAAAGGCTGGACCGGAGCCACCTGATACCGGAGACGATTCTGAGGCTGGCACCTTTTCTGCCGCGGGAAACCTTGGATATGCTGGTCCGGCAGGCAGAAGACGGTAACCTGAATTGGGATATTGTCATCGGTCTGGCCCCATTCATCAGCCGTGAGACGTTGAGCCGGTTGGTCCGGAGCGTGATCGACGGAGAATTCGATCCGAAACGGCTTGTTCCGCTTGCGCCGTTCATGGATGGCGAACATCTGGAAGACATCGTGGAGCATCTGCCGCCGGAATCTCTTACACCGGATCTGCTGGCGAATCTGGCGCCCTTTCTCGGTAAAGACTTTCTTAGCCGGTACGTAGTCAAACTGATAAACGTGCATTCAACGTAAATTAAGGTAGCGCCATCTAGGCTCTCTGCACACAACCAATACACCGGTGCGGCGGGCTTTCATTCTCAGCATGGCTGAAAAGGAATTGCTTTGAGAGTTACGAACAAGCCTTTACAGAGGTGGATCGTTTCATTCATTACTACAACAACAGACGCATTCATGGAAATCTTCAAGTCTGGCCGCCTAAAGTCTACTTGGACAGGGTGAAATCAGGAGCGATTCAACCCGAAAAAATTGGCGACAGCTTTCCATAACGAAAAAAAGCGGCTTGTGCATTGGCGAATGCACAAGTCGCCGCAGCCTGATAAACAGGTTCCAACCCGATGTTGTTGAACCTCAGCCATTTTAAAGGGCCTTAAGAAATCATACATTTTCCTTCGCAGCAGGAACCATTCCGAACACTCCATGAATTTGATCCACCACTTCCCGCGGGTAGCCGAAAGACGGCAGGAAGTTCAGTATTTTACGGATCGGCATGCCAAGGAAGATTGGATACATCGGATTGTCCGCATCGAGCTTCATTTGGGACATGAGGAACTGAACTTGATCCGCATGCCGGCCGTCCTTCAACCATTCCTGAAGCGAATGCCGCAGCGTTAACGGCTCTCTCACATCCTCGGAAGCTGTAAATACAACGGTCCCGCTAAGACGGATATCGCGGGAGGAAGCGCCGACGAGAATCTCGAATTCGCCGGATTCAACAGCAAACTTGCCAAGATGCTCAACGTAATGGGAGAAGGCACGTTCATTCAATTCAATCTCCACGGTCTTCGTTTCTCCCGGAGCCAGCTCGACTTTCGCAAAGCCTTTCAGTTCCTTATCCGCCTTCATCACAGAAGATTTCACGTCGCGCACATACACTTGCACGACTTCTTTACCGGCGCGGTCGCCGATATTCTTCACATCAACCGTCACCTTCAACACATCGCCGTCCTTCAGGCTGTTACTGGAAAGGCGCAGATTCGAATACTCGAACTGGGTATACGAAAGACCGAATCCGAATGGATATTTCACGTCCAGTTTCTTTTTGTCGTAGTACCGGTACCCGACAAAGATGCCTTCCGAGTATTTCACTTGGTTAACATTGCCCGGGAACGAAAGGTATGACGGGTTATGTTCCAATGCCAGCGGGAACGTCTCCGGCAGCTTTCCTGAGGGATTTACCTCCCCGAACAAAACGTTCGCAATAGCCGATCCTCCGGCTTGTCCCGGCAGCCAAGCCTGAACAATAGCCTTCACTTGCGGCTCATAGGCGCCGATATCTGTCGCGGAACCGCTATTTACGACGACAATCACGTTTGCATTGACTTTCGACACTTCTTCAATCAGCCGCGTATGGCTGCGGGGAATGTTCAGGTCCGTCCGGTCAAAGCCTTCGCTCTCGATTTCTTCGGTTGTTCCCACGAAAATAACCACAGCGTCTTGGCCGGCCGCCAGTTCACAAGCCTCCTTAATAAGCTCTTCATTGTCCTCCTCATCGCCATAACCGGCGCTATAAACGGTCTGGGCGAACTTGGATATTTCATCGAGAGGAATATCCAGTTTCGCCGGGTTCATATGAGAACTGCCGCCGCCCTGAAAGCGGGGGTGTTTCGCGAACTTGCCCAAGACCGCGACTTTGGCCTGTTTGGCAAGCGGAAGAACGGCATCCTCGTTCTTCAAAAGCACGATCGCCTCTTCCGCAACTTTGCGCGCAATCGCATGATGGCGCTCCCAGTCAATCGATGAGACTTCCCGCTTGTGCTCAAGCACCTTCCGAATGACTTTCAGAATACGGCGGACATGGTCGTCGAGCTGCTCATCCGTGATCTGTTTGTTGCGATATGCTTCCAACACTTCCGCATTACGGGTTCCCGGACCCGGCATTTCCAGGTCAAGCCCGCATTGAACGGATGCAACCTTGTCGGCAACGGCTCCCCAATCGGACACGACCAAACCTTCAAATCCCCACTCCTGCTTGAGGACACCATTCAAATATTTGTCGTTATTCGCCATGTAGGTGCCGTTCACTTTGTTATAGGAACACATGACTGTCCATGGCTTGGCATCCTTGACCACCATTTCGAAAGGAAGCATATAAATTTCCCTTAAGGTGCGTTCGTCCACCTCAGAACTGACAACCATACGATTGGTTTCCTGTTCATTGGCTACAAAATGCTTGATTGACGTTCCGACGCCCCCCTCTTGTACGCCTTTCACAAAAGATGCGCCCATTTTGCCCGTTAAAAAAGGATCTTCGGAAAAATATTCAAAGTTGCGTCCGCCAAGCGGAGAACGTTTGCCATTCATACCAGGTCCAAGAAGAATTCCCACATTGTAATATTGGCACTCCTCGGCAATCACTCTGCCAAGCTCATAAACCAATTGCTCATTCCACGTAGCCGCCATCGCAGCTTCAATAGGAAAAGCAGTCGCTGGCTTCGCGTTCGAAAGCACCCCGCCCGGCTCCGTACTACTGGAAAGTCTTACACCATGTGGCCCATCGGTCATAATAATAGAAGGAATATGTAAACGTTCGACCGCTTGCGTGTTCCAGAACGAGGAGCCGGCCAGAAGGCCGATTTTTTCCTCGATGGTCATTTTGGCGATCAACTCTTCAATATTCATCGGTATATTTCCCCCTTTCATGGTTTGGCTGCCTCCCCTTAAGCTTTGACTGTCGCCAGCTCTTCAAGGAAAGCCTTCACCCGGTCACTCGAGATTTGCAGCATCGGACTTTCGGTCAACTTTCCAAGTCTGGACTTTCTGACAAATTTCAAAGCAGATCCGGAGAAGAGTTCCGGAAAATGCTTTTTCAAAAGCTGATTCGTTTCTTCTTGTTCCAGCAAATCTTCGAGTCTTGTGTTTTCGTCATAAACGACCCGGAAAAGATCAGGGTTCGTGTAAACAAACCGGTAAGATCCCGATCCGGCTTCGATGCGAAGCCCTTGTTCCATTTCCGTGACCGAAAGAATTCCTTCTGCAGATTGCAACTCCTGATTTCCTTCAAGCAACCCATTGGCTCTTGCGCCTGGAAGCACAATTTCGGCTGTCGTGTTAGCCGGAATTCGGACCCGAACCTCAATTCGGCCGTTATTCACACTCCAGGCCGATTCGATCATGCCGTACATTGACAGATGCGAAGCTTTGGCATAGGTAAGCTTGTTGAATGCGAACAGCGGCTGAATGCGAATCCGCTTATACGGCGGTTTCGTCTCATCCATATCCAGCCCGGCGATTTTCCGATACATCCAATCCCCGATTGCTCCATAAGCATAGTGGTTGAACGAGTTCATATTGTCGCTCCAGAACGAACCGTCCGGCTTGATGCTGTCCCAATGCTCCCAAATCGTGGTTGCGCCTTTCGAAATGGAATACAGCCATCCCGGATACGTTTCCTTAAACAGCATTCTTACAGCGGTTTCGTGGTAGCCGTGATCCGACAGAACATGGCAAAGATACGGGGTACCGACAAATCCCGTTGTCAAATTGTAATCATTTTCCACGATCAATTCATTCAAGTCATGCGCCACCCGTGCCCGAACACTTTCTTCGACCAAATCAAACATCAGGGCAAGAACATAGGCCGTTTGCGTCGGCGCGGCAATCCTTCCGGCAGGCGTTATGTATTCCTTGCGGAAGGCATCCACAATGTGGCGGTGAAGTTCCTCGTAAACCCGGACATCTTCCGTTTTACCGAGAACTTTGGCCGCCTTGATGAGAAGGCTTGTCGAATACGCATAAAAGGCTGTCGCAATCAAGTCTTTTGGGGTCGCGCCGGTATAGCTGTTTTCTTTGGCATCCAAGGCGAGCCAGTCCCCGAAATGAAAGCCGGTATTCCACAAATACTCGTTCTCCCCTTGCGCGCGGATATATTCCACCCAGGCTTTCATGCTCTCATACTGCTCCGCAAGCAAACGGGTGTCGCCGTAACACAAATAAACGGTCCATGGACAAATGACCGCCGCATCTCCCCATGCCGCCGAAGAAGCGCCGCCAACGACGCTCGGGATGACAAAAGGAACACCGCCGTCAGGCAACTGCTCCGCTTTTAAATCGCGCAGCCATTTCGTAAAAAAGGGGCCGCCCTGATAATTGAACAGCGCCGTCCGGATAAACACTTGCGCATCGCCGGTCCAGCCCAGCCGCTCATCGCGTTGCGGACAATCGGTCGGCACGTCCACAAAATTTCCTCTTTGTCCCCATTGAATATTGCTTTGAAGTCGATTGACCATATCGTTCGAGCATTCAAACTCGCCGGTCGGTTCCATATCAGAATGAATGACCTCTCCAACAAACGCGTCGAGGGGCAAACCTTTCTCTTGATCCGGATAACCTTCCACCTTCACATAACGGAAGCCCATGAACGTGAAATGCGGCGCATAACTTTCCTCGCCTTCACCCTTCGTAATGTACTCCACCGTCTGTTTCGCCGAACGAAGGTTGCCGAAATAAATGTTTCCTTCCCGATCCAGCACTTCGGCATGTTTGAGCACGATGCGCGTTCCAGCCGGAGCGTTCACTGTGAATCGGATACGGCCAACCATATTTTGCCCCATATCGAGCACGTGATCGCCGGAAGGCGTTACAAAAGCGGAGATGGGACGTATGGTTTCCGTTACCCGTGTTGGAACGTTTTCCTGAGCGACCAGTTGTTTCAGCGGCAGATCATAAACTTCAACGGGCTTCCATTCTTCCTCGTTGAATTCCGCATGGCTCCATCCCTTTTGTTCCAGCCGCGCATCATACGTCTCGCCGTGATAAATATTCGAATAAAGAATCGGACCTGTAGACGCTTTCCATGATGTATCCGTAACAATCACCGTTTCCGATCCGTCAGTATATTGGACATGAAGCTGCAGAAGCGCGGCGCGGCGTTCCCCATACTTGTAAAGTCTATTTTCAAACCCCATCCCGCTGCGGTACCAACCGTCCCCAAGCATAATGCCAATCCCGTTGCTGCCTTTTTGAAGACGGTCCGTCACATCGTACGTTTGATACTGGATCCGGTTGTGATAACTTGTCCAACCCGGGGCAAGCAAATCGTCGGAAATTCGTTCGCCGTTTACATACACTTCGTAAACTCCTGCCGCTGTCGCATAGATGCGGGCGGAAGCAACGTCTTTTGTCAATTCAAAGCGCTTTCGAAAAAGAAATACGGGATCAGATTTCGGATCGATTGCATTGGCATCCGGGGTAATCCATCGGGCTTTCCATTCATCCGTTTCAAGCAGTCCCATTTCCCACCAGGCCGTCTCACTCCACTCTGACTCGCGGTTATAGTTGTCCCACACTTTGACGCGATAGTAATACCGGGTGCGGGACTTGAGCTCAGGTCCGGAATATTCGACATGAATGGACTGATCGGACTCTACGATTCCTGTATCCCATATGCAATTACTGAAATCCCTTTCCGGACCCGCGACCTGAATCCGGTAGGCCTTCTGCATCGTTACCCGGCGGTCGGAATCGATCTTCCAACTGATTCGGGGCTTTCGTACATCAATGCCAAGCGGATTCATCCGATATTCGCATCTCAAGCCTTCTACTTTCAAAATGCTCATGATCTAGGTCTCCTTTCCCTTTTTTGATAATACTAACTTTTTGCGTATTCTGCCGTCAACATGGCAATAATCACCTCGATTTTTTTCCGACGAATGATGCGTCAGGCAACGGTTGCAATCCATCGAGTAGGTGGGGAGCGGCTAATCCCGCCCCCTCAAACCAACTAGCGGCGGATCCGTACGAGGCGTTTCCAAAATGTATGTATAAAACGCACATACAAAACGCCTGGATGACTCCAGATCGGCCAATACACCGATCGCTTCATGAACAACAAGATTCTATATACTTTGTCATATATTTAACGAGTGAAGCAACCTCTGTCTCTATTCCTTCCCACTTATCAACATACTTTCCTAAATAAGCCTCTCTCGCTTTGGTGAGTAATGTTGCATGCTCATTGGGTAATTGAGGTATTACCCATTCAGCCGCCATATCTTTTGATTTGATTTCACCAGTAGAAGCTGTAAGCCACATTCTGGCTAAAGTTAAAATCACATTGCGTTCGTCATCTTTAATATTTGCAATCAAATTAGGCAAAGAATCTTTAGTCGCTCTCCGTATATCGGTCATTGGTACAGGCTCAAATACTTCTGCTGCTATTGGTCCTGAAAGATTCATGCTATTATTTCTCACTTGTGCTATAAGAATTGCTAAATCCGGATTATAAGTCGGCTTGGGAATTTCCCCCTTCTCAAACTGCTCTCTAAGCCACTCACCATACAAAAATTCAGATTTGGGAGGATAACGCCAAGGAACGACATCATTTTGGTTGATGACTGTCACTTCAAGCGGTCTTATCGCATTTTTGTTTCCGACTTTCCCAGATATAAGCATTAACCTATCTGTAAGATTTTTTCGAGTACTCTCAGACAAATCACGGTTCGTTACCGCCAAAATATCAACATCGCTATTCTTGCGTAAACCGCCCATAACTGCGGAACCATACAAATATACCCCAATTAACATATGATCAAGTAGTTCCTCAATAGTTTTAAATGCTTGGACAGCTTCTTTCGGTATGATTTTGTTATTGAAATCTATACTCATTGCGATCTCCTTTCAAGCAGTATATCAATGATTTACTGCTATTAAGCCAAAATTAGGACAAAACAACGATTTTTGTTCATCTTTATCTGTCGAAACAGGAATATATATTGTACACCTCATCGTTACGCCACCTCTTCACTATGGGGTGTATTGGCGTTACCACCATTATACTTAAAGCCGCTCTGTTGTTCCATAATTCTGCCAATTCCAGCGTCAATCAACGGTATCATCATCCCCCTTACGATCCAGTGGTCACTCCATGTAGAGGGAAAGGTGCGACAGTAACTCCAGATATACAGACAAGACCTATATTGGTATGTTAAAATTTGGATATATTCTAAATTGATTGGTCGGTGACTTAGTTGATTACTAATCACTATTTTGTTCGACATGGTCATTCTACTTATTCTCCCGATGAATTAAACAGACCCTTATCAGAACGTGGAATAGAGGATGCTAAGAAAGTTACTGAAATACTGAAAAATGAAAGTATACATGTCCTCATTTCAAGTCCATATAAAAGAGCAATACAAACTATTGAAGGGCTAACTGGAATTTATGGTATTGATATCGTCATAGAAGAGGAATTTAAAGAAAGGTTATTATCTGAAAAGCCCCTAAATGACTTTGACAGTGCAATAGCTAAGGTATGGGAGGACTTTACTTTTTCTTGGGAAGGGGGAGAATCCAATATTGTTGCCCAGAAGAGGGGAGTTCGAGCGCTTGAAAAAGTATTGGAACGATATGAAGGTAAAAATATTGCAATCGGGACACATGGTAATATTATGGTTTTAATTATGAATTACTTAGATAAAAGGTTCGATTTCACATTTTGGAAACAATTAGATATGCCAGACATTTATAAGTTAAGTTTCGACAATCGGAGACTTATTGAAGTAAAACGTATATGGGACAGGAGTTAATTATGTAAAATATAACAGATGACAACAGAAATAAGAACCGCTGTCATCTGTTATATCGCTCAATAAGCAGTAATACCTTTTCTCGGCATCTTCTAGTAGACCTCTATTTAATTGAGCCTTTTGCATAATTCCGTTTCGGAGTTAGCTTCATAGCGGATCTTCGATCGACAGCAGGTATTTTGTCTTTTGGGTTTTCGTATTTTATTCTTTTGGAATTTATTGGCTAAAAAATGGGCAGAC
>Ga0207866_1002996_pt1 | contig 11200 bp, 10 predicted proteins | sample HigsolmetaAR203D_FD_184835 | JGI IMG/M metagenome (GOLD analysis project Ga0207866, IMG submission 184835) | Ionic liquid and high solid enriched microbial communities from the Joint BioEnergy Institute, USA - AR20-3-D (SPAdes) (version 2) ...
TTTTCAGCTGTCCGATTTGCAACGGAGCAATGGAGGTACTGGAACAAGGAGAAGTGGTTTGCGGCAATCGCCATAGCTTTACCATCGCAAAACAGGGGTACGTCAATTTTTTGACGAAGCCGGTCCGTTCCATGTATACGAAAAATTTGTTTGAATCGAGAAAAATGGTGATAGATGCCGGATTATACAATGAATTGCATAATCAGATTGCAAAAGTCATCGGGGATTCCGTTCAAACCATATTGGATACCGGTTGCGGGGAAGGTTCCCACTTGGTGGGAATCTGCGGGCGATTAAACAACAAAGAAGCGGTTGGTGTAGGGATCGATATTGCAAAGGAAGGGATTATGACCGCGGCAAAGTACTATGAAAAGAAAATTTGGTGTGTAGGGGACTTGGCGAGCAGCCCTTTTCGGGAAGACTCCTTTGATGTCATCCTGAATATTTTGTCACCTGCCAATTACGATGAATTTAAACGATTGCTGAAAAGTGATGGGAAAATCATAAAGGTGGTTCCCCAATCGGGATATTTGATGGAATTGCGGAAGCAAATTTTTGTCGACTCCGAAAAAGAAAACTATACCAATGAACGGACCGTCAAACGTTTTTATGAGCAATTCCCTTATGTGCAAAGACAAAGGATTACGTACAAGATGCCGATTGAAAAGGATCTGGTTCCAAGATTAATTGAAATGACGCCATTGGGATGGCATGCGGAAACAAGAGGGATTGATTTAAATGAAGTGACCATCGATCTGGAATTGCTGGTGGGGGAATGTCAACGGTGATTCGATTGAAAGAACAGGACGTTTTTTTTAAAATAGATTAATAAAACTAGATTAAGGGTAGGAATCTGCTGTGTTATATGATATCGGAGCAAAAATAGTGGGGCCGTTTCTGTCATTGAACGGTTCAAGAGCGAAAGAATTCGGCAAAGAAAATATACCGAAGGATGAAGGGTATGTTTTGGCATGTACCCACAACGGATATATTGATATTTTGAATCTGGGCCTTTCCATTTATCCCAGACAAATTCACTTTATGGCAAAGAAACAGCTGTTTGATATAAAAGGTCTGGGATGGTTGATTACGAAGTTGAACGCTTTTCCCGTTGACCGTGACAATCCGGGGCCAAGCGTCATTAAAATCCCGCTTCAATTATTGAAAAAAGGGGAAATTGTTGGTATTTTTCCGAGCGGCACCCGAACGACGAATAATAGCGAATTGAAACAAGGGGCGATCACCATTGCGCAACTTGCAAAAGCGAAAGTCGTTCCGGCGGCTTATATTGGTCCAAAAAATCTGAAAGAAGTGTTTCAACGGAAAAAAGCGTATTTGATTTATGGAAAGCCTTTTACAGTTCCTGCAGGCAAAGAGGCCAGGGAAGAATATACCGCTTTTTTGGAGAAAGAGTTTCAAAGACTAACGGAAGAACTGAAACAAAAAATAGAAATGAAATAGCACTTTCCGTCTTCGGAAGGTGCTTTTTAAAGGGGGTTATGTGATGAAACGTGTGATATTTGTGTGCTTGGGGAATATCTGCCGCTCACCGATGGCTGAAGCGGTGTTCAGGGACATGTTGAAAAAGAGAGGGTTGGAAGGCAAGATAGAAGTGGATTCGGCAGGTACAAGTTCCTGGCATGTCGGTGAACCGCCCCATTACGGCACGGTAAGTAAATTGAGGGAACATAACATTTCCACGGACGGTATCATTGCCCGTCAGTTGAAAAAAGAGGATTTTGAAAAATTTGATTATATTGTCGGTATGGATGAAAGCAATGTAAGGAATATCCGTCGATTGTTAGGTCAGCCCGACCATCCTAAAATATTCCGCTTTTTGGATTTGACAGAACACAAAAAGGATGTTCCGGATCCATATTATACAGGCGATTTCCAAGAAACATATGAATTGGTGACCGATGGATGTGAAGCATTATTGAATAAAATTTTAGAAGATATGGAAATTGGGGACCAAACATTATAAAGGTATTGCGGAGAAAAATCAAGTAGGGATTATTTTCATAATACAAATCATGTTGTATAATGGTACAGTCATATAAATTGAATGCTGATTAAATTGATATCTTAAACCAGGAAAGAGAGTGAATCCAATGGGTCGTAAATGGAACAATATTAAAGATAAAAAGGCGGAAAAAGATAAAAACACCAGCCGAATTTATGCGAAATTCGGTAAGGAAATTTATGTAGCTGCGAAAAAAGGTGATCCGGACCCAGAGTTGAACCAGGCGTTAAAAGCCGTTTTGGAAAGAGCGAAAACGTATAATGTACCGAGACATATTATTGACCGTGCTATTGAAAAAGCAAAAGGTGCGGGCGGAGAAGATTATGACGAATTGCGTTACGAAGGATTTGGCGTAGGCGGAACAATGGTGATTGTCGACGCTTTAACAAATAACGTGAATCGTACCGTATCTGAAGTGCGTGCCGCTTTCGGGAAAAACGGCGGAAACATGGGAGTGGCAGGATCCGTTTCTTATATGTTCGATCCTACAGCCGTATTTGGAATTGAAGGAAAATCCGTGGATGAAGTGTTGGAAATATTATTGGAAGCGGACATTGATGCACGGGATGTATTTGAGGAAGATAGAATGACCATTGTTTATGCGGAACCAAATCAGTTCCATGCTGCACAAGAAGCGTTCAAAGCGGCGGGAATTGACGAATTTGCAGTAGCCGAACTTACAATGATTCCTCAAACGGAAGTAAAATTAACTGGGGAAGATAAAGCAAAATTCGAAAAAATGATTGATGCATTGGAAGATTTGGAAGATGTGCAACGCGTCTACCACAATGCGGATTTGGAAGATTAATATTCCTGAATGTTGGAATTAATATTTCCCAACAAACAAAATTAGCAAAAGTCGCAATCAACGATACGGACTGTCATATACATCTTGATTTTATCTCAATGGATTGCGATATCCTGCCTCCTCAAAAGTATTGTCACGAATGAGGAGGCATTTTTTGTCGCTTGAAAAATTGTAAGAATTGACAGTTGTTGTCTTAGTTACGGTTGGGTAATCGTCATTTTCCGGGGAGCTGGACGATCAAAAAAAGCTTCTAAATCTTCCAATGTTAATACATGCAAAGGAATGATTCGATGGGGAATTTCCGCCATGTCGATTAAGTAATCGTCCTGGATGACCCGCCATATCTCCAATTCTCTCCATAAATTCGCATATTTCAACAAATAATAGGCGACATGTGGAATGATTTCGCTGCTGACATTAGACAGTTTATAGACATATTTTTTGTCCGATAAGTATCGGGCGTAAGGATTATGAGAGTCTTTTTCCACTAGCAGCGGGCTATTCAAAAGTTCATCCGGCAACCGGATCCAGAAAACCTTTTTGTCCCGGTCGATGCCTTTTAAATCCACCCCCCGTATGGCAATTTGCTCTTCCGAAAGCCCCAATGCCAAAAGTTCGTTATAGGATTTCATCTGTTCATCTTCAAGCGCTTCTTGAAAAGTGGGCAATTTTTGATTGCATGCAATAAATTCATAAATCATGACATTCCCTCATTTCCACTGATTCTTCCCCTTTTATCTCAGTTTAGTATATAGATGGAGGGAAAAATATAGATAGCTGGAACTTTTTGTTTAATCTGGCCGTATAAAAAAATAACATTTGTTGTTTATATACATTTTTTGTAAGATAATTTTATTAAGTGAACCCCAATTTGGTACAGGTTGTATAGGGGGTGCTTATAAGTGGGTAGACTTGGATAAGGGAGTGATGGAGCGATGACAAAAAAACTATGGTTTCAAGTGGGCATTGGTATTTTAATTGCTCTACTAATTATTAAATATGTAATAGAAATACATTGGATTTTTAATCCAATTGTGATCATCATAAAAACGATTTTTGTACCTGTATTATTGAGCGGTGTACTTTTTTACATATCAGAACCTCTTCAACGCTGGCTGGAAAAAAAGGGGCTGCCAAGATGGGCAAGCATATCTACAATTGTCCTGGTTTTTGCGGGTTTGGTGACCGGATTGTTGTTGATTATCGGAAACCCGATTGCCGAACAGGTGAACCGTTTAGTGCAAAACGCGCCAAGTATAGGGGACAAAATTATGGATACAACGGATTTTATTTTGGAAAATAAAGATAATTTGCCGCCGCAAGTTGAAAACTTTATCGATTCCGTTACAAATTCCATTCAAGATATTGTAGTGGTGGGAAGCAAAAGCATTGTAAACCTGGTAAGTGGTACCGTTTCAACGATTTTTACCCTGATTTTGGTGCCGTTCTTTTATATATTCATGTTAAAGGATCATGAAAAGTTTGCACCCAATATTTATAAACTCTTTACCGGTGAACGCCGGACTTGGGTGAAAAATACATTGGAAGACATCAATGAAGTGTTGAAAAATTATGTGCAGGGACAAGTGCTCGTCAGTTTGATTCTTGCCACAATGATGCTGATCGGGTATTTGATCATCGGTCTCGAATATGCGCTATTACTTGCAATTTTCTCATTCTTCATGAACATGATCCCGTTCATCGGTCCGTGGCTCTCTCTGGCGCCGGCGATTCTTGTCGCCATCATCCAAGACCCGATTTTGGTGATTTGGGTATGTGTCATTACTCTGGTTGCTCAGCAATTGGAAAGCAATTTAATCACTCCAAATATCATGGGTAAATCTTTGGACATTCATCCATTAACGGTTATTACCATTGTACTCGCTGCAGGGAATATTGGCGGATTTGTTGCAATCATCATTGGCATTCCGACTTATGCCGTATTGAAAGTCATTGTGAAAAATATTTACGAAGAGAGAAAGAAAATTAAGGAGACTGCGACGAAAACGCTATAACAAATTCCATGCCCCGCGGGTGATGAGGTATTGTATACTAAACTGTGAAAGGCAGTCGAACGATTATTAGAAAAGGGGATTTCGAATGAGCGGAAAAAAAGCGGCAATCATTCTTATGGGCATTATTCTTTTAGTAAGTCTGTTGGTCGTTATTGCATTGACCATTTTTTACGCCGTTTATGAACCATCCATCAATCAAAGCACTCAATCTTTGGAATTCATTTCATCCAATAAAAAAATATAAACACGAGCATCAAAGCTCGTGCTTTTTTTTAGAAGAACAGATTCAAAATAAGGTAAATGCCTGCAGAGATTACAGCGGATATCGGCATTGTGATAATCCAAGTCAACACGATTTTGCGGGCAACTCCCCAATTTACCCCCTTCGCACGTTGGGCAGATCCAACCCCCATAATGGATGAAGAAATAACGTGGGTTGTTGATACAGGTAAATGAATCAATGTTGCCCCGAAGATGACCGTTGCGGATGCCAAGTCAGCTGCAGCGCCGTTGACAGGACGAATTTTCATAATCTTTGTTCCAACGGTTTTGATGATTTTGTATCCCCCGATGGAAGTACCTAATCCCATTGCAATGGCGCAGGCAATTCGCACCCATTCTTGTACTTCATTATCATGTTGCATACCTGCTGCAATTAAAGCCATTGTAATAATCCCCATGGCTTTTTGGGCATCGTTTGTACCGTGCGTAAAGGCCTGTAATGCAGCGGTGAAAATTTGCATTGTCCGGAAACCTTTGTTGGTGCGATAAAGATTCAAATTCTTAAACATCAGTTTAAACAGGGACATAAATAAAAAGCCGACAGTAAACGCAATGAAAGGAGAAAAAATTAACGCTTCCAATATCCCGATAAACCCTGAGTAATTAAGAATATCAAATCCCGCGGCAGCAATGGCCGCACCTGCGATGGATCCAATCAATGTATGGGATGAACTTGATGGGATTCCAAAATACCAAGTGGCCAAATTCCATAATATTGCAGAAAGCAATGCTGCTAAAATTACGACTGAACCGGTTGTATCATCCGGTGTTTGATTCAACGAAAATGGGTCAACAATATCGCTGGCAATGGCCTTTGCCACACCTACGAAAGAAATGGCCCCAAGGAAGTTCATGCTTGCAGCAAGCAATACAGCTACTCGCGGCGGAAGTGCACGGGTGGAAACAGACGTAGCAATGGCGTTTGCTGTATCATGAAATCCGTTAATAAAGTCGAATGCTAATGCAAAAATCACAATTAATATTGTTATGATAAAAGTGGTATCCATATCCTATTTCTCCGCTCCGTTTTTACGCATTGCGCATGATGATTGTTTCAAGGGTGTTTGCTACGTCTTGACAATAATCTGCAATGTCTTCCAATTGATCGTAAATATCTTTGTACTTAATTAAACGGATTGGATCTTTTTCATTTAAAAAGAGTTGCTTAATGGAAGAACGGGATATTTCATCACACTCACGTTCATAGTCCTTGATTAAAATAATATGGTTTCTCATGGAAGGTAAATCTTTTTTATTTAACAAGTCGATTGCGGCTACAATTTCATCTGCACTTCTTGTTATGTATTTTAGAAATGCGCGCATGTTGTCATCCAATTCAGCAATTGAGAACATTTCCAAGTGTGCAAAACATTGTTCTATACCATCTAATACATCGTCCATCTTGATTGCTAATGCTAAAATATCTTCCCGTTCGATAGGTGTCATGAATGATTTGTTTAACATCACAATCAGTTCATGAATCAAATTGTCCCCATCAGTTTCATACTGTTTTACTTTGATACTTAATTCCTTTAAATCAGCCATAGAATCAACGTTAAAGTCATTGGCATAATGAACTGCATCTCGCATGTTTTCTGCAATCTTGTGCAATGACGAAAAAAATGGATCTGATTTTCTTGGATTAAACATGAATGTAATGCCCCCTGATATGCGTTAGTTTATTCAAACCTTTTTTATGATAGCAAAAAATAGTTTAAAACCATAGAATAGAGGTGCCGAAAATGACAAAATTTACATTCCTGTAATATTATTTGTAACAATTTTTTCAGATGGATCAATGGAGAAAGAAAAAAGTATATTAACGGGCACAGCCACATTAATATACTTTATTATGGTTTCTCATGATATGAAATATTCTTCCAGTTCCTTTTGCAAAAACGGTTTTGCCGATAAGAAATCAATAAACCCTTTGTATCGTTCGAATTCGTGTTTGGTTGGTTTTCTGCCGGTATAATAGGCTCGGATTAATATATTTTTTGGTGTATGCTCCATATCAATGAATTCCATCAGTTGCACTTCGTATCCGACCAATTTTAGGATTTCTGCACGGATGGAATCCGTTGCTAGGGCGGCGAAGCGCTCTTTGATTAATCCATGTTGTGTCATAATTTCCAATTGGGGAGCATTCAATTGGCTGTTCAATTCATGTTGGCAGCATGGCACGCTCAAAATGACTTTAGCCCCCCATTTTACTGCGCGGGCCAACGCCATATCGGTTGCAACATCGCAAGCATGCAACGTGACAACCATGTCCACGGAAGTTTCATCATGATAATCGCTGATGTCCCCTACAAGAAACTCCAAATGGTCATATTGCAAATCTTTTGCAATCTTGTTGCATTCCTCAATCACTTCTTTTTTCAAGTCCAGGCCCGTTACTTTGATATCCAGTCCCTTCTCCATTTTTAAATAATGATATAAGGCGAAGGTTAAATAGGATTTTCCTGAACCGAAATCGAGGATCCGGATTTGCCGGTCTTTCGGCAAATAATCGAGCGAATCATCGATAAATTCAAGAAAGCGGTTGATTTGGCGAAATTTATCGTATTTTTGTTTTTTCACTTTTCCTTCAGGGGTTTGGACACCAAGGCGCACCAGGAACGGATATGGAGTGGATTCATTCAGCAAATAATTCTTTTTGCGATTATGGGATAAAGACACTTCTTTGATTGATTCCGTTTTCTCTTCTTTCCAGAAAACTTTATTCTTTTTCGACAATTGGACTTGTATAGTGCGATCAGTGAATTGCCCATGAAATTGTCTGAATTTTTTAAAAATACTATCTAAGACTGAACAAAAATTTTCCAGTAAAACATTTTCATGCTTTAATACTCTTTCAAATTGATATTCCAGCTGAATGTGGTACTGTCCTTTAATTTCAACCGGTTTCAATTTTATCCTTTTCAACCCGTCGGATTTTTTTCTGGGCTGACTGATTGTAGCTGAAACCAATTTTTTTTGTTGGATCAGTTCCAGCAACAGCTGCTTCATTCCATCAAATTCCATTACTATCAACCTTCTTTGATATAGGATAATCGTCATTAGTTTAACATATAATCCGTGGTTTTGAATAAGGTGGAAAGCCCATGGAAAAAATAAAGTAAAAATTTCGTATGCGGAATTTTATTAGAAAATCGAATTTTTTGAAATAATATTATATTCAAGAAACATATTCATGTGGTAAAGTAATACTATAAAATAATTTTCTAAGAATCGTCCCCTTTCCGCTGCTTTATGTATCAAAGTATTCGAAAAAGAAATAGTAAAAGAAATGGAGGAATATTTTATGCAAGAATATCACTACCAGATGCTGGCAATCGTTTTGTATATGGCCGCAATGTTATTTATCGGTTGGTATGCATTCAAAAGAACTAGCAACTTAAAAGAATTCATGTTGGGAGGCCGGGGATTAGGTCCTATTACAACTGCGTTAAGTGCCGGTGCTGCAGACATGTCCGGCTGGCTCTTGATGGGATTGCCTGGCGCGATTTATGCAGCCGGTCTAGTGGAAGCATGGATCGCCATCGGGCTGACAGTCGGACAATATTTGAACTACGTTTTAGTAGCGCCGCGTTTGCGGGTTTATACACAAGTTTCAAAAGATTCCATTACGATCCCAAGCTTTTTGGATAACCGTCTACGTGACAATACAAAATTGTTGCGAATTGCTTCAGGAATCGTCATTCTAGTATTCTTCACATTCTACGTGTCATCCGGTATGGTATCTGGAGGGAAGTTTTTCCAAAGTTCCTTCGGGCTTGATTACCACTTAGGGATGATTATTGTGGCAGCGGTAGTCGTTTTATATACACTCTTTGGCGGCTTCTTGGCGGTAAGTTATACGGATGTGGTACAAGGGACAATCATGTTCCTGGCATTGATCTTGGTTCCGCTTGTAGGTATTTTCTTTACAGGTGGTTTCGGAGATACCCACAGTGCCATCACAACTGTAAATACGGAACATTTATCTTTACTTCCGTCAACAGCGGCTGCAGCCGGAATTATTTCATCAGTCGCATGGGGTCTTGGATATTTCGGTCAACCGCACATCATCGTTCGCTTCATGGCGATAAACACGGTGAAAGAAATGAAAAGTGCCCGTCGCATTGGAATTGGGTGGATGATTCTAAGTTTGGTCGGTGCGATCTGTACAGCGCTTGTAGGGGTTGCGTATTTCCAACAAAATGGATTGACGCTTGACGATCCGGAAACCATTTTCATTGAAATGGGGCAAATCTTGTTCCATCCATTTGTTGCCGGAGTTTTATTGGCAGCCATTTTGGCGGCGATTATGAGTACAATTTCATCTCAATTAATCGTTACTTCTTCCGCTTTGATTGAGGATATTTATAAAGCATTATTTAAAAAAGACGCTTCCGACAAGCATTATGTGACAGCCGGACGATTAGCCGTTTTGGTTGTATCCATTATCGCCATGATTTTAGCTTGGAATCCAAATAACTCCATTTTGGATTTGGTAGGATTCGCTTGGGCAGGGTTCGGTTCAGCCTTTGGTCCGATTATCCTTTTGGCATTATATTGGAGAAAGCTGACGAATATCGGTGCATTAAGCGGAATGCTCGTCGGTGCCGTGGTTGCATTTATTTGGGGTCAATCTTCCACACTTTCCGGAATCATTTATGAAATGGTGCCAGGATTCTTCTCCTGCTTGATCGTTGCGTTGGTTGTAAGTTTAATCACGTATAAACCAAATCCGGAAATTGAAGAGGAATTCAATCAAACTTTGGAAGTTTTAAAAACGGAAAAAGAAAAATAATATATTATATAGAAGGATCCACACAATAGGTGTGGGTCTTTCTTTTTATGGGAATGGTATACTGAAATTATAAGGATGAGCCGTATTGGAGGGAAAAGGATGACGCGATTAAAAGAAGTGGAGGCGCCGAAAGAAAAAGCGATATTAGTCGGCGTCAATTTAGGCGATCCAAATTTTGAATATTCCATGGAAGAATTGGCAAATCTTGCGGAAGCTTTGGAAGTGGAAGTGTTGGGGCAAGTGACACAAAATTTGGAACGCATCAACCCTTCGCATTATGTGGGAAAAGGAAAAGTGGTTGAAATAAAGAATTTCTTTGATGAGACGGGAGCGAACCTCATCATATTCAACGATGAACTTTCTCCATCTCAAATTCGCAATTTGGAACATGATTTGGATTGCAAAGTTATTGACCGGACAACATTAATTTTGGATATTTTTGATCGGCGTGCAAAAACGAAAGAAGCAAAATTGCAAGTGGAGTTGGCTCAGCTGCAATACATGCTGCCAAGGCTTGTGGGACTGCATTCTTCCTTATCGAGACAAGCCGGTGCGACAGGCGGTAGTCTCCGGAACAGAGGGCTTGGTGAAACAAAGTTGGAGCTCGATCGCCGGAAAATCGAGGACCAAATTGCAAGGCTGCGAAAAGAGCTTGAGGAAGTGGAAGAGCAGAGGGAGACCCAGCGAAAGAAACGGCGAAAAAATGAAGTACCCGTCGTATCGCTTGTGGGGTATACAAATGCCGGAAAATCGACGATCATGAACAAATTGATTGGGAAATTCGGCCATGCGGAAAAAGAAGTATTTGAAAAGGATATGCTTTTCGCCACATTGGATACCTCAGTCAGAAAAATTGAATTGCCGGATAAAAAACAGTTTTTGCTTACGGATACCGTTGGATTTGTCAGCAAGCTTCCCCATCAATTGGTAAAAGCTTTCCGTTCCACATTGGAAGAAGCAAGGGAAGCGGATCTGTTGCTGCATGTTGTTGATGTTTCCAACAAGGAATACAGGTTTATGATGGATGTGACAAATCAGACGTTAAAAGAAATCGGGGTTGAAAATGTGCCAACCCTTTACATTTATAATAAGTGTGATTTGGCCGGAGTCCCTTACCCACAAGTTTACGGAGATGACCTCTGGATTTCTGCAAAAGAAGAAAAAGGGCTGGATGAGTTGATCGATTGTATTCGGAAACATATTTTCTCCGATTATTATACGTGTGAAATGATCATCCCTTTCCATCGGGGGGATATCGTTTCATATTTGAATGA
>Ga0207866_1003000_pt1 | contig 11192 bp, 5 predicted proteins | sample HigsolmetaAR203D_FD_184835 | JGI IMG/M metagenome (GOLD analysis project Ga0207866, IMG submission 184835) | Ionic liquid and high solid enriched microbial communities from the Joint BioEnergy Institute, USA - AR20-3-D (SPAdes) (version 2) ...
ACCATCGCTCAACCTGTAGTGGCGACACCCGCCACAACCCGGACAGCGTTTCATCTCCAAATCCTCTCGGATTTGGTCCGGTTTGGCTAGGAATTACCTAAAAATAAGGCCCGGCGATGCCGGGCTTCTTTAATGCTGGTTGCGGGGTCCGGATTTACCGCTCGCTTTGCTCGCGTTGACCTTCGGCGCTGACGCGCCTTGGTCCGAACCGGTTGGCTCGTTCACCGAGCCCTCACGTCCAAAAACGCCAAAAGCCAGCCCTTGGGGCTGGCTTTTATCGTTTTGGTTGCGGGGGCCGGATTTGAACCGACGACCTTCAGGTTATGAGTCGTGTCGAACGAACCATGAACAATCACTCGGAACCGCGAGTTCTTGCGCAGTTTCCGACACTTGCCGATCCCGGAGGCGAGGCCCCGCTTCGCACGATCTGTCGGGATTGCGCAGCGTTTTTCGGCCTCGTGCTTCCACAATGCTTCCAAGGGGCCGTGACCTGATTTTCCGGTAGCACGACCATCAGGCGGCGGTGAGCGACCAGAAGCCGAACTTCCTGCCGTGTTCCTCCTTCAGTCGGGCGACATAGGCGTCGTGCGTCTCGAACGCACCGAAGTCCGGGATGTCGCCCGCGAGCCGCGCGCAGCTGGCGAGGTGCTCGGCGGCATAGCGATACCGTTTCGCCCGGGATTTGGTGAGCGTGAAGTCGATCATCGCGCGGAGCACCAGCGTCGCGGCCAGCGGATGACGCTCTGACAGGGCATCCGCCGCGGGGACGAGATACTCGTAGTGATCCCCGTCGATCTCGTCATGTCGGGCCTCGAGGAGCTCGGCGGCCCGATCCAGTGCCGGCCAGTCGAGGAAGAACTGCAGGGCGTGAAGAAGGCTCGGATAGGCCATGGCGTGCGCCATCGCCCGCTCCTCGGCCCCGATGTCTTCGAAATCCGGCAGACGCTTCAGATAGGCCCGCAGGTGCTCACCTGACAGGTCGTGCTCAAAACATGCCCAGCGAAATGCCTGCGCCTCGTCTTTCCGGTCAAGCGCCTCCAGCACAGCCAACCGGGCGTCCTGCCACTCGGGCGGGATCCAGCGCGCCTGGTCCACCTCGGCCCGCTCGATGAAGCCAAGCGCGTCCCCTGCCCTGCCGGCCGCCAGCAAGCGCTGTGCGATCTCGGCCGCGATCTTCGGCACCTTGCGGGTCTTGGGATCGTACTGCGCGATGAAGCCATCGACGTCGCCCTGTACGTCGGCGATGTCCTTCAGCGCCATTTCGACAGTACTCTGCCGAGCGCGCTCTTCCATCTCATGGGCATAGCGCGTACCGCCGCTGCCCCAGCCGACGGCCTGCCATTCGCTCTTTGGCGGCACCGGCACGGGCGTGCGTCCAAGCTCCTCGACCAGTGTCTTCAGATGCGCGACGCCCTCAGGGCCCAGCGCCGGGGCGATGATGCCGATCAGGCCGTCATACTGACCGAAGCCGTTGTCCTGCAACGCATCGAGAACCTGCCGCGCCAGCGCCTCCGGCGCAGCACCTGCCGCCTTGGCCACCTCGCCCAGATCGGCGCAGGCCTGGTGGAAGATATCGATGACGGTGCCGCTGCTGTCATCGCAGCGTTCGAACACCGGCGTGGCCAGTCCCATGAACCGCCACAACAGCGCCAGCGCCTCACCAGGATCGTGTGGGGCGATCTGTTCCATTATGGCGCTGCGCTGGGTCTGAAGATCCTTCACCAGCGCCTTGCGGTTCTGCCAGTTCACGAAGGTCCGCGCCCTTGCAATGCTGGTCAGCCGCTTGGTGATCTCCCGCGCCGCTTCCCTCGGGCCCTCCGCTCCGGCGAGAGCCAGCCGCAGCTTGCGCTTGGCAGCGGCATCGCCTGTGCTGATCTCGATCAGCAGCTGCGCCAGACGCTCAGTGCCGAGCGCCTCCAGGTTCTTTGCATTGAGGGTGGATTTCGACGCCATCGGGACTCCGTTTCTTTTCACAGACCATAGCAACGCGAGTGGGCGACCGGAACCTGCGTTCTGATTCGCTGGGCTCGTCCATTTCCCGCATCAGCGCGCCGAAACGCCTTGCGCGGAACCACGCGCCATTTCCTTTTTCTTCGCGATTTCAATGTGTTCGTTGACTGTCGCTCGCACTTCAGCACTGTGGAACGGCAAAAGAACCACCGAAGAGCGCCATGCCCAGGATCACCAAACGCCTCGTCGACGCCGCAGAAGCCCGCTCCGCCGAATACTTCGTCTGGGACAGCGAGATCCCCGGCTTCGGGCTGCGCGTGCTGCCGAGCGGGCGCAAGGGCTACGTGGTCCAGTATCGCGCCGGACGTCGATCCCGGCGGATCAGCCTCGGGCCCAGCACGGTCCTGACCTGCGAGCAGGCGCGCAATCGCGCCATCGCCATCATCGCCGCCGCGCGCAATGGCGAAGACCCCGCCGCCGAACGCGACGCGGGACGCAAGGCAATCACGGTGAAAGAACTGGCGGAGCGGTTCGACCGGGAACACATCTCGGTGCGCCTGAAGGCCAGCACGGCAAAGGAATACCGGCGAAACCTGCAGCGCTTCATCTTGCCCGCGCTTGGGCAGCTTACGGTCACCGGAATCACCCGCGCGGACGTTGCGAAATTTCATCACGACCTGCGCCACATCCCCTATCAGGCGAACCGTTGTCTCGAGGTGATCTCGAAGATGTTCAGCCTCGCCGAAATGTGGGGCCTGCGTCCTGACGGCACCAATCCGCGAAAGCACATCCGGAAGTACCCCGAGGAGAAGCGCGAGCGTTTCCTCAGCGCCGCCGAACTGCGCCGGATCGGCGAAGTGCTGCGCGAGATGGAGGCCGAAGGGATCGAACTGCCGTCGGCCATCCTGGCCGCGCGGCTGCTGATCCTGACCGGCTGTCGGCTGAACGAGATCATGACGCTGAAATGGGCATACGTCGATCTGGCCGAGCGCGCCCTCCGCCTGCCGGATTCCAAGACAGGCGCGAAGATCGTCCATCTTGGCCAACCCGCCGTCGACCTGCTCCGCAACGCCCAGCGCATAGACCGAAACCCGTGGGTCATCACCGGCACCCTGCCGGGCAAGCGCCTGAGCGATCTCCAGCCCTTCTGGCAGCGCGTCCGAGCCCGCGCCGGCGTCAAGGACGTGCGCATCCACGATCTGCGCCACACCTTCGCCTCCACGGCCGTCGCGTCGGGTCAGGGCCTGCCGATGATCGGCAAGCTCCTGGGGCACACCCAGGTTCAGACAACGGCGCGCTACGCGCACTTGGCCGCCGACCCGGTCAGAACTGCCGCCGACAGCATTTCCAAGCGCCTAGCGGAGGCCATGATATAGCACATGCTATATCGCACTTGACATAGCACGCGGCGTAAGCGTAGCCTTCGCGGAGCTACGATCCGCTGCGAAGGCACCCCGATGCGACAGGCCAGCGCCGACATCCCCGCCGATTATCCGGTCCGCGTGAGGTCCGTGAGGGGGCGCCTCGAGCTGACGCAGGCGCAGCTAGCCGAGCGAATCGGCGTATCGTTTGCAACCGTGAATCGGTGGGAGAACGGCCAGTCCAAGCCGAATCGGCTGGCTTGGCAGCAGATCGTTGACCTCGAATCCGAGTTTGCGGCCTCGCAGGAGAGGGCCGCGCCCGCGGCTGTTCCCGCAGAAGCTCCGTCAATGCTCGACTTCGCGGCGAAGCCTGCCGTGGTTGCCGCCGTGGCCGAGGCGAACCGCCTCGCCTACGGCCATCTCTTCAATCCGGCCTTCGCCACGGAGATATCGCTGATCGATCCGCTGCCGCACCAGCGGATCGCCGTCTACGAGCATATGCTCGGCCTGTCGCCGCTGCGGTTCCTTCTGGCCGACGACGCCGGTGCCGGCAAGACGATCATGACCGGCCTCTATCTCCGGGAGGTCTTGGCACGGCGCCTCATCAAGCGCGTGCTCGTCGTCCCCCCGGCTGGCCTGGTCGGCAACTGGGAGCGCGAGATGCGCACCCTGTTCCGCCTCCCGTTCCGGATCGTGCGCGGGGCAGATGCCCGCACCGGCAATCCATTCGTCGGAGCAGATAGCGACCGCCTCATCGTCAGCGTCGACACCCTTGCCGGCGAGCGCATGTTCGCCCGGATGCGCGAAGCGGTCGCCTCAGGCGCCGCCTTGCCATACGACCTTGTGGTGTTCGACGAGGCCCACAAGCTGGCCGCCGACCGCGAGCAGGACTTCTACGTCCGCAAGACCGACCGCTACCGCCTCGCGGAGGCGCTGGCCGGCCTGCCGGCCGATGACCCGCGATGGGACCTTGGCTGGTCGGCGACGCACATCCTGCTGCTGACCGCGACGCCGCACATGGGGAAGGATTTCCCCTATTACTGCCTGTGGCGGCTCCTGGCGCCAGACGCTCTCGCCACTTTCGATGCGTTCCAGGCCTTTCCAGAGGCACAGCGCCGCCGGCACTTCATCCGGCGCACCAAGGAGGAAATGGTCCGCTTCGACGGGCAGCCCCTCTACCCGCAGCGGCAGTGCGACACCCTCAGCTATGAGCTGAGCCCCGCGGAGCAGCAGCTCTACGAGGCGACGACCAGCTACATCACCGAGACCTACAACAAGGCGCGCATCCTGAACCGCTCCGCGGCACGCCTCGCCATGAGCGTGTTCCAGCGCCGCCAGGCCAGCTCGACCTATGCGTTGATGCGCTCCTTCGAGCGCCGCCTGGAGCGGCTGGACGAGGCCATCGAGCTCGTCCGCTCGGGCCGCGCCGAAGAGCTGGAGCGCCGCCAGAAGCGCATCGGGGAGACGCCCGACTTCTTCGAGACCCGCACCGCCGACGAGGATGCCGACGACACGGGCGAGCGGGAGCGCCACGAGGAATTCGAGGAAAGCGCCCTGGGCGGCCTCGTCGCGCTGACCCTAATGGAGCTCCAGGAGGAGCGCGCCGAGGTCGAGACCCTGCTCGCCCATGCGCGGCGCCTTGCCGATGCGGGCGAGGATTCAAAGTTCGAGAAGCTCCGCGCGGTGCTGCGGGACCCGAAATTCGCCCGCGAGAAGTTCATCATTTTCACCGAGCACCGCGACACGGCCGAGTTCCTGGTGCGCCGTCTTGAAGGGCTTGGCTTCACCGGACAGGTCGCGCTGATTCATGGCGGCCTCGACTACCGGGACCGCGAGGCGCAGGTCGAGCTGTTCCGGCGCCCGCTGGACGAAGGGGGCGCCAACTATCTGGTCGCCACGGACGCCGCTGGCGAAGGCATCAATCTGCAATTCTGCTGGCTCATGGTGAACTACGACGTGCCGTGGAATCCGGCACGCCTCGAGCAGCGGATGGGGCGCATCCACCGCTATGGGCAGAAACGGGATCCCGTCATCATCGTCAATCTCATTGCGGGGGAGACGCGCGAGGGCCGGGTCCTGAAGACGCTGCTCGACAAGCTGGAGCTGATCCGCAAGCAGCTCCGGTCGGACAAGGTCTTTGATGTCGTCGGGCGGCTGTTCGAGAACGTGTCGCTCAAGGCCTATCTGGAGATGGCGGCGACAGAGGACGGCGCCCGCGCTGCCATCGAGGGCATCGGCGGGCTGCTGACCGAAGAGCAGGTGCGCGCGCTCGAAGAGCGGGAGCGCGCCCTGTTCGGGGGCGGCGACGTCAAGAGCCACCTCCCCGAGCTCAACGCCGCCATGGAGCAGGAGCAATACCGGCGCCTGCTGCCCGGATACATCCGCCGCTTCGTTGAGAGCGCAGCGCCCCTGATCGATCTGCGGCTGGAGGGCGATCCCGACGGCATCTTCGAGCTCATCCCGGAACGCACGCGCGGGCTCGATCCTGTGCTCAGCGCGATGGAGTTCTATCCGAAGGAGATGCAGGGCCGGCTGACCATCTATCGGCCCAGGGACCGCACCGATGCCATCTGGATGCACCCCGGCGAGCCGGTGTTCGACCGCTTCTGCACCACGCTGCTCTCGCGCCGTGGGGACGAGGCGCGGCGCGGCGCGATCTTCGTCGATCCGCACGCCAAAGCCCCCTACCTCTTCCACCTCGCCCAGGTATCGGTCATCCGCCGCCTGCCGGCCACGGAGGCCGCCGAGCTATTCGGGGATCACACCGGGCGTCAAGACGGCCTCCGTTCAGAGATCATCGAGAGTCGCCTGATCGGGCTAAGGCAGGAAAGCGACGGCACGATCGTTCTCTGTCCGTTGGAACATTTGCTCCTATTGCGGGGCGCGCATAACGTGCCTCCTGGCAGCGTGCCGCTCGCCCGGCTTGCGCGGGGGCTGACCGACGCCGCCGCCGAATGGCTCAAGGGCGACGCGCTCGCCCGCTTGGTGGAGGAGCACCGCGCGCGCATCGAAAGCACCCTGCCGGAGCGTGTCGATTGGATCACCCGCGGCTACGACCACAAGACGGCCGAACTGATCGCGAAGCGGCAGCGCGTCAGCGAAGCGGCCCGCCAAGGCGATCCCCATGCGAAGGCCGAGCTCACCAGGGTCAAGGACCAGCAGCGCCAGCTCGCGGCCGAGAAGGAGCGGCGGCTCAAGCTGCTGAAGATGGAGCCGGCCCTGATTGTTCCGGGCGATGCGGAGATGGTTGCGCACGCTCTCGTTCTGCCCACTGACGATCCGGAGGAGCAGCGGCGGCACGACGCCGAGGTCGAGGCGATCGCCATGCGTCTGGCGCGCGTGCACGAGGAGGCGGCAGGCGCCACCGTCCATGACGTGTCGCGGCCCGAGCTCGCGCGGGCGGTCGGCCTCACCGACTGGCCAGGATTCGATCTCCGCTCGCTGCGTCCTGCCACCCCGCACGCGCCCGCGGAAGAGCGCGCCATCGAGGTCAAGGGCCGCGCCGGCTCCGGCGGCGTGGAGGTCAGCGAGAACGAATGGGCGAAGGCCTGCAATCTGCGTGACCGGTACTGGCTCTACGTCGCCTTCGACTGCGCCACGCCCCGGCCGCGTCTCGTGAAGGTCCAGGACCCGTTTGGAAAGCTGCTGGCCAAGGCCAAGGGCAGCGTCCTGATCGCCGAGACCGAAATCTTGATGGCTGCCACTGACTGAGGGGGCATATGAAGATCTGCTACGTCGATGAGAGTGGCAACAGCTCCCAGGATCCCTGCCTTGTCATGGTCGGGGTCCTCGTTGATGCCTATCGCCTGAACCGTACGCGGGAGGAATTCGCCGAAATCTTCGACGAAATTCAGAACCTTTTCGAAGAGAACCTAAGGGAACTCAAGGGCTCGAAGATGATCTTCGGCCGGGACCGGTGGAGGAAGGTTGATCCGGAAGTCCGCAAGAGGATTGCCGGCTATCTTTGCGACTGGATCGCCGACCGCAAGCATTACCTTGCCCTCTCGGCAATCGACCGGAACAAGCTGACGAAGGATAAAACTGCGGGCGTTCCGAAGGAATGCCGCGACGAATGGCTGGCCGGAGGTCTGCACATCGCATTGCAGATTCAGAAGTCCCATCAGGGCAAGGACAAGAACAAGGGACATACGTTCCTGATCTTTGACGACAACAAAGCGAAGGCAGACGCGCTGAGCGATCTTCTGTGGCAGCCGCCGGAATGGACCGACGACTATTACGCCAAGCAGAAGAAGCAGAATCGGCTGGACCAGATCGTCGATACGACCTTCAGCATCAAGTCGCACCATGCCGGCCTTGTGCAGGTCGCCGATCTCTTTGCGTTTATCTTTCGGCGCTACGCCGAGATGAATGACTTCGGGAAGCCCGAGGAATGGGCGGGCGAGCAAGCGCTGATCGAAGATTACGTAGCCACCCTGTCAAGCAGGCTCCTTCCTCGCGGCTGCCGCTGGCCCGCGAGACAGAATGGAGCCTCGTCACGATGGTTCAACTCGATCGCGCCGGCTTCGCTCATGTCTTTGGGGAAATGATTATGCAGAACGGCAAACGCCTCATCGAGGTCGACTTCCCGCTGGAGCAGGTATCGCTTGACTCGGTGCATGAGAAGAACGTCCGGCATGGGCACATTTCAACGCTGCACATCTGGCCGGCGCGGCGGCCGCTCGCGGCAAGCCGGGCGGCGCTGATCGCAACGCTCTTGCCCGATCCGGGCAACGAGGAGGAGCGCAAGGCGATCTATCGGCGGCTTGCCGGCACGGTGAAGGAGAAGATCGAGCAGAAGAAGGTCGGCGGACGGACGCTCGAAATCCGCAAGCGCGAGACGGAGGGCGGAATCCTGCATTGGGGGCGGGAGAACGGCCCCGATCTCGACTGGTTCCGGGAGAAGATCCGCGAGGCCTATGGCGGGCGCGCGCCGAAGGTGCTGGACCCTTTCGCGGGCGGCGGCGCGATCCCGCTCGAGGCCATGCGCCTCGGCTGCGAGGTGACGGCGATCGACATCAACCCGGTCGCCTGGTTCATCCTGAAATGCACGCTCGAATACCCGCAGAAGCTCGCCGGCCAGACCCGGCCGCTGCCGGACTTCGCGCTTCATGACCGCGCGTTCATGGAGTCCTTCCTGAAGGCAAAGGGCTTCAAGGGCGCGGCGCTGAAGCGCCAGCTCGCGAAGCTCGGCCTTGATGAGGATGCGAAGGAGGCGGAGCCCGAGCTGATCGCCCACGATCCACTGCTCGAGGCCGATCTCGCCTGGCAGGTGCGCGCCTGGGGCCGGTGGGTGTTGGCGCAGGCGCGCAGGAAGCTCGCCCATCGCTACCCGACCTATGCCGAGTTCCAGCCGCTGAAGCCCGGCGGCAAGCCGTTCGAGCCGAAGCCGCTGCAGCTGCTGGAGCCGGACGAGGACGGCAACGTCGATGTCGCGCCCCTCAATGCGGGCTTCGGCAAGGCCTATCTTGACGATCCGCGCAACCCGCGCTGGGTGGCGAAGCCGACGGTGGCCTATCTCTGGGCGCGCACGGTGCGCTGCAAGGGCTGCCGCGCGACCATTCCGCTGCTCAAGACCCGCTGGCTCGCCAAGAAGGACAACAAGCGCGTCCTCCTGACCATGACGCCGAACGCGGACCGCACCGGCGTCGTCTTCGGCATCGAGAACAACGTGCCGGTGGTCGGGGGCAATGCCGCGCAGCGCCGCGAGCACGATAAGCGCCGCGGCGCCGGCACCATGAGCCGCTCGGGCGCGCAGTGCCCCTGCTGCCCGACGATCATGACAATGGAGGACATCCGGCTCGAAGGGCGCGCCGGCCGGCTCGGTGCGGTGATGACGGCGGTGGTCGTCGATGGGCCAAACGGCAAGGAGTATCGGCTGCCAACCGCCGCCGAGATTCGCGCCGCAGAGGTGTCGAAGGCCGAACTCGATGCGCTTTACGCCAACATTCCGTTCGGCCTGCCGACGGAGCCAACACCGACAAATTCCCAATACTCGGGTGTCTACAATTATGGCTTCGACCAGTGGGCCAAGCTGTTCACGGATCGACAGATTTTAGCACTTGGCCATTTTATCGAAGTCCTTCGCGAATTCGATACAGGAACACTTGTTGACTCTGCTGAATGGCGGGACGGCATCTTCACCGGACTTCTTCTAGGATTCCAGAGGTTACTCGATTTCGCTAACATGGGATGTCAGTGGAAAATCGACGTTCCGACAATTAACCACTCCTTCGTTCGCTTCGCGCTTCCGATAAGTTGGGATTACTGCGAGGCCAACACTCTTAGCGACTTGGCCGGCGGTTATCGGATCTGTGTTGATAGAATTGCTACTGCCTACGACAGCTTGAGCTCCTGGAAAATTAACGCCCCGATGCCTCTCGTTCTGGCAAAATCCGCAACAGGTAACGTCGAAGAGTCTAGCTTTGACTGCGTTATCACGGACCCACCGTATTACGACGCCATCCCCTATTCTGACCTTATGGATTTCTTCTACGTATGGCTGCGGAGACAGCTTTTTGGCACATCAGAAGAATTCGATAGGGTCTTCACCGGAGAACTCAGCCCTAAGTGGGATCATACCCGTGATGACGGAGAGTTGATTGACGACGCAAGTCGTTTTGGAGGGGACAAAGCCGCTTCAAAAAAGAACTACGAAGAAGGGATGGCTCGAGCGTTCCAATCTTGCCATGCTGCTCTCAGGCCTGATGGCCGTTTAGTGATCGTTTTTGCGAACAAGCAGCCGGACGCGTGGGAAACGCTAGTAGCTGCTTTGATTCGTGCAGGTTTCGTCGTTGACGGCTCTTGGCCGATCCAGACCGAACAAACCTCACGCATGCGCGCTCAGTCATCAGCCGCATTGGCCTCCAGCGTGTGGCTTGTGTGCAAGAAGCGCCCGCCAGCCCGGCCAGGTTGGGACACTGCTGTGCTCGCCGAGATGCGCGAGCGCATTCATACACAGCTTCGCACATTCTGGGACGCCGGCATCCGAGGCCCGGACTTCGTCTGGGCGGCGACGGGGCCGGCACTCGAAGCCTTCTCGAAATACCCCGTGGTGAAAAAGGCCGACGAGCCCAATGCGCAGATGACGGTCTCGGAATTCCTGCGCGAGGTCCGCCGTCTGGTCGTGGACTTCGTCGTGGGCCGCGTGCTGACGCACGGCGAGGCGACGGAGATGGCCTCCTCCCTCGATGAAGTCACCTCCTATTATCTGCTGCATCGAAATGATTTCGGCCTCGACGATGCGCCGATTGGCGCCTGCATCCTCTATGCGCTGTCGTGTAACCTCTCTGACGGTGATCTGGCCGACCGCTTCGACATTCTGTCCCGGACCGGCGGCACGCTCTTTGATGACCTGGACGACGCCGAGGATACTGACGAGGAAGGCGGTGCCGATACCGAAGACGCCGAGAGCGGCTCCGGTGGCAAAGGAAACAAGGTCAAGCTGAAGCATTGGCACCAGCGCAAGGCCAAATGGCTCGGCTACGAAGGGCCGGGCGGCCGTCCGGTGCCACTGATCGACCAGGCGCACCGGCTGATGCATCTCTGGCGCACCGGCGAGGAGGCTAAGGTCGACGACTACCTCGACACGCGCGGTCTCAAGCGGAACGCGCTGTTCGCCCAGCTTCTCCAGGCACTAATCGAGCTGGCCCCGGCCGGGTCCGAGGAGCGCTCGATCCTGGAATCCCTCTCGAACCACATTGCCTCGCGCGGCGGTATCTCAGCGCCACGGCAGATCGGCATGGAGGTCTGATATGGCACCGAAACTCCCCTGGACCCCCTGGCACGGCGTGGTGAAGCTGCGCGAGGACGTGCGCACGGGCACGCTGTCGCTGGCCGATTTCGCCGCCGATCTGCACGACGTGATGATGCAGAAGGGCGCGC
>Ga0207866_1003006_pt1 | contig 11179 bp, 8 predicted proteins | sample HigsolmetaAR203D_FD_184835 | JGI IMG/M metagenome (GOLD analysis project Ga0207866, IMG submission 184835) | Ionic liquid and high solid enriched microbial communities from the Joint BioEnergy Institute, USA - AR20-3-D (SPAdes) (version 2) ...
CGTCGACGATGTACTTGGCCCGCCCGGAATGGAACCACTCACGCGTCAGCCGGTTGCGGTCCAACGGAAACACACCGTTGAGGAACGTATCCCACTGCTGAATCGTCAGCGTCCGACCCTTGCCATCAACGAGGCTGAGCTCATTGTCCAAGCCCGCATGCGAGGTGCCGGTGCCCACAAACACCGACGCGACAGCAGCCACCATCGCGACCAGCACCCGACTGAGTACCTTCATGTTCTCCCTAGCCATGTCCGATACGCGTCCGCCGCGAACGCGTAGCTGTTACCGGTTGGTCGGTGACCCGCCGCTGGGCCACCCACCGCGCTCGAGCAACGTGTGTCGTCGCTTAGTGACTTCACAGGTTGCTTTTACGCTCCGCTCAGTGTTGACAGGAGGAACATAACGGCACTGAGGCCAACCGGCAACGCGAGCAGCGACATTTATTCCCGATTCCCGGCCTGAACTGGAGTTACTCACAGTTTCTGTTCGCCGCGACGATAACGCTTGCGCGTTGCGGGCTACCGGGCGCAGGACCGCCGGGTCGGCCCGCTACCTCGGGTTTTGCCATGACGCTCGGCGGACCAACGCCATCCGGGCGATCGCAGCGAATTCTCGAGAATGACTAGCCAAACCGGCCCGATGGGTTTGCGGTGATCAAGATCACCGAGCCTTAACACCGGACGTCATCTCTGCGTAACACGGAATTAATCTTCGGCCACGCCGAATCGGTGTTGCCGGCCAATCTTTTCTGTCGGACAGAACAAAACAACCCCCGGATCGCTCCGGGGGTTGTTCTGCGCCGGTCGGGAGATTCGGAACGTCAGTTCATGTTCCAGGGCTCGCCGTAGGTGGTGACACTGTCACCGGTCGAGGAGATCAGCCGCGCGAACGGACGCAGCAGCACACCACCGGCCGCACCGGTCACCGTGCCATGCGCGTTCGACACCGCCACCTCACCGGTCGGACCCGCGACATCCACCGAGAACGTCGCGACCTCCTGAATACCCGGACCATTACCGAGATCCGCACTGATCGACACACCCGGGAACAGGTTCGGGGTGATCACCGAGTCCAGACCGAACGGCGGACCGGTGATGTCGCCGTCGTCGATCAGAATGTTCGGCGTGGTGTAGCTGAAGTTGATCCCCACACCCAGCGACCACGGGAACCCGATCTGGTAGCCCAACTCGAGCGTGCCCTCGAACTCCTCGGCCTCCGGCCCGTCGACGATGTACTTGGCCCGCCCGGAATGGAACCACTCACGCGTCAGCCGGTTGCGGTCCAACGGAAACACACCGTTGAGGAACGTATCCCACTGCTGAATCGTCAGCGTCCGACCCTTGCCATCGACCAGGCTGAGCTCATTGTCCAACCCCGCGTGCGAAGTCGGCATGCTCACCCACAGCATGGCCGCGACCATCACGACTACCTGCCAGATCCGGCGTACGACGCCCCTCATTGCGCTCCTTTGCGTGCAGTGTGCGTGGGCGCCCTCGCGCCCCGCTGTCCCCGACACTGGTCGGCGCGGGCGCGGATAAGTTCCGCCGATGAGGCGTACACCACATCCGCCGGGTACATCGAGCGCTTTTCCGGTCGTCTTCCGGATCGCCGGGAACTCTTCGGCGACCGCCACCGACCAATGACGACGTGGATTGCGAAGTGGATTGCGAACGTGTACGCGTGGCGTTGTCGGCGCGGATCGACAACGAGTGCGAGCCGCTGCCGCGTGCGCAGGTCGACGCCCACCTGGAGTCCTGCCGCGCCTGCGTGAGCTGGTATCTGCTGGCGTCCCGGCAGGCCGACGAGATCCGCCGATTGGCGGGGCCGGTGCGGTCGGGCCTGGGCGCGGTGACCGCGCCGACGCACAGTTGGCCCACCCGGCTGTCGGCGGTGACCACCGAGCTCGGATCGCTGTGGCCGCGTTGGGCACTCGGGCTGGTCGGGGTGCTGCAGCTGGCGCTGGGCATCGCACAGGCGACCGGAGCGAGTTTCGGAATGCTCGCGCACCACCACGGCGCGTCCCACGGGGTGCATCTGCTCAACGAGTCGACCGCATGGTCGCTGGCGCTGGGCGTGGTGATGATCGCCGCGGCGCTGCGGCCCGCGGCGGCCTCCGGGCTGGCCGGGGTGCTCACGGTGTTCAGCATCGGCCTGACCGGATACGTGATCGCCGACGCGGCCGCCGGACTGGTCACCCCCGCCCGGGTGCTGAGCCACCTGCCGGTGCTGGCCGGAACGGTGTTGGCCGTGCTGGTGTGGCGCGCCGACCGCCGCCACGGCGAGCCGCCCTCGACCCGGATGGGGGTCCCCGCCGGCCCGGCGCCGTCGCTGCATCCGATCGACCGGCTGGCAGCCGGGGCGCACACCGCAGCCCGCACCCGGGCCCGCCATCTGCGTCCGGTCAACGAAACCGCAGCGTGATGCGTCACACTTTGCGGGTTCGACTAGGGTCTGCGCGTGTTCTCGCGTGACGACGATCGGGTCACCCGACTGGCGTTGGCCGCCGGTCAGGGTGACTCGTCGGCGTTGGAGCAATTCGTCAGCGCGACCCGTCACGATGTGTGGCGGCTGATCGCCTATCTCGCCGACCCGGGCACCGCCGACGATCTCACCCAGGAGACGTTCCTGCGCGCGATCACGTCGCTGCCGCAGTTCAGCGGACGGTCGTCGGCGCGCACCTGGCTGCTGTCGATCGCCCGGCGCGTCGTCGTCGATCAGATCCGCCACAACCGAAGCCGCCCGCGCACCGGTTCCGCCGACGTGCACGCGGTGCTCGAAAAGCGGTGTAGTGCAGGGCGTTTCGAAGAAATCGTGGAACTCAAGCTGCTGCTGGACGGGCTCGACGTCGAACGTCGGCAGGCGCTGCTGCTGACCCAGGTGCTGGGCCTGTCCTACGCCGAAGCCGCCGAGGTGTGCGGTTGCGCGGTCGGCACCATCCGCTCGCGGGTGGCGCGCGCCCGTGACGATCTGCTGCGGGCCTCGCGTCCCGTCGACCGCACCGGGTGAGGACGCGGTGAGATCTCGCATCGGGAACTCGCGCCGGGCGCCGCACGACCGTATACCCACAGACCGCTGATGCCCGAGGAGTCCGAATGAGATCGCGCCCGGACAGCTACGTCGAGGACACGCTGCGCAGCATCGAACAACGGGTGCTGCAGGAGATCCGGATCGCAGCACCGCACCGGATCACCGCGACGGCCGCCGCCGCCACGCTCGCGGTCGCCGCGGCGGGCCGGTGGTGGAGCGCCGGGGGTCTGCACCCGGTGGCGCACGGCGCCGCCGGGGTGCTGCCGGTCACGACCGGCCTGCTGCTGCTCGCCGTGGTCATCTCGGCGCTGGCGTTGCGCGCGCAGCGGTTCCGGTGGTGCTGCGCCGCGGTGTTCAGTTCGTGGCTGGGCAGCGTGGCGGCGGTGGCCGGACTGTGGTGGCACCGCACCACCCCGGCCCCCGATCCGATGATCTGGACGCTAATCTGCGCGATCGCGGTGGGCGTGCTCACCCTGACCTGGCTGCTGGTGGTGCTCACCCCGATCGAACGTTCGCACCCGGACATGCGTGCCCGCTACACCGTCGAGGAATAGTTCGGTGGACCAACAGGTTTCGCTACCCACCGCAGTTCCGGCCGCCCGCCGCGGGGGCCTGGTGCCGTTCCTGCTGCGCCTGCACTTCTACGCCGGTGTGCTGGTCGGCCCGTTCCTGCTGATCGCCACCTTGACCGGTGGGCTGTATGCGATCTCGCCCACCCTCGAGCAGTTCGTGCACCGCGATCAGCTGCGTTCGGGCAGCACCGGGCCGATGCTGCCGGTTGCCGAGCAGATCCGTGCCGCGATGGCGGTGCGCTCCGACCTGCCGGTCACCGCCGTGCGTCCGGCGACCGAACCGGGCGAGACCACCCGGGTGCTTTTCGACGACCCGGCCCTGGGGCCGTCGGAACGGCATGCGGTGTTCATCGACCCGGTGACCGCCGCCCCACGCGGCGAACTCACGGTGTACGGCAACAGCAGTGCGCTGCCGGTGCGCACCTGGATCGACCGGTTGCACCGCGATCTGCATCTGGGTGAACCGGGCCGCGTCTACAGCGAACTGGCCGCGTCCTGGCTGTGGGTGGTGGCACTGGCCGGTGTGGTGTTGTGGGTCAACCGGTTTCGCCGCCGCAGAGGCGACGGCGCGCGACTGTTGACGATCGACCGCACCAGCAGCGGACGCAGTCGCACGCTGAACTGGCATGGCGCCGTGGGGATCTGGATTGCCGTCGGGTTGTTGTTTCTGTCCGCGACGGGGCTGAGCTGGTCGCACTTCGCCGGTGACAACATCGCCGAGTTGCGCACGGCGCTGCACTGGACCACCCCGACGGTGTCCAAGTCCCTGCCCGCCGACCGGGATGCGCAGCACACGCACCCGGATCCGCACGGCGACCACCACTTCGGCGCCGCGGCCGAGCGCGGGGAGGCCGATCCGGCGGATCCACCGTTCACGCAGGTGGACCGGGTGCTCGCGGCGGCCCGGGCCGCCGGAGTCGGCGGCAAGGTCGAGGTGAGCATCCCCGCCGACCGCGCCACCGCGTTCACCGTCACCCAGACCCGGCAGCCCTGGGTGCTGTCGAACAACGCGGTGGCGGTGGACGGGACAACCGGCGCGATCACCGATGTGTCGTGGTTCGCCGACTGGCCGCTGGCCGCCAAACTGACGGCCTGGGGCATCCAACTGCACATGGGACTGCTGTTCGGCCCGGCCAACCAGGTGGTGCTGCTGGGGCTGGCGGTGGCGTTGGCGACGGTGATCGTGCGGGGCTATCTGCTGTGGTGGCGGCGCCGCCCCACCCGCGGCGACGGGCCGGCCGGACGCCCGCCCCGCCGGGGTGTGCTGCGCCGGCTGCCGGTGACCGGGGTGCTGCTCGTCGTCGCCGCGGCGGTGCTGGTCGGCTGGTCGCTGCCGGTGCTCGGGGTCAGCCTGCTGGCGTTCGTGGTGGTCGACGTGCTGGTCGGCTGGTGGCAGCGACGGCGCGGCGCGGTCGGTGCGTCAGTCGGCGAAGGCCCAGGACTCGATGATCTCGCGGGCGATGGAGATCGAGCCGGGCAGCAGCAGGCGCGCGGATGACGGCCCCGAGCCCCAGTCGCCGGCGTCGAGAGCGGCGCGGATCTCGTCGCGGGTGAACCACGCGGCCTCGACGATCTCACCGTCGTTGAACGAGAACGGCTGAGCCGGGTCGCCGATCGCGTGGAAACCGACCATCAGCGAGCGCGGGAACGGCCACGGCTGGCTGCCGAGGTAGCGCACGTCGGTGACGGTCAGGCCGATCTCCTCGGCGACCTCGCGCACCACGCACGACTCGAACGACTCCCCCGCCTCGACGAAACCGGCGATGAGCGAGAACAAGCGCTCCGGCCACAGCCGCTGGCGGGCCAGCACGGCGCGGTCGTGCCCGTCGTGCACCAGACAGATCACCGCGGGGTCGATACGGGGGAACTCCTCGCGGCCGGTGGCCGGGTTGACCCGCGCCCAGCCGCCCCTGATCGGCCGGGTCGGCATGCCGTCCTGCGGGTCGAAACGGGCGGAGTCGTGCCAGTTCAACAGCGCGGTCGCGGTCGCGACCAGCTGCGCGCTGACGTCGTCGAGGATCTGCCCGGCCCGCCGCAGGTCGAGCACCTCGGTCTCGGCGTTCGGGTCGTCCGGGGGCTCCAGCGGGGCCCGCACCCCCCAGACGTGGCGGCCGTCCGGTAACCGTCCCAAGAACACCGCGTGGTCGGGGGGACGCTCGCCGAGGTCGGCGGCCCGGCCCAGCACCGCCCGACCGCCCGACAACAGCACCTGATTGCGCCGGTCGACGCGCAGCAGCAGCGCGTCCGACCAGCCCGCGATGGCCGCGTCCACGTCGGTGCGCAGCTCGTCGGCCCGGTCGGCACCCACCCGGGACAGCAGCGGGGTGTTGCGCAACCGCAGGTTGTCGGTCATCGGTCGACGTCCGCGCTGCGCACATACAACAACCGGTCGCCGGCCTCCAGCGCGTCGACCTCCTCGTCGTCGACACGCACCAACCGGCCGTTGCGCACCACCCCGAGCACGATGTCGGGGAGGTGCCGGGGCGACCCGCCGACCTCTTTGGGGCTGACCTCGCGTTCGGCGATGGCGAAGCCGGCGTCGGGGGTGAGCAGGTCCTCCATCATCTCCACGACCGTCGGGGTCTGCACCGCCAACCCCAGCAGCCGGCCGGCTGTCTCGGCGGTCAGCACCGTCGAATCGGCGCCGGACTGCTTGAGCAGATGCTGGTTGTCGGTCTCGCGTACCGCGGCGATGATCTTGGCGTTCGGGGCGATCTCCCGCGCGGTGAGCGTCACCAGCACCGCGCTGTCGTCGCTGTTGGTCGCCACGATGATGGCGCGGGCGTGCTGGGCGCTGGCCAGGCGCAGCACCTCGGAGTTGGTGCCGTTGCCGCGGACGGTGACCAGTCCGGAGGCCCGGGCGCGTTCCAGCGCCACCGGATCCTCGTCGACGACGACGATGTCGGCGGGCGCCACTTCGTCGCCGACCAGGGCGGCCGCGGCGGTCTTGCCCTTGGTGCCGTAGCCGACGATCACGATGTGGTTGCGCACTCTGCTCCTCCATCGCTGGATCCGGTAAGCCTGCCGCGACTGGGTGGTCAGCGTCTCGACCGTGGTGCCGATGAGCACGATCAGGAACGCGACCCGCAGCGGGGTGATGACGAGGATGTTGGTGAGCCGGGCCGCCGGGGTCAGCGGGGTGATGTCGCCGTATCCGGTGGTCGACAGCGACACCGTCGCGTAGTACAGGCAGTCCAGCAGTGACAGATCGTCGCCCTGGACGTCGCGGTAGCCGTCGCGCTCGAGGTAGACGATCAGCGTCGCGGCGCACAGCGCCAGCAGCGCGTAGACGATGCGCCGGACGATGCGCCGCGTCGGGCTGATCGGATCCGCCGGGATCTGAACCGTTTCGGTCAGCGCGTAGACCGGCTGGTTGGCAAGCGACTGGTCGAACCGCCGGAGCCGACTACGCAGTCTGCCCCTAGCCATCCGAACCCTTCACCGCTGGGTGGGGGCGCACGTCACTATGTAACCATGCCCTCTCCCGCGCCCGAACCACGCGGCGCGCAGAACCGGCGCGGGCGGCGCGGATCCACCGCGAGGACTGACGCGGCCTCAGCCGTCACGCCCGGGACTCGGGTGCGATGCGCTCGGGTCCGCTGGCGTCGGGATCGGTGACGTCGGAGCTGTCGGCGCACTGCCCGTCGGCGACCAGCGCCGCCAGTTCCTCGGCGTCGGGCAGGGATTCCGGCGCGACGGTCACCCCGCTGCGCACGTAGTGGAACACCGCGCGCACCTCGTCCACCGGGCGGCCCTGAAGCGCCGCCCAGGCCAACCGGTAGACCGCGAGCTGCACGGCCGCCTGGCGGCGGCCCTCCGGGGTGTCGGGCGGATCGCCGGTCTTCCAGTCGACCACCGTCACGCCGCCGTCGTCGTCGGCGAACACCGCGTCGATCCGCCCGCGCAGGATGCGGCCGCCGAGGGCCATATCGAACGGCACCTCGACCTCGATCGGGGTGCGCGCGGCCCACGGCGACACCGCGAACGCCTCCTGCAGTGCGGTCAGTTCGTCGGCGGCCGCGTCGTGGTCGACCGCGCCGGGCAGATCGTCGAGGTCGAACAGCTTGTCGGCGCGGTAGAACCGCTGCACCCAGTCGTGGAACGCGGTGCCCAGCAACGCGTTCGGATCCGGACGGCTCGGCAACCGCCGACGCAGCCGCTGCGCGACCGCGTCCGGGTCACGGCCGAGTTCGACCAGGGTGCTGACCGAGATCTGGTTCGGCAGGGCGGGATGAGCCGACTTGTCGGCACGCGCGCGTTCGGCCAGCAGCGCGTCGACATCGGCCGCCCAGCCCTCGGGATCATCGGCGGAGTCGCCGCGCTCGTCGCCGGCCACATCCTCGGCGCCGAGTTCGGCCACGGCCCGGGCCACCAGCTTTGCCCCCGCATCCACCGCCGCGCGGCGCTCCCCCGCCGGGTCCGCCGGCCAGACCGCTTCGACCACGTTGTCGCACAACGGATTCGGTTCCCCGTCGGCCGGCTCCGGCGCCCAGTGGTCGATGACACCGCACGGCTCGCCGGCCGCCGCGGACCGTTCGATGACGCCCTTGATCTCCTCGAGGAACGCCGACGGCCCGCGCGGTTTGGCTCCGCTCGGACCCCAGTGGTGCCCGGACAGCAGCAGCGTGTCCTCGGCGCGGGTGATCGCCACATACAACAATCGGCGTTCCTCGTCGATGCGACGCCGCTCCAGGCTGTCCTTGTGCGCCTTGATCTTGTCGGTCAACGCTTTCCGATCGTTGACGTCGGAGGTGTCGAGCACCGGCACACCGTGTTCGGACAGGGTGGCCCGGTCACCGCGCAGCAGCGGCGGCAGCTCTCCGGCGTCGCTGAGCCAGGTCCGCGCCATGCCGGTCGACGGAAACACCCGTCCGCTCAGGTGCGGCACCGCCACCACCTGCCACTCCAGCCCCTTGGCCGCGTGCACGGTGAGCACCTGCACCCGGTTCTGCGAGACCGAGACCTCCGCGGGCGCCAGCCCGTCCTCGTGTTCCTCGGCGGCCGCGAGATACGCCAGCAGACCCGACACCGTCGCACCGGGTCGCTCGGCGTAGTCGGCGACGATGTCGGCGAACCGGTCGAGGTGTTCGGTGCCCGACCAGCCCGCGGTCAGCGGCTGCGCCGCCCGCACCTCGGTGTCGACGCCGACGGCTCGGCGCACCTCGGCGACCAACTCGGGCAGCGGATGCGACAGGTACCCGCGCAGGGTGGTCAGTTCGCGTGCCAGCGCCGTGATCCGCTGGTAGCCCTGCGGGGAGTAGGCCTCGGCGGGTCCGGGATCGCAGATCGCGTCGGCCAGGCAGGCGGTGTCGGCGTCGGCCGCCAACTCGGCCACGATGCGCTCGGTCGGCGAGGCCGCCGTGCGATCGTCGAGTTCGAGCGCGCGGTGCCACAACGCGGCGAGATCGCGGCCACCCAGCCGCATCCGCGGACCGGTGAGCACCCGCATCGCCGCGGTGCCCGCGGTGGGGTCGGCGACCAGCCGCAGCATCGCCACCACGTCGGCGACCTCCGGGATGCCGAGCAGTCCGGCCAGACCGACCACCTCGACGGGAACGCCCCGCGCGGTGAGCGCCTGGGCCATCGGCGCGGCATCTGCGTTGCGCCGCACCAGCACCGCCGCCGTCGGCGCGCCGCCTGATCCACCCGGGCCCGACGCACCCCCGGCCCCGTGGTACAGCTCGGCGATCCGGTCGGCCACCCACTCGCGTTCGGCGACCACGTCGGACAGCAGCGCGCACCGCACCGTGCCGGGGGCGGCACCGGGGCGAGGCAGCAGTTCGCGCACCGACACCGACCGCCGGCGCGCCTCCGCCGACACCGCGTTGGCCAGATGCAGCGTCGTCGGCGGGTTGCGCCAGCTGGTGCGCAGCTCCAGCACCGCCGCCGGGCGGCCGTCGGAGCGCGGGAAGTCGGTGGTGAACGCGGGCAGGTTGGTGGCCGACGCGCCGCGCCAGCCGTAGATCGACTGGATCGGATCCCCCACCGCGGTCAGCGCGAGCTCGTCGTCGGCCCCACCGCCGAACAGCGCCGACAGCAGGACCCGCTGGGCGTGGCCGGTGTCCTGGTACTCGTCGAGCAACACCACCCGATACCGGTTGCGCAGCTGCTCGCCGACCTGCGGGAAGGCTTCGGCCAACCGGGCCGCGGCGGCCATCTGCATGCCGAAGTCCATCACCTTGAGCTCGCGCATGCGCCGGTGCAGCGCGTCGATCAACGGGACCAGCTCGGCGCGTTCGGTCTGGGTGGCCAGCATGTTGAGCAGGAACTGGCTGGGGCCGCGGTCGCGCTGATAGGGCCCGGCGGGCAGGGCGTGCACCAGCCGCTCCAGCTCGACGTGGGTGAAGCGCAGCTGCTCGGTGTCGACCAGGTGTTCGGCGAGCTGGGCGGCCAGCCGCAGCACCATGTCGGTGACCGTCGCCGGGGACTTGTCGGTCTCGAGCTGATCGGGGTGTTCGCACACCACCTGATAGGCCAGCTGCCAGCGTTCGGTCGGGCTCACCAGCCGGGTGTCGGGTTCGACCGGCAGCAGCAACCCGAACTCGCGCAACAGCCGGCCGGCGAACGCGTCGTAGGTGCTGATGGTGGGCGGTTCCTCGGCCGGACCGCCCGGTGACGCGGCCATCAGCCCCGCACCGGCCAACCGGGCCAGCCGGCTGCGCACCCGCCGCAGCAGCTGACCGGCGGCCTTGCGGGTGAACGTCAGCCCGAGCACCTCGCCCGGGCGGGCGTAACCGTTGGCGACCAGCCACACCACCCGGGCCGCCATCGTCTCGGTCTTGCCCGCACCGGCGCCGGCGATGACGACCAACGGCCCCGGCGGCGCGGCGATCACCGCGGCCTGCTCGTCGGTGGGTGTGAAAAGGCCGAGCGCCGAAGCCAGTTCGGCCGGGCTGTACTGCGGCGTGATCGTGGTGGTCATGACCGTCCTCCGGCGTTGGCCTGGGCCGGGCACACACCGCGCACCGGGCAGTGCCCACAGCCGTCGTTGATCCGGGCGACGAACTCGGGCCCGCGGGTGGCCGCAGCCGCGGCGCGGATGCGTTCCCGCCACTGTTCCCGGGTTTCGGGGGTCAGCGGGTCCTGGTCCCGCTCGGTGGCACCGCCGGCGGCGACCTTGCCGAGGTAGACGAGTTTGCCGCCGCCCGGCTGATCGCCGTGTCCGAGCAGGCCCTCGGCGATGGCCAGTTGATACATGGCCAGCTGGGCGTGGCGCTGCGCTTCGGCCTTGGTGACCGGATTCTTGCCGGTCTTGATGTCGACCACCACCAGCCGCCCCTCCGGGTCGCGTTCCAGCCGGTCCAGCCGCCCGCGGATCCGCACCTCCGGTGCGGTGCCGTCCGCCTCGGCGAGGGTTCCCTCGACGTCGACCTCGGTGCCCACCTCGGTGAACCGGTGGCGCGTATCGGCGCGCCACCGCGCGAACGTCGACAGCATCTGCCGGTGCCGCTCGAGTTCGTTGGCGGCATGCCAGCGCGCGTCGAACGGCAGCTCATCCCAGAGCTTTTCGAGCTCGAACCGCAGCCGCTCCTCGGACTTGGCCGGATCGGCCAGCAGTGCGTGCACCAGCGAGCCGATC
>Ga0207866_1003011_pt1 | contig 11168 bp, 9 predicted proteins | sample HigsolmetaAR203D_FD_184835 | JGI IMG/M metagenome (GOLD analysis project Ga0207866, IMG submission 184835) | Ionic liquid and high solid enriched microbial communities from the Joint BioEnergy Institute, USA - AR20-3-D (SPAdes) (version 2) ...
TCTCCGACCGGATCCTCACCGCCGACGACGATCACGGCGATCTGAGCAGCGATCCGGCCGAGCCCGGGGTCGCGGGCAACAGCGCCGACACCAAGCAGGCGCTGCAGCCGCAACCGGACACCACCGACCTGCGCAACGACCCGTCCGAGCCCGGGGTCGCGGGCAACACCGCCCTGTCCGGCGGCGGCGGCGGGATCAACTTCGATCCATCGATGATCAGTGACATCGCCGGTCCGATCATCAGCGGTATCAGCGAGATCGCCGGTCCGATCGCCCAGGGCATCGGCGGGCTGCTGTCCGGCTTCACCAGCGGGCTGAGCGGGCTCGGGCTGGGCCGCCTGTCTCACCTGAAGACCGCCGACCTGCTGGAGCGACTGCGCGAGCTGTCCGACGAACCGGTCTCGGAGTGGTTCGGCAACATGGACGAGCGCAACGAGGAGATCCGCGAGGTCGTCGAGGAGCTGCGCGAGCGCGGATTCGACGCCTCGCAGTTCGTGGCCAATGTCCATGAGCCGTGGCACGGCTCGGGCCCGGTACCGCGCGACTGGTGGGAGTCGTCGGCCAAGTACGTCGATGAGCACGAGCGCCCGCGCCATGTCGACGTCACCGACGGCGAGGGCGACATCATCAAGTACTCCGACGAGCCACCGCAGCAGCGTGCCGCGCGACGGATGAAACGCACTGCGGGACGGCGCTATTCGCTCGACGAACAGCGCGCCCTGGAGAACGAGGAGCACCCGTTGGGGGCGCGCAACCTGCCGACCGAAGAGGACCTGCGCGGAACGCATTACGTGTCATGACAGCAGCAACGATCGAGGGTAAGGAGGTCTGACCGTGGCGGCGAATGCTATGCGCCGTGTCATCTCGGCGTCGGCGTCACGCCAGGTCTCCGAAGACGGGATCAAGCAGCTGATCCTGGCCTACAAAGCGCCGGGTGCCAACGGGGCCGTCCAGAAGGACTGGAAGCCCCGGCCGGGCTTCATCTACTCGGTGGTGCGCGCGATCAGCGCGCGCACCAACCAGAACTACGACACCTGGCCGAGCTCCGAGCTCAAGAAGAGCTACCACACGTTCGTGGGCAAGCCGGTGTTCGTCAATCACAACAACGCCGACCCGAAGAAGGCCCGGGGCAAGGTTATCGCTGCGCGTTACGTCGAGAACGGTGACGACAAGTACATCGAGGCCATCATGGAGGTCGACGCGCAACGATTCCCCAAGCTGGCCAAGGAACTTCGCGAAGGCGGCCTCGACAGCGTGTCGATGGGCGTGGAGGCCGGGTTCACCATCTGCAGCCACTGCGGCAACAAGGCCCACGACGAGCCGGAGTTCTGCGACCACGTCCGCAACCACAAGGGGTCCAAGCTGTACAACCCCAAAACCGGCAAGGTCGAGCCGGTGCACGAATACTGTTACAAGCTCGGCTTTTTCGAGCTGTCCTACGTGTTCGAGCCCGCCGACGAGACTGCACTGGTCAACCGGGTCATGATCGCCAGCAACCAGCGCACCGCTCAGGACGACCGCAGGAAGCGCTATCCCGAAGAGCTGCTGGAGGTGATGCAGGCCGAGAAGCCTACCGGCGGCAAGGACGACACCGACTACCGCCAGTTCGTCAAACAGTCCCCGGTCGTGCCGGATTCCTGGGGCTCCAACCGGGCCACCCCGGCTGCGGGCGGCGGTAGCGGCGGCGGTGGTGGTGGCTCTGTGGGAAGCCCCGATGCCCAGGGCATCCTGCCGAACGCCCGGCCGCTGTATGACGCCATCAAGAGCGAGTTCCCCGACATCGAGATCGGCGGGTACCGGCCGCCGGACGGATACAACGAACACAACCGCGGCGCGCTCGATGTCATGACCACCGACCCGCAGGTGGCAGAGACCGTCAAGCAGCTGGCCTTCGAACATGGTGCCCCATATGTGATCTGGCAGCAGCAGCTGCACTACCCCGACGGGTCGACGAAGTGGATGGAAGACCGCGGCAGTCCGACCCAGAACCACATGGACCATGTGCACACGGCACCCATCCCGACAGGGGGTGGCGGCCGGACGGGAGGCAAGGTGGGACATCTTTCAGAACTGTGGGACCGCATGTACGACATCAACATCCGCGATGCCCGCCGACGCCATGCCTTCGGCGAGACCGAGATGCCGGAGGACATCGACACGCTGCGCGACGACGAGTTCGACACCCTCGATGACTACCAGTTCGTCGAACCGATCGAGCTCAACACCCAGGCGCGGCAGGACAACCCCTTTAAGCACTGGCTTGAGAGCCCAGAAGAACTGAGAGGCCCCGACTTCGACCTGACCAAACGCCTCGACTACCAGCAAGAGGTCCAGGGCCTCGACAAAAGCCGTCTCGTTGAGAACTTCGGCGAGGTCGGAGCTGACATTGACGGTGATCCCGATTTCGAGGACGCCCCAGCAAGGAGGAATGTGATGGGACGCACCCGACGGACATCAGCGCCTCGGAAGCGGGCCGCTGAAGACGATCCGGTTCTCGAAGAACTCGAAGAGGTCATGGGCGAGGACCTCGACGGGGACAACGAAGAGGGCGAGCCCGAAGAGCACGCCGAGGAAGTTCTCGACGACGAAGACACCGACGACGGCGGCGAGGACGAGGGCGACGACGAGGAGGAGCCCGTCGACGAGGTCGACGAGCGGGCTGCCGCCGAGGCGGCCGAGGCCGCGGCTCTGGTCGAGGAGCTGCTGGCCGCCGCCGAGCAGCTGGCCGGTGGTCCTCTGCCCGAGGAGCAGCAGCTGCTGGCCCGGCGTCGAAGCGCCCGCTCTGCAAAAACGCGCCGCCGCGCCGGAAAGAAGGGACGGAGGCAGAAAGGACAGTCTGCTATGAGCCTGACCGAGCGCGCAAGGGTCGCGAGCGAGCGCCGTCGTCGCCGCTTCGCCGACACCAGCGGGCACACCGACGGTAGCCCGTACGGTCGCAACGACCAGGGGGAGCGGGAGGATACCTTCATCACCCAGACCCCGGACGGAGAGCCGGTGGAGGCTCCCAACGGTGATCCGCCGATCTCCAACACCCTGGAGAACCTGGTGGCCTCGCTGCGTCAGCGCATCCTGGACCGCAGGGCGGCCAGGCGGATTGCGGAGCGAGGGATCGTTGACAGCGATCTGCTGCGCCGCTATGTGCTGGACTATCTCGGCGAATATGCGGACGCCCACGACGTCGACGGACTGGTCGATGAGCTTGCCCGCCAGGTCGGTCCGTCGTTCAACCCGGCGGACTACCCTGGACCCGACCGTGGTGTCCAGTTCCTCGACGAAACTATTCCAAGCGATCTCTTCGAGGATCTCGTTCAGAACTATCGCCGCGATCGCATGGCGGCACTGCAGCGCGCCAACCGGCAGGCTCCCTATGCTGCGGCGGTCGAGGTCATCGCCGCCATGCCTGCGGCGCAGCGCAAGTCCGCCGCGATCCAGATGGCGGCCGCGTTCAAGGACGCCAACCCGAGATTCAGCCCGCGCAAGTTCTTCGCAGCCATTCAGCAGCGACTGGCCGTCGAGGATCCGGAGAAGCACGATCCGCCGCTGTCGGGCACCGACGATCAGGGCGTCAAGGGTCAGAACTTCGATGACGTCGGCCTCGACGATGTGGAGACCCAGCCGAAGGACGCCTCGAAGAAGGTGCTCTCGGCGTTCGACGCTTTTGACCAGTGGCTGCGGAGTACCACTGGCAAGACCGCAGCCCAGCACTCGCCGAAGTTCCTGCGTCGTCAGGCGGCACGCTGGGCCAAAGCCAACGGGATCAATGTCGAGTCGCTCTACCCGGGTCTGGGCGTCGCACTGCGCCAGGCCCGCAAGAACGGTGGAGGCTCTATCGGCAAGGGCACGTCACGGGGCCGTACCGCCAACGAGTCGCTGGATGTCGCGGCTCCGCAGGCCCGCATCGACGTGGAAAAGCCGGTGGAGGGAGTCACCGACGCCGATGCGCAGTCCAGCCAGTACGACCTGGAGGACTTCGGTAACAACGCTGGCGACGACATCGCCGATCCCGAACTGAGCTCGGATTCCCAGATCTGGGCACCGGGCGAGAAGGGCGAGAAGTCGGCCCGCAAGACCGCAGGCAGCGCTACCGCGATGCGCTATGCCGAAGCGGCACAGAAGGTCCGGTTGGTCACCACTCCTGAGGATAAGTGGAAGTTGGCCAGCCAGGCCGAGACGATGCGCGAGGAGGTCGTTGTTGATCGGACCCGCCTGATGGAGGCCATTCTTCAGGCCAACCCCGGTCTGGGCAGCACCTCCCAGAAGCGTTATCCCGCACCGGAATCGGCATCACGAAGCGTGCCCCGTGGGCTGACCTCGGCGAACGCCCGGGTTGCTGCCGCGCAGCGGGCCGCTAATTCCGACGGTATCGCACCCGAGCTCTTCCTCTGACCTACAAGGAGCAGACAGATGTTTCGCGTGACTCAGGCCAACCCCGCCCAGAAGCGGACCTTCCGGCCTCTCTACGCAGTGCACCAGGCGACCCCATACGCGGGTTTCCTGGACCCCGAGTGGGATCGAAGCTTCGATATCTACCCGGGCACGGTCATGTATCGCAAGGAGGGCGAGGTGTTCGCCCCCTACACCGGTGACTCCGGGGTGAAACCCTTTGGCTTCTCGGCACTTTGGGTCGCCCCGAGCCTGGGCATCGACGAGGTGACCGCCACCGGGGCGAACCACTTCACGGTGTGGGTCGGTGGCGAACAGGCGGTGTTCGAGGTTCTGGCCCCGGCCTTCGACCAGGACGCCGACTGGGCGGCCGCTGAGGTGACCGACGGCACCTACCGGCTGCTGACAGCCAACGACAAGGGTCTGCTGACCCCGACCGGTGCCGACCACTCCAATGCGATCGCGGAGTTGGTCCAGGTGTTGTCCACCGACAAGATCCTGATCCGCCTGAACCGGTTCGATCTGGCCAGCACCGTTGACCTGCACGGTGGCAGCTAAGGGCCGGGACAAGGACAAGGAGTACTGAGATGACTCTTCCCATGCCAGGTTTCGGCCGCCAGGCCAAGCACTCTGAGCAGTACGTGGCCGAGATGGCTGCCGCCATGCAGCGTTTGGGCCGCAAGCTGACTCCTCGCGAGAAGAGCCAGCGTATCGCCCATATGCTGCAGGACCGCCAGAACGGCTTCCTGCGCCTGGGCCAGTCCATGATCGGCCCGATCCAGCTGCAGCTGCGTTACCAGGGCATCACCCGAAATGTGTTGCTGGAAGACGCACTTCAGCCGGGCGTTCCGGTCGAGTACGACGTGCTGGACGACCTGGGCCAGGCGTACTTCCTGCACGGCAACGAGGGCGAGATCCGCATCACGCCCTTCGAGGGCAAGCGGCTGCGCGTCGAGCTCTTCCGTATCGCGACCTTCCCGCAGGTCAAGAAGGAGGACCTCTACTGGTTGCGCAGCAACATCGTTGAGTTCGCGCAGGATCAGTCCAAGCAGGCGATCATGCGGCAGGAGGACAGCCGCCTGATCACCCTGCTGGAGGTCGCGGCTCAGCAGTACCGCCTGGTCGACTCGTCCGCGAAGCCGGGCACTGGCTCGCTGCCGAACGAAATCGTGGTGGCAGGCAACGAGATTCAGCCGAAGGACCTGTACAACGCAGTGGCCTTCACTGACAGCCGCCTGCTGGAGTCGACCCGCCTGCTGTGCGGCCCGATCGAGTACCGCGACTTCTACAAGTGGGAGATCAACCACGTCGGCTGGGCCTTCAAGGACTCGGTCGTCGCTGGCGAGCACATCGTCCAGTTCGGCGAGTTCCAGATCGGCAAGAGCGTGATCATCCCGCGGGGCACCGTGTATCTGACTCCGGACCCGGAGTATCTGGGTGTCTTCCCCGTGATGTACTCGCTCGACGTCGAGGAGGACCACCAGGTCGAGCGGTTCATGCGCGGCTGGGTGATGGACGAGCTGGTGGGTATGGCGATCGTCAACCCGCGCGGCATCATCATCTTGCGCAAGGCGGTGGCGTAAACGGGCAGACGCAGCCACCACGAAGGCCCCGGGTATCCCCCGGGGCCTTCTGTATTCCGGCTTGCTCTACGGGATTTCGATCCTGTACCCTCTCTAGAGGACTGCGAGTCCGACCCTGCCTTTCCAGGGAGAAAGCCCCGGGCACCCACCCCCCGGCCCGGGGCTCTCATTCTTGGGAGAGATCGGCCCCGAGGGGTTTTGCGGGTGTTCTTCTTCATGGGTCTCCTAAAATCTCTCACTCCCACCCCTCGGGGCCTTCCAAAGCCGCGGACCGGTGGGTCTGCGCCCCCGGGGGCCTTGTTCTTCTAGAGCAAGTCTGTAATACTGGTGCGCAGGACCATGTTGGACATTCCGGTTGTGGTGACTGGTCCGGGCCCCGAGGGGTACCTTTTGTGGTAGTGTCCCCCCTTGCCTTCCACATCCCACACCCCCGGGGCCACTTGCCTTCCTAGGGCAATCCTGTGTATCATCGGGGATGAACCTTCCCGGGTTCACATGGTTACAAAATTCATTGCTTCTCCTTCTGTTCGCGTCGGATAGACCCTGGGCGACCCCCAGGGTCTTTCCTATTCTTGACAAATTCTGTAAGAGGCCCATACTTGATCGGTGAGGACGGATCTCTCCTCTCTCCTCGACCGTCGTGTGAGATCGGGGGCAGCCCTCTGGTTCTGGAGGCCAGGGGGCTGTTCTCGTTCCTGAAAAGGGGGACGAGGGAGGTTGTCGTGCAGATCCTCAGGCAGGCAGAGCAGTACGCCCACATCATCAAGACAGCCGTGCCGGAGCACCCGTCTCGGCGCTGGAAGGAGGAACTCATGGAGCACCTCGTGCGCCAGCACGAGCGCGGCGAGCCGATGGGGTTCTCCCTGCACGAGCGGCTCGGCGACGAACCGACCTCCGGCGTGATGGTGTCGTACCCGCCCGCGGCCGACCGCGGATACGACCCGAACAACGAGGGGCTGCCGATGAGCGAGGTGACCGCCGAGGACCTGGCCGCACTCTCGCCGACCGAGCGCGAACTGCTCAAGGACCCGGCCAACTACCGCGGCGGCTGGGTCGAGGACGACCCCGGCGGCGACCCGTACGGGCGTCTGTACCTGGACATTTCGCGCAACTACCAGGATCCCTGGGAGGGCGCGATGGCCGCGGTGGCCAACGACCAGATCGGCGTCTACGACTACGATGGCTACTACGACCCCGAGGGTGGTCCGGCCTACGTCGACACCGCCCCGTACCTGCACAACCAGATCGCGAAAGGTGGGCGCAAATGGGACGCGTGAAGCACCCCAACTGGCAGTGCCCCAAGTGCGGGCAGGTGCTGTTCTGGGCGGGTGCGGCGTCGCATATGAAGCGCCACTCCGAAGGGGCGAAAGCCGAACGCGCATAGGCTGAATCACCCCTTCTCCTCCCTTAATAGGGGAGGGAAAGGGGTGCTATGTCGCGTCGCATCATTAGCCACCGCGAACAGGCTGAGGCGCTGCTGTGGTTGAAGACCGCTGATGTGTCTGTCCGGCCCGACGTCGTTCCGCCGGGCTTCCCCGGCCGGGGCAACCAGCCGGTGCTGCCGCAACCGCACCCGCCCGCCCCGATCCGGGGTGACGACTCGTGGGTGCGCACCGACTGGCGCAAGGCAACAGACTACGGCGCGTTCATGTCGTCGAGCCGTCCGCCGATGGTCTCCGACGTGCCGCACCCGCTGAAGCTCAACTTGTCGAACAAGGCGCGGGCCCGCGCCGAGGCCAGCGAGGACCCCATCTACGACCCCTTCGGGGTGCTCAGCGGATCCGGTCACTCCTTCGAGGACCTGGTGCAGAACCAGCTGGCGCACTTCCGGGCGGCCACGCCCGAGCAGATGTTCATGGGCCGGGTGTGGTATCCGGCCGCGCACGACATCACCAAGGACCTGGCCGACAGGACGATCGGAGACCACTCGCGCGTGGTGTCGGTGATGTCGGCGTTCTCCCCGCGCAAGGACTGGGACGAGAACGTCGAGCACGGGATCCACTTCATGCTCAACTACGCCCATCCCGACTTCGACATGCCCACGTTGAAGGACCAGGTCTCCAAGGCCAAGGAAATCTTCGACGCCCCGGAGGGGGCGGATGTGCAGGCGATCCTGGGCGGTCCGAAAACCCGGTCGTTCCACGAGAACATCCTCGACAAGCTGCGTCTGCGCGAGCCGCGGCCCGACATCGACGACGACGAGGGTTTCTACGACCTGCCAGCCAACCCGTACACCGGAGAGCCGGACTGGCGGCTGGCCGACCCGAACGTCACCATCGACACCCACCACTCCCGGATGCAGGTGACCCCGCACGGATCGGACCTGCGCGACATGCGCTACAAGCCCCCGGCGTACCTGGACTACGCCGTGACCGCCAACGGCAAGACCTACCATCCGGGTTACGACCTGCTGGCCCGCGCCACCGCGGAGGCCGCCCGCCGGATCAACGCCGAGGAGCCCGACCCGCGGCGGCACATCACCCCCAAGCAGTTGCAGGCCATCCTGTGGCTGAAGTTCAAAGACGACTTGGACGCCGCGGCCGGACGGAGAAGGCCGGAGCCGGGCACCAGGCCCAAGGGCAAGCTCGGCCCGCTCAAGGACCCGCTGCCGCGCTATCAGCGCGAGCGCGACCCGTTCTGGTGGGATGACCCGCGCCGTCCCGCGCCGGAGATCCGCAAGGCCCCCAACTATCTGCGCCGCCGCGGCATGGTCGAGACCCTCTCCTGGTACGACATGCTGGATGACTGGGTGGCGACCAACTTCCCGCACCGCCGATGAGCAGGCTTGGGCCGAATTCGTTTCGCCAGAAGACTTTCCGGTCCTGCACGGGCTCCCGGCACTGGAGATCCACCCCGGCGTCGACTCGGAGAGGCGGTTCGGTCCGGGGGCCGGACCGGCGGCCGTCGGGCGGCGGGGACGCAATCGCGCCCACGAGAGCCCAGAATATGGGCAGAGCGGCGGGAAGTATGCGAGCGAACAGGAAATCACGATGATTCCCGGAGCACCGATGAAGATCGACCTGAATGGCCGTCACCCCCGCGCAGGACGGGTGTCGGCCTGGCCAAATGGCTATTTCGAGGCCCGCTACGCGAGCCTGTCGCGGCTCTACGACGACATCGTCGGCAATGGCCGCAGGCGGCGGCGGACCGCGTACCGGATCGCCCGGCGGCTGACCGACGAGGAGTACTGGGCCCGCCGCAAGATGGTCGAGCAGAAGATCCAGGAGGCGCTCGACCAGGGTATGGACACCCAGGCCATGTACCGCAACGAGTTCGGCGACTGGGATCCCGAACGCGACCGAGCCCACCAGGAGATCCTCGACGCGGTGTGGGAGAGGCTGACCAAGAACATCCCGCGCGACCGGTTGGCGGTGATCCTCGGCGGTGCCTCGGGGTCGGGCAAGTCGACCCTGCTGAAGACCCAGGGCGGGAATCTCGGCTTCGACCCGAACCAGTACCTGGTGATCGACCCCGACATGTTCAAGGAGGAGCTGATCAAGCGCGGGCTGTTCCCCCAGATCGAGGGCCTGTCCCCGCTGGAGCACGCCCCGTTGATCCACCGTGAGTCGAGCTACCTGGCCGACCGGCTGGCCAAGCGCGCCATGCGCGAGGGCTACAACGTGGCCTTCGACGGCACCATGAGCAACATAGAGAGTGCCCAGAAGAGGCTGGACTTGCTCAATGAGTACGGTTACTCCCAGCCGCACGGTGTGTTCGTCGACGTGCCGATCGACGTGTCCAAACAGCGTGCCACTGACCGGCACCGCAAGGCGCTGGAGGCCTGGATGGCCGGGGAGAACCCGCTGGGCGGTCGGCTGGTGCCCGACAGCGTCATCGAGAAGATGGCCAGCCCCGACCCCAACTACTGGACCGTCAACCGGCTTAACTTCGAGCAGTTGCGGCCGAACTTCGCGACATCCCAGGTCTGGGACACCAGCGATCTGGGTAATATCCGGCGTGTGGACTTCACCGACCAGTACGCACCGTCTCCGGATCAGGACGTGCTGCTGTCGAAGTCAAATACCGATCTGGTATAGTTTATACACAAGAAAAGTATAGAAAGGAGGTGGTGAGGTTGGTGGAGACCTACGAGGAGGCTGCCAAGGCCTTCGAGCGGGGCGAGATCGACTTCGAAGAGCTCAAGTGGATCGTTCTTAAGCTGCCTCCCCCCGATCCGATCCCGCGGGCGCGGACGGTCGACGAGGTCTACGAGCTCGCTGAAGTGCCACCGTCTCCCAACAGTTTCACCTGGATCGCCGGGATGACCCTGACCAAGGACCTGACGATCGAGCAGGTCAACCTGCTGGCCGAGTTGGCTGCCAAGACAGACTAGACGTATACTTGGCCTCTTCAGCGATTACCGTTTATAGTAATCGCGGAGGAGGTGGCCGACGGTGCACAGCTATCTGGTGACGATGCTCGACCGCGTGACCGGCGAGGAGTGCCGCATCGTCGTGCAGTCGCGCTGCCCGCACGGCATGCAGGAGTTCGTCGACAGGCTGGCCGCTGAGGGCAGGCTGCCGATCTCCTTCCCGGTCGTCATCGACATCGACGACAGGGCCGCTCGTCACATCCCGATCGTGGAGAGGGCCGACCAGTAGGGGTCTTGACCCCGCTCCTGTGGTTTTGACGGTCTCCGAACCCGAATAGGGGCAAGGAGACACGTCAACCAAGGAGTTCACCGTGACGACTGCGACGATCCCGAAGACGCTGCACGAGCTTCGGAACTATGACGGCCCGATCTGGCTCGCCAATCGCACGAACAAGAAGATCACCTGCCGCCAGAAGTTCGGCAATGACCAGGTGGACTTCGAATTGGAGCCGGAGGGCGACGAGCAGTCGATCGTCCTTATCCCCAAACTGGCCCTGGACGTCCGCGGCATCCAGAAGCTTCTGATGACCGGGGAACTGGAGGTCAGCATCGACCCCTCGATGGAGCAGAAGGTCGAGTTGCTGATGAACCAGCACGCCCAGACCCCCGAGGACCGGCTGCGCCAGATCGCCGAGTTCTCCGGCGAGGGCACCACGCTAACCATGGACAACCCCAACTCCAAGAGCATGGTGGAGAAGGCCTGCCTGGAGTGCGGTGCCTACGACCCCAAGACCGGAGCCTTGATGCGCGGCCGGGTGTTCCAGACCGTGCAGGAGGTCAAGGACGGTATCCCGCCGTTGTGCTCGGTGCACAAACACCTTCAGTCCCAG
>Ga0207866_1003016_pt1 | contig 11156 bp, 13 predicted proteins | sample HigsolmetaAR203D_FD_184835 | JGI IMG/M metagenome (GOLD analysis project Ga0207866, IMG submission 184835) | Ionic liquid and high solid enriched microbial communities from the Joint BioEnergy Institute, USA - AR20-3-D (SPAdes) (version 2) ...
CGGATGTGGTAGACTTCACCTAAAAGGTGCTCCTCTCTTTGGGTGATGTTGTTCGTACAAACACCATTCTACCAAAGATTAGGGGCACTTTTCATGTTTTCAAAGCGCGATACTTTCGAAATTCAGGTTTATACCTTTGTTCGCTCTCTTCCAGGGCGAGCTCGGAACGCTTCTTCTCGGTAATGTCCATCATGATCCCGTCGATTCGTTCGATGACGCCGGCATGGCCCATGTAGGGGTGCATCGTTATTTTGATCCAGCGAATCGGTTCATCCGGACGGATTAACCGGAAGGTGGTGACGACCGGGATCCCCGAATCGAGCTGCTGCTTCACATCCTGCATGAGAAAGACGTCGTCATCCGGGTGCATATCGTCATGCATGCGAATCGGGCTGGAAATCACCTCTTGCTTGAATGAAGCGGTTCATGGCGTGCCCCCAATCCCTCATTCTTCCATTAATTGAACGTCGGTGAGGGAGGAAAGTTGCATTGTTTACGCGATGGCTTCTTTAACCTTACCGGATCGAATCGATTTACCCGCTGTTCCGTATAGAAGCTTGACGACCCGGAGAACGCTTTCGCTGCGCATGCCAAATATCGATAAGATGAGGTGGGATTTTGTTTTACTTGATCGCACTCTTGATTGTAATCGTAGACCAAGCCTTTAAGCTTTGGGTCAGAATCAATCTCGACCTCGGCGAATCCTTGAAAATCTGGGACGGCTTCCACTTCACCTACTATCAGAACAGCGGCGCTATGGGGAGCACTTTTCAAGGTTACGGGCGTTATTTTATTATTCCTGCGGTTTTGATGGTTTGGTACCTGATCTCCTTACGACGAAAGGGCGTCATCGAAGGAGGTCTTGGAACGACTGGAGCAGCGTTATTCGCCGGAGGGGCGGTCGGCAACGCAATCGACAGACTCCTCTTTGGCTGGGTTACCGATTTTCTCGACTTCGGAAGAGGCGTTTCCAACATCGCGGACCATGCCCTTATGATCGGATTGGCTTTGTTGCTGCTTAGTCTGCTCATGTCGCTTATCTTCAACCAGATAAAGAAAAACCGGATCCAAGCGTAGAGGCATAAACGAGGCTGCCCCTGGTCTTTTCGGACCCTTCGGGACAGCCTCTTGGCTACGAATATGACGTCACCTATTCATTTATGCAGTACCGATTTTAACGCCTAATTCGATCAGCCAACGGCGATAAGCGACGGACAGTACGTCGGACTTATGGTTGAGTTCCGCTTGTAAATCAAGCGGCAGCAGCTCCGGCTTTTGGGTCTCGATGATCCACGCGTCTTGCTCGAAAACGGTGTTCTGAAAATCGATAAATTGCTGATCGTCCACGTCGAATGCGTAGTTTCGAGATACCGCCATATACACGGTGCATTCCTTATCGCTTACCGGGAGAACCGTGAGCAGAATCCAAAGCGTCTGTCCCGTCTGCGCATCACGCTTCGAGAGCCGCGCAGCCAACGGGCGAAATACCTCTTTTACGTATACATACGTCGTCCCTTCCTTCGCTTCGGAACCGGCGTGCGCCACCGGCTGGAAGATCGGAACCTCCCCCGTGTAGATGCGGTCCTTTTCCTTGAACACCTGAAATTCCGGCAGCTCTGCGTAATCCTGATGTCCAAGCAATCCCCCATGAACGAACATTAGATGAGCAAAATCCGTAAAATTCTCGATCACTCGGGTGCCTGCCGCGCGGACGGTATAGGGACCGCATAGAAGGGGACGATACTCCGGATTCTCGAATTCTTCCAAATCCGGCAGGCGGCTCGAAGGCTCCCCGATGCACACCCACACGAGACCGTACTTTTCCATGCAATGGTACTTCTCCGCCTTGGCGCGGACCGGTATCTTACTCTCCTTGGATTGCGCCGGAATACAGACACAGGCGCCGTCCCCGTTGTACTTCCAGCCATGATACGGACAGACCAGCGACTCTCCTTCGATCCAGCCCTTCGACAACATCGCGCCGCGATGCACGCATAAGTCCCGAAGCGCATGCACCCCGCCTTTCGTACGGAATACCGCCACCCGCTCGCCCAATACCGTGACCGACAGCGGTTTATCCTTCAGTTCAGCTGCGATACAAACCGGGTGCCACTCATTTTCCAATACCGAATCCTTCAACGCTTCCATTGTCGATCCCGCTCCCTCTAGATGAATAATGAGTATTCGAATCCGCCTTTGACCTACTCGTTAGCAACCTGAATCGTCCCATCTTTCAATTGCGAGACGATCAACTCGATCTTATCCTTAATGTCCTGCGGAATTTTGTCTTCAAATCCATGATAAGGGGCCAGGTACACCGCTCCGTCCTTGACACCAAGCAGCTGGGATTCCGCCTTCATCTCCCCTTTCATAATCCGGTCTACGACAACCACCATCGCCCTCGGGTAATCCTTAATGACGCTGGTCACGACCGTATCCGGCGCAATCGGATTCTGGTCTTGGTTCGAGCCGATCGCGAGAACGCCCTTCTCCTTCGCGGCTTCAATGCCTCCCAGTCCGGCCTGGTTCGCATTTGTCATCACGACATCCGCGCCTTGATCGATGAAGGTGATCGCCGTTTCCTTGGCCTTGGCTACGTCGCTGTCGTCACCGGTCATAGTCGTCAACACTTTAATTGTTGGAACCGTCTCTTTCGCGCCAAGCGCAAAGCCTTTCACGGACCTTGCGATCGGCGGGATTTCGGAGCCTCCGATGGCCGCCACGATACCCGACTTCGACATGAGCGCCGCAATCGCGCCCATCAGATAGCCTTGCTCCATATCGTTCACGCTTATCGACGCTACATTCGGTTCCTGCGCGATTGTAGAACTGTTGACCAGAAACCAGGTGTCCGGGAAATCCGGCGCAATCTCCTTCATGACTTCGCCATACTCGAAACCATGACCGATGATCACGTCATACCCTTCCTGCGCATAGCCGCGGATAAACTCTGCGGCATCCGAATTGCCCACCTTCTCGGAATACACCGTTTCGGCTCCCAACTCTTCCTTGATCTTCATTAACCCGGCGTACGCGGTCGCGTTCCAGCCATTGTCGTTGATCGGTCCCGGGGTCAGCAAAGCGACCTTGACCGGATCGGCACTCTCGTTGGACTGGCCCGCAGATGCGGCATCAGAGCCCGCGCCCCCGTTCCCGGCCGGCTCATTGTTGCCGCAAGCGGCAAGCAGGAATAATGCGAAAACAAGACAAGCGGCGAATCGTTTGGTCCCGTACGGTTTGTTTCTCCATTTCTTCATTTCGTTTCCCTCCACCAGTTATTGTGTTTGTGTAATGATGCCAGTTATATCGCTACAGATGATGAGGACGTAATGCCCGCCATCAGTAACCCGATTTGATCCAAGTCGGCTGCTTCCCTGTCCACCGTGCCCACGATCCGCCCTTTGTACAGAACGGAAATCCGGTCGGACAGAGCCATAATTTCCTCGAGCTCCGTTGAGATCAGCAGGATCGCGCACCCTTGCTCCCTCGCCTGCAATATCCGTTCGTGCACGTACTCGGCCGCTCCCACGTCCATCCCCCTGGTGGGCTGCATGGCGACCATCACCTTTGGATTGAGCATCAGCTCCCTAGCAAGAATGACCTTCTGCTGATTGCCTCCCGAAAGTTGACCGACGGGATGATTCGGTCCCGTTGCCCGGATAGAGAACTGGCGAATCAACTCTTCCGCGTTCGACCGGATGCGGCGCCAATGCATTATGCCGGCCAAGCTGAATTTGGATTCCCGATACTGCTTGGAGATCAAATTTTCAGCGATGCTCATTGGGAGCATTAATCCCTCTTTGTGCCGGTCCTCCGGAATATAGGCGATTCCGAGATCTGTCATTTTACGGGGATGCGGCTTGGCCAGTTCTTTGCCCTCCAGCAGAACGGTACCGGATTGTTTCGCCCGCAGGCCGAACAGCACCTCGCTTAACTCCCGCTGTCCATTGCCGTCGACGCCCGCGATTCCGAGAATTTCACCTTCCCGAATTTGGAGTGATACGTCTTGCAGCCTGACGGCACCGTTCTCCGTTACGCTAACCTCCCGTACTTCCAAGCGGGTCGCCTTTCCTTGAGAGGTGCTCTTGCGAACCGGTGCGGCGACTTCGCGCCCGACCATCATTCTCGCCAATTCCGCGGGATTCGTCTCGCCCATCTCCATCGTTCCGATCAGCTTCCCCAAGCGCAGCACGGTCACGCGGTCGCAGATCTTCTGAACTTCCTGTAGCTTATGGCTGATGAAAATAATGGTTTTCCCTTGCGCTTTCAGCGTTCGAAGCACGCGAAACAGATCCTCGACTTCCGCAGGCGTCAGCACAGCGGTCGGCTCATCCAAGATGATGAACTCGGCCCCCCGGTACAACGTCTTTACGATTTCGACGCGCTGCTTCTGGCCAACCGACAATTCGCCGACAATCCGCTCCGGCTGGACATCCAATCCGAATGCATCGGAAATCTTTCGGATGTCCGCGCACGCTTTCTTAAACCGGAATAACGGGCTTCGGTCCTGTTTCATGCCAAGCAGGACATTCTCAGCCACGGTCAGCGCCGGAATCAGCATGAAATGCTGGTGCACCATGCCGATCCCTTTACTTACCGCTTGTCCAGGTGCAGTAAATTTCACCGGTTCTCCGCGCAGCCGGATCTCGCCCTCATCCGGAGAAAGCATGCCCGAAAGCATGTTCATAAGCGTGCTCTTGCCCGCTCCGTTCTCCCCGAGAATCGCGTGGATCTCGCCCTTCCGTATCGTGAGACTCAATCTGTCGATAGCCGTAAATCCGCCGAACCGTTTGACGAGATCGCGAATTTCCAATATCGGTTCCATGCCACTCCCCCCCATTAAGTATTGCGATTCGCCAAGCTTTTGTATGGAGCGGCCGTCGCGGCAGGCTGGCGGTTTCGGCCCGAGAACCAGGCCAGCGTCACCATCGTCAGCAGGTAGGGGAACATCAGCATAAATTGATAGGGAATCTGAATGCCGAACGATCTGAATCGAAGCTGCAGCGCATCCGCCCCTCCGAACAGCAGCGCCGCCGCCATCGTTCCGCTCGGCGTCCACTTGCCGAAGATGACCGCGGACAAAGCGATGAATCCGCGCCCCGCCGACATATTCTCCGTAAATTGATTCAGGATGCCGAGTGAGATGGAGCAGCCCGCGACACCTGCCAGCATGCCGCCGATCATGCAGCAGAGGTAACGGATTCGATGCACGCGGACGCCCAACGTATCCGCCGCCAGCGGATGCTCCCCTACGGCTCTGACTTGAAGCCCCCACTGCGTTTTATAGAAAAGGAAGCTTACGACGGGGACCAGCAGATAAGCGGCATATGCCAGCAGGTTCTGATGAAACAGCGCCTCGCCGACAAAAGGAATGTCCCGCAGCACCGGAATCCCGACGATCGGGATGGCGTCCACCTTGACCGCCTCCTGGCCCATTCCCAGCAGACTGCGTCCGAAGACGGTCGTGATGCCGAGCCCAAGCAGATTCAGGGCCGTCCCGATCACGACCTGGTCCGCTCCCGTCGTGATGACGAGAAAGCCGAAAAGCAATCCGATGCACCCTCCAACCGCCATTGAGAAGAGAAGTCCGGCACCGGCGCCGCCGGAATAATGAGCCCCAAGCACGCCGGACAAGGCTCCGATGAGCACCATCCCCTCCATGCCGATGTTGAGAATGCCGCTGCGGGACATGAACAGAATGCCGATGCCCGCGAGCAACAACGGGACGGAAAGGCGAATGGCCGCGGCCAAGTAACTCGCGATGATCTCCTCGTTCATCCCTTTCCCTCCTGCTCGTTCAAGTTGAAACTCAGCTTCGGCCGCTTTTCACCCGGGTTCCCCAGTCTCGCCGTCAACGCGAGGATCAATCGGCGCTTCAGGCCGCCGAACCAATAACGGTTGCAGACGACGAGAATAATGATCGTGGCTTGAATCACATAGACCAAGGAGGTGGAAGTGCCGGTCAGGCGCTGCATCGAGTTGGCACCGCTCCGCAAGCCGCCGAATAAAACGGCCGAACCGATATTGCCCAGCGGGTGGGCTCCGCCGACAAGCGCGACGGCAATCCCGTCATACCCGAAGCCCGGAGAGAAATTCTGAAACAACCGGTTCTGGACGCCCGAAATTTCCACAAAGCCTCCGATCCCCGCAACCGCGCCGCTAAGCATCATCACCAGCAGCACGTTGCGCTTGACCGGAATGCCCATCACCGTCGCAGCGACCGGGTTATGGCCGACCGATCGAATCTCATATCCCCACACCGTATGGTTAAGAATGAAATAGAGGATGACGGCGATGGCGATCGCCAGCAAGAAGCCGTAATGAAGACGTGAATCGAACAATTTCCCTAGGATCGCGCTCTCCGGCAGTCTCGCCGTCTGAGGCAAGTTCCCCCCCGCATCCTTAATCGGCCCCGTTACCATGTAACTCACCAAATAGATCGCCACATAATTCAACATGATCGTGTTAATGATTTCGCTGGCCCCTCTTCCGATCTTCAGCGCTCCTGCAATCCCGCCCCAGAGCGAACCGCCGACAATTCCGCCGATGACGCAAAGCGGCAGATGCCAGTACCCGGGCAGCCCCGGAATATACAAGGCAACGATCGTCCCCGCCAAGGCACCGACATAAATCTGCCCTTCCGCCCCGATATTGAACAGCCCGCACCGGTAGGCGAAGGTATATGATAATCCCGCGAACAACAGCGGCGTCGCCTTTACCAAGGTTTCCTTGACGCTGTTCGCATTGCCTGCCGCCCCTTCCCATATGAGCCGGTAAGACTCCAGGGGCGAGACGCCGGCAATCGCCATCACCAAGCCGCTGACCAACAGGGCCAGGAGAATCGCCCCGACATAGAACCCGACTTCCACGATCCCCTTGATCCACCTTGCGGCGGCTGCTGGCCCTGCAACCGAAGCATGCATGTCTCCATCCTCCTTTGCTCTTCGAAATTCCCCGCGTTTCTATTCGACGATACCGAATACCGGATACGCAGCCGCCAAGCGATGACGAAGCGCATCTACTCTTGCTTGCGCCCTTCGGATGATCTCATCCTCGTCGACAAGCGTGCATCGCCCGTCGCGCACCACCATCTTCCCGTCGACGAAGACCGTATCGACGTCATTGCCGTTGGCATTGTAGACCACGGCCGACGAGCAGCGATGCACCGGCGCGATATGCGCCTTCTGCAAATCGATGATTACCAGGTCTGCCTTCTTGCCTGTCTCCAGACTGCCGAGATCCTCCAGTCTTCCGACCGCTTTCGCTCCGTTCCTGGTCGCCATCTCAAGCACCTGCATCGGCGGAAGGAGCGTGGAATCCAGCCGGTCCACTTTGTGCAAACAAGCCGTGATCTTCAACACTTCCAGATTGTCCTGACAGTTATTACTGCCCGGGCCATCGGTCCCGAGCGCGACATTGATTCCCCGGTCCAGCATATCCGGCACCCTGGCAACGCCGGACGCGAGATACATATTGGAGACGGGGCAATGGATGACGCTTGCTCCCCTAGTTGCGATCAGGTCCAACTCCTTATCGTCCAGCCACACCCCGTGGACGACCTGCGTGCGGGAACCGAGAAGGCCTACCGCTTCGACCAACTCCAGATTGCGAAGTCCGAACCGGCTCATCGTATTGTCGATCTGATCCTTCGTCTCCGCCACATGAATGTGGGTAATCAACCCATTCCGCTCGCTGTATTCCGCGGCCAGTTTCAAGAATCGTTCCGAACATCCGTAGAGATTCAAAGGACCCAGCGCGATGTTGATTCGGCCCGAAGCCCCGCCCTGCCACCGTTCTAGAAGCGCGTCCGTATTGGCGAAGATTTGATCGATGGACTCGCTGAGCCGCGGTTCGTAGCTGAGATCGACACCCCCTCTTGCCATATGCCCCCTGATTCCCGATTCCGCCATTGCTTTCAGGACGGCATTATCGTTTTCCGGGTAAGTATGAATATAGTGATGGTCCATGATGTACGTGGCGCCGGACTTCAAATTTTCGATGCATCCGATTAGTGCAGCCAGGTAGAAATCCTCTTCTTCCATCGCTAGAGAACCCGGCCATATGATTTGCCTAAGCCATTGCGAAAGCGGCAGATCGTCCGACACCCCTCTCAGAAACGTCTGAAATAGATGCGTATGTCCGTTAATTAAGCCAGGAATCACCGCCTTGCCTTTGGCGTCGATCACATGCTCGGCGTGCCGGAGGAGCTGGTCCTTGCTTCCATCCTCAGGCCAGCTCCCCACTTCAACGATTCGGTCTTGCTGCATGTAGACGTAGCCCTTGCGATGCACTTCACGGGATTCGTTCATCGTGAGGACCGTTCCGTTATACACCAAAGTACCTTTCATCGTGTCACTCCAAATGTGATTTTTGTGTTATATAAATGTGATTTTTGTGTTATATATTTTGGATTTCCTCTCTAAACGCGACTTGTTTATGTCCTATTTCTTAACATGATTATATGAAGGCCATTTCGCAGCGTCAATGGAATTTATCAACTATATCACACCATTTTATTGTATTTACGACAGTCACATGGACTATTTTGATTAACATATTGTATAATTTTCTTGAGAAATTCAAAAAATCGAAATATAAACCTAACACATATTTTGTGTTAATTTTCATTACGTGAAATTTTGGTTTTTTGACGGGAGGAAGAGCAAATGTTTATTCCAGGCTTGGATGATATCGATCAAGAAATCGTACGCTTGCTTCATGACAACGGCAGGATGTCTTACGCCAAAATCGGCGAGATGCTCAATTTGTCGCGGGTCGCCATCCAGAAGAGGGTGGAAAGCTTATTCGAGAACGGATTCATAGAAAACTTCACGATTCGGCTGAACGCAACCAAATTCGGCAAGCTCCTGTCCGCTTTCTTCGAGGTCGAGGTGGAACCGAGGTTCGTGGAACAAGTGGGGAATGTGCTGGCCAAGGAGCCGGAGGTCATCAGTATCTACCAGATGACCGGGCCGAGCACGCTCCATATGCATGCATTATTGAAAGATGACGCGGATTTGGAGCGATTCTTGTTCGAGAAGATTTATGTCTTGGAAGGGATCGTCAAGGTGAACACCCACATGGTGATTCGAAGGTTCAAGCAGGGGACTGGTTTGGAGTTATAGCGGCGTTGAGTTCAACCATTATTAAGCGGATCAGGATGGCAGCTTCATCGAGACCGGCGAAGGCGTCATGATTCGCGGCGTCCAATCTTATGCTGCGTATGTCTCCGCATTGAATCAAGTGTCCGGAATTCCCGTGCTGCCGAAACCGGTAACAGGGTCTCCCGAGGAGATCGTCGAGAAATATCGATTCGTCGCAACGCGAGAGGCAGCGGAGATCTTGGGGAACGAAATTGGGCAAGTATACGAACAATTAGAGCGTTTATCGCAGATGGGCGGGATCGAAAAGGTGCAGATTAAGAACGGGGTGTTCTGGAAGGCTAAGTCGGAATAAATAGGCAACGCTAAGCCTCCCATGCCACGAATGGGAGGCTTAGCTTAGATGAACGCATACCACATAAAGTCCTACCACATAAAGTCCTACCACATAAAATGATATTCTCCTGATCCCGCAGTCAGCGCGATCCCCGTTTCCAGCGTTTCGGGTTAACCCCCTAATATCGGACACTGCACCTCTTATTCGACTGATTGCATAGAATTGCTCGAATTCTCTTCATTTTTCGAGTATTGCCGAGAATCACACTTTCATTTCCTTCGGTTTCACGCTACCCTGCTTGATCGCATCCAGATATTCGTATGGCGACATATCGTAGATACTTCCGTGAATGCGATGATGGTTGTAGTTATGAATAAAGCCAGTCACGATCTCATATGCCTGTTGATAGCTTTCAAATTCGTGACGTTGATAACACTCTGATTCCAGGATGGAGTGGAAGGATTCGATATGAGCGTTCTTATTCGGCGTCTTGGGCGGTATGCGCTCGTGGACAATTTCGAATTGTTCACAGGCCTCTGCAAATTGGTGGCTGATGAACTGCGGTCCATTGTCCGATCGCATGACCGGCCGATTCGCTTTGTCAAAGAGCTGACGCTTCATCAGCGCCTCCTGCGTAATCTGAACCAGATCTCTGGCCTCGCAGGACAAGCCGTGGTGATACGCAACAATTGCCCGGTCGAACACGTCGATGATGCTCATCAGGAAGAAGAAACGCTGTTCGCCTTCGATCCAGCCATACTTAATATCCGTTTCCCATAGCTGATTGGAACCGGTGATCACCCTGTTATTGGCCAGCCGCTTGGGATGCTTGATCTTGAGCTTCCGCTGCGGCCGCAGAACGTTCATCTTCTTGCACAGTCGGTAAACCTTCTTCTTGTTAATCACAAGCCGGTACTGGCGCCTCAGAATCTTTGTCAGCTTGCGGTATCCGTAAACCGATGTGAACTCATCGGCTAGCAGTTCCATGATCCATTCGCAGATCTGTTCGTCGCTGACAGGCTTGCCGTCTTGCATATATGAGTAACCAGGCGCGGAGCGACCGCTCCTGTGGATTCGTTCAGACTTCTGTTTCGGACGGCCCACGTGCGCATAGTACGTGGATCGCTCCACTTCAAGGATACGCAACACCAGGCTTATTGCATGGCCTTGTACAATGTACTTCCGGGCGATCTCTATTTTATCCGCAAGTGTGGGTTCGTTTTTTTTAACAGATCCCGGAGGATCTCCCTCTCCAGCGCCTGCTCAGCATACAGCTTCTTCAGTTTCTCATGCTCTTTCTCCAGGGCTGCGTAGTCAGCTGCTGTAGGAACGAACGCAGCATGCTTCAAGGCCGAACCATTCAACTGTTCCATATCCTTGCGCTTAAGCTGTTTTGCCCAACGAAGTACCATCTTCGGATCGAGCTCATGTTGCCGTGCAACGGCTGTCATATTGCCGATCTCTTTGCCCTTAGCCACAACCATCTTTTTGAAATCCAGATCGTACCGTTTTCTCTCCATTGCTTTCCCCTCCGACTGATTTCATTCTATCGGAATAAGGGGTGAACTGTCCAAGTTTATTAGGGGGACGAATTGTAATATGAAGTGCGACAGATAAAAATAAAGGAGCCCATGGATGGATTCGTGTAAAATGGAAGTCACCACAACACCCATTCGTACAGGAGGATCCATTCATGAGCTACTCCCATCTTAGCATAA
>Ga0207866_1003024_pt1 | contig 11095 bp, 7 predicted proteins | sample HigsolmetaAR203D_FD_184835 | JGI IMG/M metagenome (GOLD analysis project Ga0207866, IMG submission 184835) | Ionic liquid and high solid enriched microbial communities from the Joint BioEnergy Institute, USA - AR20-3-D (SPAdes) (version 2) ...
CTAGATAGGTTACCAAGGTTACTTGGCGTGCCAGCCAGACCTCCCCGGGTAAGAGTGTAATCTTTCCTTCCATCCATCTGCTTCATTTACTCTGTATCACCTTCGGCAGAAAGGGCTTTGTTTTGTTGTGCAAACTCACCCAGTGATACCTAGCCTCATATGAAGTTCGTGTTCCTCAGACCGGAAGTTTGCCGCTCGCTTCCTTCAGATTCCGCGTCGCCACGGACACCCTTGCTCTTGGCTAACCTCTACTTCTGTCTTCGGGGTTCGGGACTTACACCCTATAGTTCATGTACATGCCGGGCGCACCACTAAAAAAAAGACAAAGATATTAACCTTTGTCTTTTTTATTTAAAACTTAGCTATGTTTGATTCTTTTCATGCTTTCTGTATCTATTTTGTTCTCCTCATTAATTCTTGTAAAAAGTGCCCCCGCAAAAATAGTAGTGCCGATCAGATAGAAAAGGAATCCTACCCCTAATGCGACACTAATACCCCCAAGGATAAAAGGTGCTGAAAATTGTGAAATTCTGTTAATTGCTAATCTTAGTCCTAAGACCTCACCGTGTCTTTCGGTTTCACTTTCATTCATAGCAAATACTATACTTAGGGGCTGACCTAGTCCAAGCCCCAGCCCAAGCAATGCACTTATTACAAGTAAAAAATAGAATTCAGAAATTAAAGGAATCATGAAAAAGCTAAACGCACTGGTTAGTAAAGTTACAGTAAGTACTTTCCCTCTACCATAATGGTGAACCAATGGGAATTGAAACATTCTGATCAACACGGCAGTTGCAGCACAAACTGATAATATAATCCCAATTGTACCTGGCCTTAGCCCTGCATTGGTTCCATACACAGGAAAGTAAGCCACAAACAAATCCTTTGAACTTAAAACTAACGCTGAAATAATCAAAGCTTTTCGTAAATTACCATTTTTGAGTAATGTAAAAGTACTACCTTTACTCTGTGGTTTAGAATCCTCGAATATATCACTGGAGGATTTTGGTAATGCGAGAACAATACATAAAACAACAAGAAGCAACGCTATACTTATTCCCAGTGTAAATCTAATACCAAAAATTTCATAAATAAAACTCGTATAAAGGGGTCCGATAAATTCTCCTATTGAACCCATTAAAGTGAATAATGCAATTAATTTATCTCGATTTCCATCTAAATTTCCAACTGTTTTCTGCATAGAAATGATACAACAAATCACTGAACAACCCATAACCAATTGTGTAAATAACAATGAAAAATAGGTAGGAATCAACATTGGGACAATAAGAGAAATCATCATACCTATTGCACCATAGAAAGTTAGCTTTTTTGCTCCTATCCGATCTAAAACTTTTCCTATTTTAATAGCTAATAACATCGGCAAAAATGCATACGCTGATACCAGTATTCCTATTTCAGCCACGGAGGCCCCTATAGAATATGCATGCAAGGACACAATCGGTTTGATTCCGTTTAATACAATGGTAACTATAAGGTGAACCCCTAAAACCTTTGCTAATTGCATATTACAAGACCCCTTTAATAAAAAGCCAACTTCATGCCGGTTCATAAATTCATTTCCATAATGCACCTAAATTACAAGAATCCTTACTCAAACTATGATTATTAAATTAATTCGACCCACCGATTGTTGAACTACTTCTCCTTATCAAATTGACAGACTTCCTTCTTGAACAATCTCACCATGTTGATTTCGTACAATAATAGAGTGAATTAAAATAGCTCGATCCTTTTTTGATGTTTCGATTTTATCTTCCACATTGGCTTGAAATTGGATCTCATCACCTATAAGCAAATGTTTTTAAATTTCCATTGAATTTCTATTACTCCCAATGAAGTTCCTTTAAACACCCCTAATTCCATAATGAAGTCCTGCCACTTTTGAAAGGATAAATATACCATGGGCGATTTTCTTCTCATACTGACTTTTGCTAGCATATTCATCATCAAGATGAAGAGGATTTTCGACACAGAAGCAAATTGAATAATATCTTCCTCCTGTACGATTCTTTTTCACTAAAATACTCTTCCCGAATATTTAAATCTTCCTAGAACTTTCCTATATATCATTCACTGTCCCTGTATAATAAAAGTTGCTGTACCTATTGCAATTAGTTTTTCCTGATCGTCAAAAATCTCAGATGTTCCAACTGCTAATGTTTTCCCTCGTTGCTTTACAGAAGCTTTTCCAATCAACTTTAAACCTGTAGCCGGTCGAATAAAATTTGTTTTTAGTTCAACAGTTGCTGAAACCTCGCCTTTCTTTAATTGAGAGCGAACAGCGCTACCAATTGAGGCATCAATAAGCGTTGCTATGACACCTCCATGAATGTAGCCTCTACGCTGCAAAAGGTCAGGAAACACAATTATTTCTACCACACTTTTCCCATTTTCAGATAAAAGTTCTTTCATATTGATATAATCCCAAAATGGACTTTTTTGCTTGTTTATGTCACTCATACAATGCCTCCCAAATCAGTCTCTCTTAATTCTCATAAAAAAACCGACCAGCTTTATGCATCTTTCACTTGATTTCTATTTGTGAAACACTAGATTTCCTTAAGTTGATTGACAGTAAAGAAACTCCTAACAAAACAACTCCAATTATATCAGTATAAAGCCCTGGAATAATAAGGGTACCTCCTCCTATAAGAAACAGGATTCTTTCATATATCTTAAGATCTTTTCTAAACCAACCAGTTACAGCGGCTCCAAAAGCAATTACCCCGATAGAAGCTGTTAGTGTAGCGAATATAATTCCAAACCATTTCCCTTCAAACATTAATTCCGGGCCATATATAAACATGAAAGGAATTATAAATGCCGGAAGGGCAAATATAAACGATATCCAACCAGTTTTAAATGGTTTCGAGTCAGCTATACCCGCTGCTGTAAAAGCTGCTAGCGCAACTGGCGGTGTGATAGGTGCAAAACAAGAAAAATAAAATACAAACAGATGCGCAGCCAATAATGGCACCCCTAACTGCACCAAAGCAGGAGTCGCTAATACTGAGAATACAATATAGGCAGGGGTTGGTGGTAATCCCATTCCAATAATTACTGCTCCAACCATTGTTAATAGAAGGGTTAAGAATAATGAATCTTCACCAATTGCAAGGAGTAATCCTGAAAGTTTCAAGCCTAATCCAGACAAGGTAATAATACCAACGACAATTCCAGCAGTACCACAAGCAACAGATACAACAATCATACTTTTGGCAGAAGTGACAAGGATATCAATTAGATTTTTAAAGCCTATTTTCTTGTCCTTTGTAAAAAAGCTGACAATAATAACTGCTAGGATTGAATATAGAGCGGCCCTAGTAACAGATACTTTTACAAACACCAAGAAAATGACAAGAATAAATAGCGGAAGAAGTAGCAATATTCCTTTTTTAAGTGTTTCCTCTAAACTAGGTGTTTCCTCTTTTGATAGGCCCTTTAGATTATTTTTGGCTGCTTCAAAATCAACAACAAAATAAAGGGATAGGTAGTATAATAGAGCAGGAATTGCAGCAGCTGTCACAATGGCCGAATAAGGTAATCCAGCCATTTCGGCCATAATAAACGCCCCCGCACCCATAACTGGCGGCAATATTGATCCTCCAGTCGATGCAACTGCTTCTACTGCGCCTGCAACTTCCTTTTTATATCCCACCTTTTTCATTAGTGGAATGGTGAATACTCCAGTTGTTGTTACATTTGCTACAGGACTGCCGTTCACAGAGCCCATCAAAGCACTAGCAAATATTGCAACCTTTGCAGGCCCGCCTCTCCTTCTACCACCAATTGCCATGGCAAGATCAATAAATACTTGACCCGCTCCCCCTTTTTCGAGAAAAGTACCAAATATGATAAACATTGCAACAAACGTTGCTGCAGCTCCAAGAGCTGAACCAAAAATACCTTCGGTTGTTAAAAACATTGTTGTCATTAATCTAGAAAATTGGTATCCCTCGTGTCCAAAAAAGCCTGGAACTAAGAACCCAAATAATCCATAAGCCAAAAATACGAGTGCTATGATGGTTAGTGCCCAACCTGTTACACGTCTGCAAGCTTCTAATAGGATAACAACAAATATTAATCCAAAAATTGTATCAGCATAGTTGATATAACCAATCCTGCTTTCAATCGTCGGGTAGTATAAATATAGATAAATAGCCGAAGAAATTACTCCAATAATAGCAACAATATCAATTATTCTAAGCCATTTATTTTTCTTACTAGTCGGATATAGCAGAAATGTTAAGACTAGAATTAATGATATAAATATCCCACGTTGAATAACTGGTGTAAATTGTCCAAAAGTCGCAGTATATACGGTAAAAACAGAAGTTAGTAATGCAAATATGAATACTAGTTTTTTTATCATAATGACCTCCCATTTTCAATGGAATCTAACCAAATAAGATTTACATCACTTTGAAAATTAAATTCGATCCCCACTTAAACTTAAATTTGTAAGTTCAGCAGGGATCTGATATACTGCTTATTGGTAAAATTTTGAAAAATCTACTATTCTTTTAGTACACCTTTTTCTTTATAAAACTTTTCTGCTCCTGGATGAAGAGGTACAGATGTATTTGGCGCAATTTCCAATGTCGAATCTTTCATACTTGCATGTGAAGCTACAAATTTATCATATTGTGTTTCATAAAGAGTTTTTGTCATTTGATATACTAATTCCTCATCTAAATCAGGATCCACAAGAATATCTGTAGGTACACTAACTACATTCACATCTTCTGTAATGCCATTATAAGTTCCACCAGGAATAACTGCTTCTACAAAGTAAGGATATTTTTGTTTTAGTTTATTTACTTTTTCTTTTTCAAATGGTAGTAACTTTATGTCATGTGAAGTAGCTAATTCTTGAACATTTCCTGAAGGCAAACCAACTGAAATAATAACTGCATCAACATTTCCATCTATAAGGGCTTCAGCACCCTCTGAGAAATTTAAGTATTCCGCCTTAATTTTTTTATCAAAAGTTAAGCCAAATTCTTCAAGGATAATTTTCGCTTTACTGGAGGTACCTGAACCCGGAGCACCTACAGCAACTTTTTTTCCTTCCAAATCTTCAATAGTTTCAATACCGCTATCGGGTAAAACAACAATATGGAAAGGCATAGGGTAAATTCGTGATAAACCTGCAAGTTCTACTTTCTTCCCTTCAAATGATTCTAATCCATTATAAGCATTGTAAGCTGAATCAGAGCCTACAAAACCGATATGAGCTTGACCAGAATCAATTAGTCGTACGTTTTCCTGTGAGCCACCACTTGCCTCTGCAGTGAAATTATAGCCATCTAATTCCTCACTTAAAATCGATGCCATAACACCACCTATTGGATAATAGGCACCTGTTGTTGTTGCAGTGACTATTTTCAACTGTTTTGTGCCCCCTGCTTCTTTATTTGTTCCACCTGAAGTAGAACTTTCTGAACAACCAACAAGAAGACCTAAAGACAAAACTATTGCCCCTATAATACAAATCATTTTTATTTTTTTACTTTGAAACATATAACCACTCTCCTTATTACCATTTTTAATTAATTTACCGGTTTTCCTTTGGCAACGTTTACAATTCATGATGTTTTAAAAACTCAAAAAGTAAAAGCGTGAATCCACATCACTCCATCCCCCATAAACGAACTCCGTTACATCAGCTCAAACAAGAAAACTATTATTATATTGCATTAATAATACGAATTTGCGGAGTTTTCAGAAAAAATTACCTTTTAAAACATCTATGAGAAGGTTACAATCCCTCTTTAATAATTCATATTACTTTCCTCCTCCCAAACTTCTCCAAATTAATATGTTTCACTAAAATTAATGCAAAAATCGTGCCAACACTTTAAGTATTGCCTTTTCAATCCAATTATGTTGTTTTTCAAATCAAATACAAATTTAACGTTTATTTTTATAACGGTGTATCGTTAACTAAATGAACAGTAACTTTTTTAAATTTGATATAGGAAGTCCATTTCACTTTCCATATTCTTTATTAGATTCAGTATTCTCCTTGTCTTTTCCTCACCTATGATTGGTTTGCAATTCATATATACCTTTTGTTCAAGCTTCTCATCAGATAAAGGATTGTCCGGCTCCCCTAATGGGTTTCTAACTATTTCACTCAATCGAGCACCATTTTTTAGAAAAATCTCAACCTTTGCAAGTCTCTCCTTCGGGTATACGTTGTTTGCTTCTTCATCAATATATACTTCAACAAACTTTACCAATTTATTAATGGATTCATCTGCTTTCAGTGGATCAAAATGATTGATTTCAAGCATTGGGTGAACAAAGGAAGCTGCAACAGCAAATGGTAAACTCATTTGAGCATCCAACATAGTAGTAAATTCCTTATGGCGATGTAAATATGCGATATTATTAACTCCTACACGAATACCAGATATTTCCTCTATATTAATCTGATATTTATTTCTCAATTTGTAAACTGCATCAACCGAAGAATGAAGGTGTCTACAGCAAGGATATGGCTTAAAATAAACATTCATTATTTCATATCGTTCACCAATACCATCAAAAAGACGATCTATTGAAATATCTCCTCCCGCAAAAGCTTGAAAAACTCCATTTTCACACTCTAATACAAATTTTGGTCCAGATAAGCCTTTTACAGTTAGTTCTACTGCCAACAAAGCATCCCGTGCTGCCTGACCTGGGTGGATTCGCTTTACTTCTGCTCCTGTACCAAGGAATGCGAATAATCCGCCTGCGAAGCTAGCTGCAACTCCAAAAGCATTTTTAATGTCTTCTTCTTCAAGTCCATATAGCACACATACAGCTGCAGTTGCTCCAAAAATACCTGCTACTGGTGTATTATGAAATCCTCTTTTTCTTGAAGAAGGATGCATGGCCGATGAAATTCTCAAGCAGACATCATAACCTACTATTGTTGATTTAATTAATCTTTCAAAAGTTGGTTTTGTTTTTTGTGCTGCAGCTAAGACGGCCGGTAGGACAACTGTTGCTGGGTGGATTGAACCAGCTGTATGGCCATCATCTAAATCAAGACAATGTGCGCTTGTACCATTAAGAAAAGCTGCATTGGTTAAGGAAAGGCCCTTCTCATAGCCAATAACATTGTATTCACCCTCACCTTCCAATCTGTAAACCGTGTCATACACAATCTTACTTACCTCAGTGTTGGAACCGGTAATTGCCGAGCACACAAAATCCAAAAAAACTCTTTTCACTTGGTGGACTAATTCATCAGTCAATTCTATCTCCATAGACGAAGCTACATGGTTTGCTAATTTCTGTGTGACCTGTAACGTCCCCATATTTAAACCTTCCTCTCAGACCCTATATTCGTACCTTTCTCTTTACCTTTTTACTGACAGTGACTTTTATAAAACGAATTTTCTTACTTTTTCAAAAAAAATTTTTCAACAGCATTTTTGTGTTCTTCTGTCCCTTTAATAATAGTCTGAATATTATTTTCCCTTTCCAAAACCCCATCAAGGCTCAAATTTTGTGAATGATTAATAATTTGTTTTGAGAATATATAGGACTGAATAGGTCCTTCAACCAGTTCATTAGCAAGATCATAGGCTTTCTCCATTAACTTTTCTGTAGGAACAACCTCTGCCACAAAACCATATTTTTGAGCCTCTTGAGCTGTAATTATCCGCCCTTTCCACATCCATTCTTTCGCTTTCCATTCACCTACAATTCTTGGCAAGTGATAATGGAGACCCAAGTCAGATATTAATCCAACATTTTTAAAAGAAAGATAAAATTTTGCATTTTCCTCAGCTATTATTATGTCTGTTGATATAGCCAAACCCATACCAGCTCCTGCTGCATATCCATTCACCGCAGATATTGTAATTTTCTCCAGTTGACGAATCTTTTTTATAATTTTCGCTGAGAGGTCCATTCCTTTTTTGGCCTCTAAAGAATCGTAATCTTGTTTCATCGCTTTCACATCTCCACCAGCACAAAACGCTCTCCCACGACCAGTGAAAATTACTACCTTTATCTCATGATTATTTTCAATTTGTTCTAGTGCAACATACAATGATTCTTTCAAACTTTTAGTTAAAGCATTAAGAGAATCAGGTTCATTTAAATAAACGGTTGCTATTGGACCTGTTATGTTTACTTCAACACTCCCCTTCAAGTCTTTCACCCTCCTTATTAGCAATTTAAAAGTGTACAATTTCACAAAAAAATAAGCATATACTTGTACTCATAAAATATATAAATGCAAGTTTTGTGCCAACACATGTCCTTTAGAGGGTGCTCATTTTCAAAAAAACATTCATGTTCTTTCGCTCACAACTGGGAATGAAAATTATAATTTCTCGGATGTATAATACCGCAACAGTGAGTATATAAACGTGGGCCTTAATAGTGAAAAGGATTTTAATTTTATCCCATTGTTTAACGGGGGAGCAAGTCATTTTATTTTCACAGAAAAATAAATGCACTTAATGATTTCAAATCGTTCACTTTCTAAACATTTCGCGTACTTTTCGTTCATTTCTTAAGCAGTCAAATATATACTATTACTCTTTGAATCCATTAATTTTCTTCCATAATGTTGTTCTGCTGATTCCTAACTTTTCTGCAACTAACGTACGATTTTGGTTATATTTTTCCATCATGTTTTTGATGATTTGTTGTTCAATTTCTTCCAATGTACCTAAAGTTATAGTAAGACCATCCTGACTATCTAATGAATCGTCATCTGATTCTGTTTCCAAGAGAATCTGATTGATAAACTCTTGTGTATCAATTCTAGAACTAAGTATCCTTAAATGAAGTCTTTCCACAATATTTTCTAGCTGTCTTATATTCCCTGGCCAAGAATAGGAAACTAGGAAATCTTGAAGCTGTTTGGGCAATTGTTCAAATTTAAAATCGGAGCCATGCTTTTTGAAAAAATAATCCACTAAAATCGGAATATCTTCTTTTCTTTTATTTAGAGAAGGAATTTTTAGGTGTAGTACATTTAATCTGAAATAAAGGTCTAATCTGAATTTTTCTTGTTTTACTAACTCCCAAAGCTTACGATTTGTAGCTGCAATGATACGAATATCTACTGGAGTTACACGATCTCCCCCGATTCTCATAACTACTTTTTCTTGCAAAATTCTTAATAATCTTGTTTGAATATGGGGTGGTATCTCGCCAATTTCGTCCAAGAAAATAGTCCCTCCGTGGGCCAATTCAAATAAACCTTGTCTCCCTCCTTTATTTGCTCCAGTGAAAGCTCCTTCAGCATAACCAAATAGTTCACTTTCTAAAATGGATTCTGGCAAAGCAGCACAGTTAACCGCCACAAAAGGACCATCTTTTCTTTTACTTGAATTATGGATACTTTGTGCAAAAAGTTCTTTCCCTGTACCACTTTCCCCAATAATCAAAATTGTAGAATCTGTTTTCGCATATTCAGATGCCAATTCTATTACATCCTTAATCTTTTTACTTTTATGAATAATATCATCAAATGAATATTTAGCAACAAGTCCCTTTAGGTGAAGTTCCCGTCTAATTTTATTTTCTAATTTTTGAATCTTACTAACTTCTCTACAAGTAAGAACAGTCCCTAGTCTTACCTCCTCAACTAAAACAGGTTCAAAAGTTACGTTAATATTTTGATATGTGAAATTACCTCTATTTGTATAAATACACTCTTTTTTAAGTATGTTAGAAAGTATATAATTCGAAATCTGACTTACCTTTTTTCCAATTACATCAGTTGATTTTAATTTAAAAATTTGTTCTGCAGCTGGATTACAAGTTTCAACCTCTCCATTTTTATTAATGAACAAAATTCCCTCTTCTGAAGCATTGATAACCGCATTATGACGTTCTGCTCTTTCTTTTAGTAGAATCCTATCTTCTGCTATTTTATTTGCTAGAATTAATGATCTTTTGATTGTCCGTTCACTCGCAGTAAGATACATACTTTTCAACCCATAACTCTTTGCTACTTCGGCCGCCAAAATTCCACCACCTAAAACAACATCAATCCCCATTTCCTTCGCTTTCTTTATTTGAGCAACTAGCTCCTCTGTTGTATAATAAGGCAGAATTGTTACATCAGAACCTATAATTTTTTTCATTTCATTAAAATTAAATAAAAAACCTTCTTCTGGGTATGTAATAAAGCAAACTTTCTCTCCGAGCTGTTTCGCTCTCAAAAATCCTTTCAATATATCAAACTGATCAGAGTCATGATGGACAACAGGTAGATTTGTTACTTTTCTTATTGCTTGAGCAGTCCCCGCCCTACTTATAACGACTTCATAACCCCCATTATCAACATATTCCTTTACTTTTTTAGCAGCCTCTGACAATATTCCTTCGACGATCGTTACAGGTATTGCCAATTCATTTGAAACTTTTTTTATCATTCGTGTTAACTCAGGATACCCTGATGTCATAATTAATTTTGGTTCCATAAATAGCCACCCATCCTTACCATTGTTAAATAAATGAACGGATTTTTTAAAACTTGTTTAAATATTATACCATAAGTTTTTGATAATATTTTTTTATTTTATTTATTCCGAATATTTACGCGGTCAAGTCGAAGGGAGCAATTAACTTCCGTCTTCCCACCTCACTACACGTTTACTAGCGGTTAACTACCTTTATTTTCAATGGGCCAACATTTTGAACACTTTCTTTACTATGAATTTGAACTTTACTTGTATCCATGATTATCGGAAATAGGTCGTCATTGGTCTTCTCATGACTCTGTAGAGCATTATTTTGTAGGTAATATGCATACAATTTTTCCCATCATAAAAAAGCATCCACACTTTTGTGCAGATGCTCTAATAACGCATTTTGCAATGTAACTTATTTACTGTAGTTGAGCAATTTTCATTACAATAATTACCGTGTAAAAAGAGACAAACGGAGTACCCCTTATGCCACATGAAGCTGTTTTTTAACGACATCAATGGGAATATCTTGCTTCGCTGCATGGTAAATGAACTCGACGAGACTATGCCCTTTCTTCGTTCGGAGAAGATCAAGCCCAGTAGAGAAATCCCGGTTGGACTCGACCATACTGTACACA
>Ga0207866_1003026_pt1 | contig 11084 bp, 9 predicted proteins | sample HigsolmetaAR203D_FD_184835 | JGI IMG/M metagenome (GOLD analysis project Ga0207866, IMG submission 184835) | Ionic liquid and high solid enriched microbial communities from the Joint BioEnergy Institute, USA - AR20-3-D (SPAdes) (version 2) ...
AGTATACTATTACTCATAAGGTAGGGTATCTCCTTTCAGTTTTGTTTGGTCGCAAATCTGAGAATACCCTGCCTTTTTCTTTTTTTCTAGTAGAAAAATTTGCTTACACAAAATAATTTACATCATCGAAATCCTTTTAGAAAAAGTCAAAGAAAACCAACTTATTCCTAATGAATTTTTATAAATCAGCATTAAGCTTGCCCACTTTATCTCATTCTTCACATCCATTCATGGTTTTTTTGATTAAAATCGTCTTAAAAATAAATTTCTTTAATCGGAAGATCTGTACCGTTTACTATGTAGCTGCCAACGGCCCTAGCTTTGTAAACTGTTGGATTATGCGAAGCAATCGTGCGTATGTTTCTCCAATGTCGATCCAATTTCGCCGATTGTCTTGTTGCTGAAGCCCCGCCAACTTCGAAAAGCAGGGTAGCGGCTTTTAAAGCAAGATCGTCTACTACCACCTTAGCTTGTGCGGCTCGAAGCGAAGCCTCATGGCTCAACGAATAATCGATCACACCGTCAACGGCTGATCTCACAGCAACATCAAGTGCTTCTGCAGCAGTTAGCACAATCGCTTCTGCAGCAAATGCGATGCTGGAAAGTTGGCCAATCACCTGTTGAAGCTGCGGATCATCTGTCGGTTTATCTGCTGCCGCAAAAGAAAATGTGCGTTTACGACGATGTACTAAAGAAGAAGCATCCGTCGCTACATTTCGCAATATTCCGGCAATGACTGTATGCAAAAAGAGCTGTAGATAGGAATTAAACGGAGTCTTTGTACCGTCAATAAACGTTACTTCATCTTTAAATACATACACATTGTTCAAACGGGTCGTGCCGCTTCCCGTTAATTTTTGCCCGATGCCGTCCCAATCGTCTTCAATAATGACTCCTTCCCGGTTTGCAGGAATGATGACCGATACTGTTTTCCCATCGTGGGTGGACGCCGTCACAAAAACCCAGTCAGAATACATCGTACCTGTACTAAAATATTTCGTCCCATTTAATCGATATCCGTCACCGTCAGGGGATAAAGTGGTCTCAAAAGCATATTTTCCAACATTTTTGGACGAAAGTTCGGTAAATGCATTACCGATAATATCGCCGTTGGCCACCCTCTTCAGCCATTTATCACGTTCTTTTTTATCCGGATTTCGAAGATATTCTTCCACTTGGGAATAATGCGAACGAAGGCTGTGTGCTACATCCGGATCTGCTTCGGCTAAGCGGATGATCACTTGGAAAAGATCCCGAATGCTGGCGCCGCCTCCTCCCTCTTCAATCGGCAAACGCAACGCGCCAAGCTTGGACTGCTTGATTAACTTGATCGCATAATCAGGTCGGGCTTCACTATTCGTATTCCTTCGTTCCTCCGCATCCCGGGCAATTTCCTCAATCAATTGGTCCAGTTCACGGGAATTTGGTTTAACCGGCTCAGAAAATGCCGCAGAGGAAAAGGGATCTTGATCTTTTTTTGAAATTAATTGTTTGGAGCTCATCTTACAAAATTCCCCCTTTTGTTTAAAATAAATTATTCGCATCTTCTTAGTCATATTAATGATAAAAACGGCGCCTTTATATTCGATCATTCTTATTATTGTGTTGTACTTTTCGCAGCAAATGCGCCCCTATATTTGGCTGCAGGGTGACGTTCATTCAGAAGATCTGATCCAAACAATTTTTTTCGGAAGGTGCTTGGCTCGGAATGGCCTTCACGGGCTAAACCACGTCTTCGTAATACAGGCATCACCAAATCAATAAATTCTTCATAGGAACCGGGAATGACAGCATTGATCATATTGACCCCATCGATTCCTGCTTCCCTCCAAATCTCCAGTTGATCTGCAATGGTTTCAGGGGTTCCAACAATGCGAGACGATCTCGTTCTCAGTTTGGCAAGGTCTCGTACTGTAGGGGTGCGCCCGGGAGTACTTTGCTTTAGCCACTCGTATGTGCTTCTTACTCCCTCTGTTTCAATGTGTTTAAGAGGTGTATCTAAACTGATATTTCCAAGATCAATGCCCATTCCGCCTGCCATATGGGCGATCATCATATCTAAATCAATTTTTTGATCCAGCTCAGCTTCTTTACGTCTCGCTTCTTCTTCCGTCTCACCAATCACGAAAGACAACCCTTGAAAAACGAGAATATCATTCTCATCCCTGCCATTTTGTTTAGCCAATCGCCGGATTTCATTGATCAATTGTCGGGCATTTTCGGGATCAGGTGCTACAATAAAGACAGCCTCTGCATTTCGGGCCGCAAACTCCCTTCCTGTAGAAGATGCTCCGGCTTGAAATAGCACCGGGGTGCGCTGAGGGGATGGTGAAACAAGGTGCGGGCCCTCCACTTTATAACGCTCTCCGATATGATTAATTTTGTGAACCTTTGCCGGATCTGCATGAATGCCGCTCTTGACATCTTGCAACAATGCCCCGTCGTCCCATGAACCTTCCCAAAGTTTATACAATACATCTACATATTCATCCGCCCAGCGATATCGCTCATCGTGAGGAACTAGACCATCATAGCCAAAATTTCGAAAAGCATTTGCCGAATAGCTTGTAACGATGTTCCATGCAATACGACCTTTGGAGATATGATCCAATGTTGAAACGCGCCTTGCAAAATTAAACGGATGTTCCTGAAGCGGAGCTGCCGTAAAAGCTAATCCTAAATACTTCGTGTTTACGGCCAGTGCAGACATAAGAACCATGGGATCATTGCTTGGTATTTGCAAGCCCGTTTTAACATGATACTCCCAGCCGCCGCGATGATCGCCATATAATCCAATCACATCCGCAAAAAAGATGGCATCAAAGCCACCTTCATCCAATTTTTTGGCTAGGGATACCCAAAGCTCAACATCATTAAAGTTCTTCTGATGCCCATTTTCATCACGCCAAAGACCGTGAATGATGTGAGAAGCTGTATTCATAACAAAAGCGGAAAATGACAGTGGTTTGGACATATTTCTTCATCCCCGTTTAAATGTTTTCTTTTTAATATATTTTTAAAAATGAACGAATTAAAAAACAAAAATTCTAAATTTTAAACATTTATTGTTCTTGAAATAACGACCCGTCAACTGATCTTCATTTCGTTAATCGGTTGATTAAGTCTCCCAACGTTTAAAATGCTGAGTTTTATGGATGCAGACCAGCTTTTGGACTGCCCTTTTCTCAAATTCAAATTAGATTACTTACCTTCATTCCAAAGATTCAACGGCAAGCCTACTAAAATTTTGCCAATTTGGTCTCGTCCAATATTATTCGATGGAGCCATTGGGATCCCTGCACGCGCATCCCGATAAAGCCGTTCAAATATTCCTTCAGAATATCCATAACCGCCGGCTACATCCATTGCGACCCGTGCGGCAAAATCCGCCGTTTCAGAAGTGTGAATTTTAAACTCTACCACTTCTGATCCAAGTAAACTCAACGGTTTACCCTCCGCCAAAAATTCATCAAAATGTCTTGCTAAATCTAGCTGCCATGCTTTTAATGCCGTAATTTGTATTTTCACTTCTGCCAGTTTTTGACGGATCACTTGGTGGTCAGCTAAACTATTATCAAAACCTTTATTTACTGTTTTCGTAACATGATCAACAGCTGCTTTTAGCGCGCCTTGTGCTACTCCAAGCCAAACAGAAGCAATGCCGAGCAAATAAATAGGGTTTCCTCCTTCTTCCATTATTTCTTTTCCTAATCCTTCACGTCCCACCAGATCGCGATGACTTACTTTTACATTACTGAAAGTAATGGGTCCGCTATGATTTCCTCTAACGCCTAGTGCCTTCCACGGCTTTGCCGTAATCCCCTCATTATGTCCGTCAACAATAAAATAACTAAAATCACTTGGGTCTTCCGAATCCGGAGTTCTCGTTTGTAAAATATAAAAATCAGCGTATCCTCCACTAGTCGTAAAGGATTTTTCAGCATTAATGATATAATCCTTTCCATCCCGTTTAGCCTGGCTCAAGTTAAACCATACATGCCCTCTTGTCGCTTTTTCACTTGTAGAAAAAGTCCCAATGGAGCCTTCCCGTACAGGCAATAGCCATCGTTCCTTTTGATCGTCATTTCCATATAGAACAATAACCTGCGTTGCCCCCACATGCATGGCATACACTAACCCTGTAGAAGCATCGACCTTTCCAATTTCTTCTGAAACAATGGAAAAGCCTAAATAACCCAAATCTAATCCGCCCCATTTTTCAGGAACGGTTACAGAATTCCACCCTTCTTTAGCCAGCGCCAATAAATTTTCTCTTGGGAATTTTCCTTCTCTATCAATCGCTTCCGCATTTGGTTCAATGACATTTTGAATGATGGGTTGGACTCGCTCTCTGATTTCTTCCACATAAGTTCTTGAATAAATATTTTGATCCGTTTTTAAAATCCCCATTCTAAATACCTCCTAATATCAGTCAAGATCAATCACTTATTAACAATAGATTTAGCTAGTAAGGCAGAAGGACTTAAAAGTAAACTTCTCTGATTGGAAGTTTAGTATTGTTTACAACGTAGTTCCCTATGGCACGAGCCTTGTAAACGGTTGGGTTATGGGAAGCAATTGTACGAATATTGCGCCAATGGCGGTCGAGATTTTCCGATTGCCTTGTTGCAGATGCCCCTCCAACTTCAAAAAGCAATGTAGAAGCCCTCAATGCCAATTCATCTACAATCACTTTGGCTTGAGCCGCCCTCAATGAAGCTTCATGACTAAGATCAAAATCAAGGTTTCCATCAACAACTGAATCCACCGTGGCGTCTAATGCATCTGCGGCTGTCAACACAATCGCCTCAGCAGCAAACGCACTGCTCGAAAGCTGGCCAATCACCTGCTGCAAAAGCGGATCATCCGTCGGCTTATCAGCAGCTGCAAAACTGAATGTTCGCTTACGACGATGAACCAACGCGGCTGCATCTGTCACTACGTTGCGTAATATGCCCGCAATCACCGCATGTAAAATAAGTTGCAAAAATGAATTAAATGGGGTTTTATTTTCATCAATGAATGTTACTTCATCTTTATATACGAAAACATTCTCAAGACGGGTTGTTCCACTCCCGGTCAATCTTTGTCCAATTCCGTCCCAATCATCCTCAATAATGACGCCTTCCCGATCTGTCGGAATAAGTGCGGACACCGTTGAGCCATCAGGAGTAGAAGCCATGACTAATACCCAATCAGCATATAGAGTTCCCGTACTAAAATATTTCGTGCCATTTAAACGGTATCCGTCGCCATCAGGGGTTAAAGTCGTTTCATAGACCGAATTTCCTACATTATTAGATGAAAGTTCAGTATAAGCATTACCAATAAGATCTCCTTCCGCTACCTTTTTCAGCCATTTATCACGCTCTTTGCCAGCAGGGCTTTGAAGAAATTCCTCCACTTGGTAGTAATGAAAACGAAGACTATGAGCAACATCCGGATCCGCTTCTGCTAAGCGAATGACAACATAGAAAAGATCACGAATACTGGCCCCGCTGCCGCCTAATTCAACAGGTAAACGTAGGGCACCAAGTCTTGATTTCTTGATTAACTCCATTGCATAAAATGGCCGCGCTTCACTACCAGACTTTCTGCGCACTTCAGCATCTTTTGCAATGGCAGAGATCAGTTGTTCAAGTTCATTTGAATGAAGTCTTACCGGTTCTGTGAATGTCAATGTATCAGAAGTTAAATGTTTTTGATTAGACATTTATCCATCTCTCCTTTTTCATTAATAGATCCATCTATATTTAGCCGCATTTAAATCTCGTTTAACCTATACTTTTGAGTGTACGTTCGTGTTGTTCGGCAGCGGTCGATTTTATATCTCCGCCGAATGGGCTAAGGAACGTCCGCTGATTGGAAGCATCCTTTTGATTAACCGGAAGTTTCGGAAATAATAATTCCGCTGTTCTATAGGCTTCTTCTAAATGTGGGTAGCCTGATAAAATAAAGGTTTCGATGCCTAAATCAGCGTACTCTTTTATACGGGCGGCAACCGTATCGGGATCTCCTACAAGCGTCGTGCCCGCACCGGTACGCACTAATCCAATACCTGCCCAAAGATTTGGACTCACTTCTAATCTGGTACGGTCACCTTCATGCAAACTCGTCATCAAACGCTGGCCTTCTGAATCCATCCGCTTAAATACTTTCAGCGCCTGTGCAATGGTTTCTTCATCCACATGTTCGATGAGATGATCGGCAGCCTCCCATGCTTCCTCTACCGTTGGACGGACAATGACATGCAGCCGGATGCCAAATTTTAACGTTCTTCCTTGGGCAGCAGCGAGCTCCCTCATTTTATTAATTTTTTTCTCAACTTGGGCCGGCGGCTCTCCCCACGTTAAATAAACATCAATGTGTTCTGCCGCCACCTTCATCGCAGCAGGAGAAGATCCTCCAAAATATAGTGGCGGATATGGTTTTTGAACCGTTGGGTACGGCAATTGCCCCCCTTCAATTCGTAAATAGTTTCCTTCTAACTTCACTTCTTCTTCCGTAAACAACTGCCGCCATATCGTTAAAAACTCGTCGGTTAACTCATAGCGTTCATCGTGGTCTAAAAACACACCTTCTCCTGCAAGTTCGACCGGGTCGCCCCCCGCCACCACATTAATTAACAGCCGACCATCGGAAAATCGATCCAATGTCGCCGACATTCGCGCAGCAAAGCTTGGCGACATTAATCCCGGGCGTACGGCTACGAGAAATTTTAGATTTTTGGTTACGGGTGCTAGCGTTGAAGCGACAATAAATCCTTCTTCACATGTTTTTCCTGTAGGAATTAAGACGCCGCTATAGCCCAAGTCATCGACGGCTTGTGCAATTTGTCTGCAATAGTTATAAGTTGCAGGGCGTGAACCCTCTTGTTGATTTAGTTGACGAAAGTCTCCATTTGTCGGAATAAACCAAAAGATTTCCATTTATAATTCCTCCTTGAATATGTCTGTCTATGGGAAGCTTAAATTAAAAAAGGAGACTCCCTTAAAAATGAAAGGAAGTCTCCAGTGGTCCGGTCGACTAAAACACAGATTGCTATTGTCTTTTATCATTGATCCATATGAGAATTGCAGATGATGGCCTAAGTGATTATTTTGCTTCTTCCGCTGATAAAGGTAAAGAAGCACCACCTTTGATTCAGACATCTTTTCAAAATCGATGTTCGGCTTAAATGAGAGATTCGAATATCTTAATTGATTTCATTTTAAACCTTTCCTAAAGAGGAAACGGAATTCAAAACATCTTTTTTATTTAAATACGTTTCCTTTAAAGGTGGTTTTCTTGCCGGTTAACAGTGATTTTCACAATCATCGCTGTTCTCTTTTCACATCCAGTGATCTGGTCTGTGTTTATTCATTTAATTTCCCAAATTATTTTCCTATTAATCCTATTAATTTAATATGAATTGTTTTCATAAAATTAACATATTTTTGTTTACACTGTCAACGTATTTTTTCATAAAATGTTATGCTGCCTTAGTAAAGCTTTAAATGAAAATATGATCAAAAACATTTCGCAAGCCTCCATTTAACGATGAAATAATTAGAAGCCTTTTGAAAGATTTTTTCTTATGACGCGCTTTTTAATGGAATAAAATAGGAATTCTGTTTGCTGATCGAGTTAAATGCATTTTAAATATTATCATCCTCTAGCTGCTATTCATTAAACCTCCCCATTAAAATGGTATTATAGTAGTTGCCATCTGATAAAACTCTGTCTTTTTTTAAAATCCCTTCTACTTCAAACCCATATTTTTTATAGAGTTTTATAGCTTTTTCATTGGTTTCGAGTACACTTAAGTTTATTTTTTTAATTCCATTTGAGTCAGCCCAATGAATCGATTCTTTTAGAAGATTTTTTCCTATTCCATATCCCCAATATTCTTTTAATACACAAACGCCAAATTCGGCTTTATGAGAAAATCTTTTTAATTTGTTTCTTTCACATCTGGAAAAACCTACTATCCTCTTATCAACTTCCGCAACTAAAAATAAGTTGCTACTTTCTGCATCATCTTTTATTAATTGTTTAAAACCTAATTCGTCTATGTACGCCTCGCCCTTTTCTCTATCTAGATTTTCCGTTTCACCATCTATCTGCAATCTTATTTCAGACAATATTTTGGCATCCTTTTCTATTGCAGGCCTTATAATATAACGTAAATCATTCATCAAAAATTCTTTTGGATTAACTTTCATTGCAGTTCCCACCTTTACTGCATCACCCTGCAAAATATGGATCGAGTGACTATAAAACGCGCTTTTCTTTCGAACAAATCCGAAAATTAAAAACAACCTCTCGCGGATATATTACCTGAGAGGTTCAACCTTATTATAAAAAATAAGGCATGCTTTGAAAATGGAGCGAGTAACTTCTTTATGAAAAAGTTTATTCATTTTAATAAGTTCTTATGAACTAAAGCATCTGTTAATTTTATTATAAATTTCACAATCCAGCTTTTAAAAGAAGTTGCTGTACCACTAAGAAAAAGTCAACAATAATGGCAGCCGTGAAATTTCTTTATTTAGATACCATACTGACTTTTAAATTCGAAAATCTCATCAACAGCTTGGTGATACCCACCCGATTTTTGAAAGGATTCCCTAATATTTGCAACAGCTTGATGAAAAGATGGGTGGTTTAACACATGATCTGCAGCTTCACGTAGTTGATTTGCAGTCAAGCTTTGCATTTGTAATTTAATACCGGCTCCGATATTGGCAACTTGCCCGGCAATGATCGGCTGATCCGCGCTTTGTGGAATTACAATGAGCGGAACCCCATAATAGAGACCTTCATTGGTACTGTTCATTCCACCATGTGTAATAAATAATTTACTGTATTTCAGCACCTCAGTTTGCGGAACATAATTTTTTACAATGAAGTTTTTAGGAATCTCCCCCAAATCAGATATTTGATTTTGTTTCCCAATAGACATGACAACAGTATGATCAGTGTTCCCAAATGCCTTAAAACAAAGCTTATAGAAATCCATTGCTTGGTTAAAGACCGTACCCAGTGATATGTAAATCGGGCTTTTCCCCTTTATTGCAGTAAGATCGAAGTTTTCTTCCATTGATCGTGAAGAGATGGATGGACCTACAAATTTGTAAGTTTGGTCGAATGTTTCTCCAAAAGGTTGAAACTCCCTGGTTGTATAAACGATGGTAAGTGGGGCAGGATTACAAAAAACTTCGTAAGGAGAGTGGATCTCCACATCATATTTTTCCTTCACCATTACCGTCAGGTTTTGAAATTCATCGTCTATAGGTTTAACTATTTCTGCAGGAATTTCTTTCGAAAGCTGTTCCAGCATTTTATCGAATGATGCTTTGGTCTGCGCAAAAGAAGTACAAGAATTGATTGCAGGAAGCCTAAGGATTTGGGCAAGTAAACGTCCACAACCAAACATGGAATCGTGGATGATGTAATCAAAATGCTCTCCTTTGATCTGTTCAAGAACGCTAGGTATGACGATATCTGCCGTACGTAAAAGACCGTTGATTCTTTCAAGTAAATAATTTCTTCCACCTGAAAGAAAGGCTTTTATAAATTTTTGACCGTCAAATGTTCGTACAGTAGCTCCCGTCTTCTCAATACGCTCTCTAAATGCTTCAATCGTAAAGTACACGACCTCTTCTCCGCGCGAAATAAGCTCTTGCACAACTCCAATAGTCGGATTGATATGTCCTTCTGATCCACCATTAATAAATAAAACACGTGCCATCTCTACCACTCCTTAGGTAAATTGTTCTCTAAATTGTGTAAGAATAATGAGCCACTGTCCCATACCATTGCTCAACTCAAATAATGGAATTAAATTTATCATAGTACAATACTTGAAAATCTCAAACTTTTAATCACCCTTGTAAATCTAAAATTGATATCGCATCTAACAAATGTCATTTAAAATAGTGCCATTTTCAATAAACTGCGAGGATATAAGAAGTTTTGTGTAACTGAAACTTACCATTAATAAGATGACCATTTATGCAAAGCGAAAAGGCCACATTGATTCAGGAATTAGCGAAAAATTGTAAAACAGTTGAAGATGGTATTCCATTTACACCATATTATTGATACTCCCAATGTGAATGACACTGACCCATTTTCAAGCAAAAAAATACCAAAGGCCGGCTGAAATTGGATTCAGCAAAACCTTTGGATCAGGAACGTTAATGTTTATCCTAGTCATGTGGATTTTGTTTCTTTTATTTGATTTTGTTTCTTTTATTTGATTTTCTTTTTTTCCATGATGGCAAAGTAATTTCCTTCATTATCCGCAAAATTAAAAACTCTGCCGCCGGGCATGCTTACAATTTCTCCAACTGTGATACCTTTATCCGAAAAATCTTTATATAATTGATCGAGATTTTCTGAGTAAAACAGGAGCGAAGGTGTATGAAGATTTACTTCCGGATGCATCTTGGCAATTAATTCCTTATTGTGGAGAATAATACTCGTTTCAGCTTCCTTTGTTGGAGCAATTTCGATCGATCTCAGTCCTTGGCCATTATTTTCTTCAGAAACTACGCAAAACCCAATTTTTTCTGTCCAAAATTTCAATGCCTCATCTTGATTATTGACATACAGCATAATCTGACCGACTTGATGAATCATTTGCTTCTCTCCGTTCCTGCCAGTTCAATTCATATTCATATGTTTTTCTATTGTGTATTCCATTATACTTTCCATTTCAATCATATAACTGCTCAACATTATACCAAATGCAAGTGTCGCACAAAAAATTTTCCTTCTAACCTTCTCCCTAATTTTAACAATACATGTAGAAAACTGAGTCTAGTCTTTCACCCTTTTCACTCGGCCCGCTTGCTTTCCTCTTTTAATTTGATTAAAAATGGATTTTTCTCTTCAGATTTGAATTTATTTTTTATCAAAATGGTGGGTCAAGATAATCCAAAATAAATAATAAAAAACACCACCTCTTGGCAGGTACCGTCAAGAATTTTGTGTAAGAGAGTATTCTCAGATACGTTTTTTTAATCTTGGAGGAGGTGTTTAGTTGTCTTATATGAGACTGAATATTCAGTCTCGTATAAGACAATTTAGTCTCCCTA
>Ga0207866_1003028_pt1 | contig 11079 bp, 13 predicted proteins | sample HigsolmetaAR203D_FD_184835 | JGI IMG/M metagenome (GOLD analysis project Ga0207866, IMG submission 184835) | Ionic liquid and high solid enriched microbial communities from the Joint BioEnergy Institute, USA - AR20-3-D (SPAdes) (version 2) ...
CTATCTATAGAAGCCACGGTTTGATCCTCCTTCTAAAGATGATTGCGTCACTTTAGTAGAAATCATACCGTGGCTTCCCTTGTCAATAAGCTCGGTGCAATTTTACACCACTACTAGGGACTATAACATAAGCTCTTTCCACAGTTTTGGACTTTTAAACATATAGGCTTCCTTACCAAGCCAATCGGATAGAAGTTCTTCGGAGCGGCCTGAGTATTCATCCTTCAAGCCAGGAATACCGATTAAAACTACTCCATCATCTTTCATAAATGGAAGGATTTTTTCCCGGAAAAATCCCTGCTCACCTGCAAAATAATGATATGAATCAATGCTAACCAAAGCATTGAATTGCCTTTCATTAAAGTGCAAATGATTCGCATCTTCGCAAATAGGTGTTACTTGTCCATTAATCCCCCATTCGGCAAATCGTTTCCCATTTTCTTCTGCACTTATCCAGAGGTCATTTGCATAGACTTTTGCTCCAGTCTCTTTGGCAATCACAAGACTCGTCAGCCCCGTTCCGCATCCCAAATCAAGAACTAAATCATCTGGTGTAAGTTGAAAAGGACATTTGTCGAATAACTCTCCAAGAAGCCTTACGCAGTTTGGTCCCATCATTGTTTCTGCCGAAATATACTTTTTATAATTACTGATTTTCATATGTCATCCTTTCTCTAGACAAGGGGATGGTTCTCCTGTCTAAATCCTCGAGTTCTATTCACCTTATTGTTCAAACCTGTAATAGCAATAAAATTATTTTATTAAATTGTCCAATGCATAAAAAACTTATTTTGCTCTAAAGTTTGACTATATAATATTGACTGACTTTGCCCTCATTCTTGGTTTCAGCAATAAGAATTCCACCATTCTTTTTAATTGTTGCTACCGATGCCAGGTTATCTTTATAACACCCAAGAATAATCTAAATCATCCCTTTTTCTTTGCATACTGATAAGGCATACCTAAGCATTGTGGTTGCATACCTTTTTTCCTTTCAGACGGTCTCACTCCATAACCTATATGACCGTATTTTTCGGCAAGATACTTAGGTAGTCCATATCGAATGTTTAATAAACCTATTAATTTACCCTCACCAATGCAAAGGTATAACAATGTTTACCCCATATCTCATCGCCGACCAAAGCATTTCTCCGTATCTTCTCAACCCATTCACCATACTCAGAAGTCGCAAGTTCTAAACTCGCATTAATGCTTGTTTCTCCATTATCGTAATGTTCTTGAATATATTCATGAAGTATAGCCTTATCATTTGCTTCCGGAAGTCTAAATATCATATCATACACCTCGAGATCCTTCATCATCTGTCAAGGCCGGATTAAATTGACCCACTAACGCCAACTTAAAATTGACCCACCCGTTGTATATCTGAACTTGGGGAAAGCGGCAACTTTCCTGTCATCTGGTAGCTGTTGCACCGGATGTTTAGGATGTGCGCGTGGTGCAGCAGCCGGTCCAAGACGGCTATGGCCAACACGTAGTCGCCTAGCAGTTCTCCCCACTCGCCGAAGATCTTGTTGCTGGTCATCACCATGCTCCCGCGCTCATAACGAGCGATGACAACATGGAAGAAGAGATTAGCAGCGACAGGATCGAGTGGCATGTAGCCGACCTCGTCCACAATCAACAACTTCGGCCTCAAGTAGACGCGCATTCGTCGCTCCAGACGATTCTCCTCATACGCCTTCCGTAAATCGTTCATCATCTGTGCCAAACTGACGAAGTACACCGACAGGCCTTGTTGAATCGCTTCGACACCAAAGGCTACAGCCGACACCCGGCGGCCCTAAAAGAAGAATGTTCTCCTGACGAGCCACGAAGTTCATCGTAGACAATTCGCGAACGATGCGTTCGTCCAAGCTCGGCTGAAACGCGAAGTCAAACTCCTCGAGCGTCTTACGATATGGCAAATGCGACAGCTTTGCTCGAACCTCCACATTGCGGCGCTGGCGTTCAACGCGTTCATGATGCAACAGGTCGAGCAGGAACGTCAGGTAATCGCGCTTTTCAGGGCGAGATGTTTGCAAGGCGTCTTCCAGAATTACTGAGGCCTGTTCCAGCCCCAGTTCCTCTAGCAGTGCTCGGGCTTCCGCCAATGCCTTCATGCGCTCACCTCCGCTAACCGATCGTACAGTTCAAGCGATCGCGTCTCGACTTGTTTAGCCGGAATCTGGCGAGCCGTCGGGCGGGGAGAGGCATGTCCCTGTGCCGCTTAGCCCTTCGTACTGGCCAGGCAATCGCACGATCGCTAGACGGTAGGCTTGCTCGTGTCGGGCGATGAAGACGCCATCGATCCAGATTTCCACCTGTCCGCGCAACAACCGCACCATGGCTTCCCGATTACTATAGACCCAAGGTACGCCATATCGAACGCCATCGAAGCTGACGAAGCCGTCCTGGCTGACTTTCCGACTTTCGAACCGGAAGGGGACGAGCATCTCCTCGCTCGGCAGCGTTCGACGGGGGTGGGTCATTTTCATTCCGGAGATCCTGGGTCTATTATAATCCGGCGGTGACAAAGTTTGTTGTATGTTAGCTTCCGAGTGGCGTAATATCAAAAAAACACTATTTACTTACAACCACATAACATTTTATTTCCATAATTCAATTGTGAAGGACTTAAAAAAAGACCACATAAAATCAAATGCCTCGTCTAAAATCGTGCCTAAGTCCTCATTTGCTGATGCGGTTTGTGCAGTAACAAATAATGCAAGGATTGCAACACAAGCTGATATAGTGGCGACAACAACTGAAACAATAGTAGAAAGCAGAATTATTTTTTGAATCCTTAGATTAGTATTCAAATTTCGGTAATCAGCGTTCGATTGAAACAAAGACATTATAGTTTTATATAATTTTTGATCTTCATCAATCCTATTTTTAAGGCTTTTATATGCAATATCGATAATTGGTATCTGTCTTTGAAAAGAGAACGTACTGCCAATACGACTTACTAGATATTGTGTTTAAAAAGTATTTTCCTTTCTTTATCAAAGAAACACCTCTGGATTTCTAACATTCATAAAAATAAATCCCTGCACTTTTCTTTGAATTCACCATAAAGCCAGAATCATTCAACGCACTTTTAATTAGTTCCTTTTTAAGGGGGAGATGAATAGTAGGAACACTCTCCATTTGATCACGAAATGCAGGCAATTTGTCCCATAGATCCTCTATCTGTTTCTTTATCGTTTTTTGGTACAATTAACGATATCGCTTTTCTCACTATATTCAGGGTATACGACAATAACAGGCAATCCCTTCGTGCCAATACCATAATTAATTTCTTCTCGTAGAGCTCTGCTATTTTTAGTAACTGAACTTAAGAATAAAATTATGTTCTTTGAATTACTTAACCTATCGTGTAGACGTGGTTTCAAAGTCTTTTCCCAATCACTCCCGTCTCTCACATTGTAATTCTTATTGTGTGAGTCATTGAATGGAAATGTACTGTCACTAGCCTTCCAAGCCCTTAATAAATTATAGTATACAAAGTCTTTCGTAGCTGCTGCACCTAGATTATTTTCACTAAATGGCTCACTCACATAGAATGCTGAGTAATTTCCATTTCTATACGCCATAATTAATCCTCCTAATAAATATGATTAAACACCCAGTATTCACTCTCAATTGAATGGGATCACTGGGTGTTTAATCAGGTATGGATATTTATTTCATTATATCATATAAAATTCCATATTTAGTCAATTTTTATCATGTAGTGTAAATTCACTTCCAATTTGAGCAGCACTGTCACATCTCAATCTTCCCGAACTAACAATAATACCGACTCCACATGGCTCGAGCCGTTGAGATTGATGCTTTTTGCAAGATACGTAAGCGGAAACATATCTATGACTTATTTTGAGAATATCGGTATGCGGGAACATCTCCACCGTTTTGCTTATGCAGCAAATATAACAGATCAGGTTTCTTGCTTTTCATAGTTTATATACAATAGATTCTGATTTCTTAATCTAATAGCTTCGCAGGTATTTTTAATATATTCTTTATAGTCTTTAGGAAATAGTGGGAATAAATCTGTTAAATGTATAACATTAAAGTCATCATCAACAAATGAACCTTTAAGTTTAAATTGAATACAGAAACTTTCAAATGAACCTATTAAATCTATCCACTTATTTGAATCATAGAATGCTTTATACAATCTCTTGAATTTACTGTTGAAATTATATTTTTCTCTAAACCTTTCAGGAATACAACTATTTGCTTCATTTAGAAAAGATTTTTCATCTCTATTTTCGAAATAAATCTTTAAAAGAATTAAAGTCCAATCCGGTCGGTCATAGACTCCATCGTTTCCGGCACGGCTTTCATTTATTTTATTAACTACATTTTTTCCACGTGGCCACACTATATGACCGCCTATAGTTCTACCTATCTGAAGAAACTCTCTTATTTGATCATCATCTATTCCTGACTCAATAGCCCAATACACAGACGGCCCAAAATAATCAGAAGAAAGTAAAATTTCGTCTGGTGATCCTTTATCAATGAAAATAGTATAAAAAGGTGGTTCTTTATATTTACTCTTTGGAGCAGGATTAGTATTGTTTAATTTCTCATAGTATATCCATTTCTTTTCTAAATCTTCTTTCCTTCTGGCATAAAATTGTTGCTCTACATTTTCTACTGTATGAGTACGCATATTTTGAAAATAGGCTTCAATAATATCGTCATAAAGTTTTTTGCATCCGTCAGTATCTGGATCAGGCCTGTCATCAATATTATAGTCTGAAGGCAATGGTTGTGAAGAGCCAATTAAATAATTATAGTCTACATTCAGCATTTATAAAAATACTCCATTTCAATTAACTCGTTACTTTTTAGGATTAATCTTTCCTTTTGATACTATCGCAAGCGCAGTAGTTCCAACAAAAGCTACCACTCCAAGTAATGATTTGCCCGTTGTTTTAATTCGTTTAATACGCTCATTTCTGCAATTTTCACAATAATTACGCTCATATCCTTCTGGAAGAATTCTTTGACATTTCTTGTTTTTACACTTCTTCATTTTTATTATTTTCGCCTCCTAAAAGATTTTGCTCTTCAATAAAAGGTAGTGCCTGAATTCTCTTTTTAATCTCCGGTAACATTTTAGACCAATAGTTCTCCGACGACGGATCTATTAAATCTAATCGCTCCAGCAATCCATATGATTGTAGGTATGTCTTTTGTATATACTCTGCATAATACTGAAGGCTTAGCCTTGCCGCCTCAGTTTCACCCATTTCCTGATATGCAATTGCTTCGGTTAAAGAAACCATATTTAATGCACACAGGCTTTCTCGAATTTCATTCATTCTTAAATTGATTTTTTCTGGAGCAGCGCCAGAAATGAGTTTTCCCCAGAATGATTCTGGTTGATTTTTTATAAACTCGAGGTTAGTACTTTGACTCTGCATTAGGAGGTTTCTGCTGTCTTCCGCATCGAAGGCAATATGCAGTAAAGCCCTTGCTTTTACTTCTTTATTTTTTATAGCCATTGCTTGCAATAATTTTTGTTGACAACTATATGCTGTTGCCAACCTATCATATTCTTGCCCTTGCCTTATTTCTTCAACTGCAACCTGTATAAGTTGTATCTTTTCTGCTATTTGAGCCATCTGAATTTGAGTTGCGTAGCTCGTCATAGCCTGTGTTATTTCTGGTGTAATCTTAACACTCTTAAGTGGAATCGTTGATACAATTTTATTGTTTTTTGGATTAATAAGGTTTGCCATTAAGGTGCCATCCTTTTTTGTCATCAGTTTTAATGCACCATTGGCAATCTTAGATTTCTGCTCATTTGTTAGGACAGCTATAAAAGTTTCCTCAGGTATACTTGCCTTTAATAAGTTAATAAATGCAGGTGTTGAACAAAGCATATCTTTTATTTTGGATAATGCGACTTTTGCATTTCTAATTAACGGTCGTGCAATTTCTGGTACAGAAGAGAAAAGTTCAACTACATCAGTATAGTAATCGTCATCTTTGGTAACCATCTCTAGGTCATCAGATACTTTACTTATTATTTTATCCATAGCATGACCTACCTTTCATCTAATATCTAAAATAAAACTAAAATTGTATTATCACAAATCACCCTAACATTTGGCGTATCTTCTCTGCAAGTAAAGCTTTTCTAGCTTCATAAAATTTTTCAAAGTCTTCAAACTCTAGTGAAACATCCTGTGGAACCATAGCCTGTTTACAAAACTCCGCTTTTTGCTCACCATTCATATCGTTATAATAATCAACAAGGCGCATATCATTTTTGCTGCCATTACTCCTGCCTTCAAGCAGATGTAAATTTGGTAGACGATTTCTCATCCCACGCCATCTTTTCCAATCTTCCATACTGACAGAAATTGGTTTACTACCGTTAAATCTATTCTCAGGATGCAAATGATCTTGTTCGTATTTGAAATTCTTATTTATCCAGTCAAGATTCAAGTAGTAAAGAACCTCACCAGCAACCCTGCTGCCTTTTTCAGAATTAAGGATATCTTCAATTTTGCCGTCAGTTACTCTTAACTCATTCATCTGGTTAAGCATTTCAATAGTGATCTCATAGTCAAAGCTATTGATATTACTTTTCATCTGTTGCAATTTACTTGTTGTGCCAGATTGGAAATATGTAAAAAAGATTGCTCTCAGCAAATAAGCACGTACACCTTCTGTATTTTTATCAAAATCAGGATTATAGTAAATGTAATAAATAATTGGCAATAGTACGTTCCAACTACTTGAAAAACGGCTTACCTCTATCTTCATTTTTTTAAGTACGTTTTCAAGATCCCTCAATGCTTTTTTAAAGGCGTTCCAGTTATTCTTTAGATCCTCTGCTATCTGCTTACTAATATTTGATTTAACTACATCACCATAAAGCATCAATGCAGAGCGAATAATGAAGTCAGTACCAAAGTTTTGATATGAATCAACGAGTATCTTACCAAACTCTGTCTTGGCACTTGGCCAGTATGCTTCAAGAATGGACATCGTTATCTCAGACTTACGTAATGGCCTACCACCACTATTAAATCTTACAAACATCTCTAAAGCATCATCTTGTTTCATATCTATTATTTCTGTATATCTGATCAGCTTTTCAACAAATATTTTATTGTATAGCTTTCTTAGAATGTTTCTGGCATATTCCTTACTGTCTGCAGGGACATTAGAAATTGCATCCTCGATAGCCTTTTCTCGCGTTGTGTCATCTTGAAATTTTGGAGCAAGTATATTTTTTATTTCAAATTGTGTAGGACTTAATCTGCCAACTTTTTCACTGAACTTTATGTCAAATTTCTTACTGTTATACTCTTCTTCATCAACCGATATCTTATTCTTGTTTAGTTCTATTAAAAGTTTTGTAACAAGCCTGTCCCCAGATTTCTTTCTCGCGTAATTCGGACGAATATACCCCTCTCCAAATAGTGACAAATATAAAGAAGTTAATCTTTGCTGTCCATCTAATACTGCTGTATCAGTATTCTTAACATTAATGCTTGTCAATTCATAATTTATGCTATCAGCCTGCTTTCTACTGTCAAATGTCACCTCAGATAGAAAGTTACAAAAATATGTATCCCAGGTTACATTGGAATCATCAACATGCCAAAACAGAAATGTAGCAATTGGATAATCCAGTAAAATTGAATCCCACAGTTTTTCTATTTGATCCATACTCCATACAAATTGTCTTTGAAATGCCGGCATTACATATTTTCCGTTCTTGATGTTCTGTAAAGCCTCGTATATTGTGATACTGTTCTCAATCAATTTACTCATAATCGGATACTCCTTTAATCACAAAAACTAGATTTATACTTCATCAGTGTATCTTCTACCTCGTGCCAGATTGTTACCGTTTCACCATCATCCTCAAACACTTTACCATGGCTTTTAGGCCCGTCGAGTTTCATTTGAGAGTAATTATTCTTAAAAGTCGGCACGTACAGCTCTGGATTGTTTTTGTCACTGCATAAGCGTTCCATCATATCTATAGTAGCTCTGCCAGTAGCAGCTACTGCCTTAAAGTAAGCACGAATGATTTTATGGTTATATTGATTTGGCTTAACTGCCCATACAGGAATACGCTGATTTGCTTTTCCGTAAAAATCTTTGTTCACATCTTCATTATCTTTTGTTACTGCTTCAGGGTTATAATCTTGAGATACTTTTTCAAAAGTCTTTGCAATATACCAACGCATACAGCTTTCCACTGCTGCATCTTGAGTTTCATTTGTCAAATTCAATGCGATGCAGAATTTCTCATACACATCTGTGTCTACTACAAAAGTCACGTTCTTTTTCACACGTTTACACCTCCGCAGTTTGCTTTAATTTAATCATACCAATAATTTGTATTTTGTAAATACTAATAAATGATTATTCCGATGCAATTTGACCCAGGCGTCCGATTCAAAATGACCCACCCCTCCGATTCAGATTGACCCATCAATCCGATTGAAAATGACCCACCGTTCCGATTCAGATTGACCCACCCTCGGCCTCGGGGAAATCTGCTCCTGTTACAATGGTTTCAATAACATTGGACAAGGAGGAAAGAAATGAGGTCGATTCACATGTTAAAAATCCGAGAGATTCTTAGACTACAAAGTCTTGGAATCGGCATCAGAGCGACAGCACAAAGCTGTAAATGCTCACGTAACACAGTGCGTGAAATTCTGAGGACTGCTGAACTTCAAGGCATTTCATGGCCACTTCCCATCGATATGGATGATGCTTCGTTAATGAAGATATTCTATCCATCAAATTCTGAGCCTGCAAGTCGAAAGCCTGAACCGGATTATCAGTACATCCACGAAGAACTGAAACGTCCGCACGTTAATTTACGGCTTTTATGGACGGAATACAAGGCTCAGCAACCTGATGGCCTGGGCTATTCTCAATTCTGCAACCGTTACAGGAACTGGGCTGCCAGAACAAAAGCTGTAATGCATCTTGAACACAAGCCCGGTTATGAGATGTTTGTCGATTGGGCAGGCACAAAAATGCAGGTAATTGACCCTGAAACGGGTGAAATTATTCCTGCTCATCTTTTTGTCTCAACCATTGGTACAAGTGGTTATCCCTATGTAGAGGCATTCCCCTCTCAATCCCTTGAAAGTTGGATTATTGCTCATATCAATGCTTTCAGGTATTACGGGGGTGTACCGCATCTATTAGTACCGGACAATCTGAAAACAGGCGTGAAAAAAGCTTGCAATTATGATCCTGAATTAAACAAGACATACCTGGAATTATCAGAACACTATGGTTGCGCTATTGTTCCTGCCCGTATCAGAAAGCCAAAAGATAAGGCTCTTGTTGAAGGTGCTGTCGGAGATGTCAGTACATGGGTTGTTGCTGCACTACGTAATGACAAGTTTTTCAGCTTTCATCAACTGAATCTTGCTATTCGGGAAAAATTACGTAGCTTTTCACAGAAACCTTATCAGAAAAAGGATGGCAGCAGAGAAAGCGTTTTTCTTGAACTTGACCGTCCCGCATTGAAACCACTGACATCAAAAGACTATGAAATGGCAGTATGGAAGGTATCAACAGTCTCGTTTAACTACCATATCGAAATTGACCATATGTATTACAGTGTGCCATATACCTACATTCAAAAGAAGGTGGACGTAAAAATCAGTACTTATACTATCGAGGTATACTCAAACCATGTAAGGATCTGTTCTCATCCCCGTCTTCGTGGTAAAGCCGGTCAGTTCTCTACTAATCCTGAGCATATGCCGCCAAATCACAAGGAATATATTCAGTGGGATGGGAACCGTTTTCTTGCCTGGGCTTGCAAAATCGGCGATAACACCCGTGAACTTGTTCAACAGGTTCTTTCATCAAAGAAGATTGAACAACAAGCCTACAAATCCTGTTTTGGACTTCTGAGGCTGGCTGACAGGTATACAGCCTTCCGTTTAGAGAACGCCTGCCGTAAAGCTCTTGCATTAAGGTCTCCATCATACACCACGGTGAACAATATACTTAAGAACGGTATGGACAAGGTAGAAAGCCCTGTTCCTCCTCCCAAAAACAATATTATCCCCATTCACTCCACTATCAGAGGCGCTAAATATTATGCACAAGGAGGACAAAAAGCATGAATGAACAGCAAACCATCGAAAAACTCAATTGGATTAAAGTATGTACCATGGCCAAGGAATACAGCCGTCAGTTAAAAAATCCCGAAATACAGAGCCTATCTTTTGATGAGCGTTTTGGCTTACTGGTAGACAGTGAATGGACAGCCCGGCAGAACAAACGCCTGGCTAATCTTGTACGTAAGGCTGGAATGAAGTACAACTGTGCTATTGAAGAGTTCGTCTTTACCCCTGAAAGGTCGGTAAACAAGCAGACCATTATGCAATTATCATCATGCGCATGGATTCGTGACAATCTTAATGTATTGATAACCGGAGCAACAGGATCAGGTAAAACCTTTCTGGGCTGCGCCCTTGGTAATACTGCTTGCAGAAATGGTTTTAAAGTTCTCTTTAAAAGAGTTCCAAGACTTCTTACCGACATAGCCATTGCTAAAGGTGATGGTTCATACAACCGCCTTATGCGAGAGTTAAAGAATATCAAACTCCTGATATTGGATGATTGGGGTTTGAATGTTTTTGACCATGCGGAGGGCCGAGATCTCCTGGAGGTAATCGAAGATCGTACTCAGGTTAATTCTACAGTCATCTTAAGCCAATTATCCATAGATGACTGGCACGGCCTATTCACTGACCCTATTGTCGGAGATGCAGTCCTGGATAGGCTTGTCCACGGTTCATATCAGATTAAACTGGAATCCAAAGAGTCAATGAGAGGATTCAATTTTCAAAGAGCATAATATTTGTATCAAATTCCCGCAAGAGGCTGATGGTCAGCCTCTTTCCAGCTTTATTTGTATTTTTTATGTTATAGTCCCTAGTAGTGGTGTAAAATTGCACCGAGCTTATTGACAAGGGAAGCCACGGTATGATTTCTACTAAAGTGACGCAATCATCTTTAGAAGGAGGATCAAACCGTGGCTTCTATAGATAG
>Ga0207866_1003032_pt1 | contig 11064 bp, 12 predicted proteins | sample HigsolmetaAR203D_FD_184835 | JGI IMG/M metagenome (GOLD analysis project Ga0207866, IMG submission 184835) | Ionic liquid and high solid enriched microbial communities from the Joint BioEnergy Institute, USA - AR20-3-D (SPAdes) (version 2) ...
ATATACCTCGGTTTCTTTGGCATGCACAATTTTGAAAACAGCTTTCATATATGCCACTTCATTGACATTTTTGCCTCATTCACCCCTCATTCGGACTCAGAACACATGCTTAATTCCGAGCCTCTATATTAATATTTAGGTTGAATCATACCACGCCTTGCGCGATCATGGCGTCGGCCACCCGCTTGAAGCCGGCGATGTTGGCGCCGACGAGCAGGTTGCCCGGATGGCCGTATTCCTCGGCCGCCTTCACGCTGCTCTCGTAGATGTTCTTCATGATCTGATGCAGCTTCGCGTCGACTTCCTCGAACGTCCAGGAGAGGCGCATGCTGTTCTGCGACATTTCGAGCGCGGAGACGGCAACGCCGCCGGCATTGGCCGCCTTCGCCGGTCCGAACAGGACGCCGTTCTTCAGGAAGACGTCGATCGCCTCGAGCGTCGACGGCATGTTCGCGCCTTCGCCAACCGCCTTGACGCCGTTCGCGACGAGCAGCCGCGCGGATTCTTCGGAGATCTCGTTCTGCGTCGCGCACGGCAGGGCGATGTCGCACGGAATCGACCAGATGCCCTCGCAGCCCTCGGTGTAGGTGGCGTGCGGATGCTCTTTGACATACTCGTAGATCCGCTTCCGCTCGACTTCCTTGATCCGCTTCACGGTCGCGAGATCGATGCCCTTCGGGTCGTAGACATAGCCGTTCGAGTCGCTGCATGCGACGACGCGCGCGCCGAGCTCCTGCGCCTTCTCCATCGCATAGATCGAGACGTTGCCGGAGCCGGAGACGACGACCGTCGCGTCCTTGAAGTCAAGCCCCTTCGATTTCAGCATCTCCTGGACGAAATAGATGCAGCCGTAGCCCGTCGCCTCGGTGCGGCCCAGGCTGCCGCCGTAGCCGACGCCTTTGCCCGTCAGAACGCCGGCCTCGATACTGCCGCGGATGCGCTTGTACTGGCCGTACATATAGCCGATCTCCCGTGCGCCCACGCCGATGTCGCCGGCGGGCACGTCGACGTCCTGGCCGATGTATTTGTAAAGCTCCGTCATGAAGCTCTGCGTGAACCGCATGATCTCCTGCTCGGACTTGCCCTTCGGATCGAAGTCCGAACCGCCCTTGCCGCCGCCGATCGGTTGGCCGGTCAGCGCGTTCTTGAAGATCTGCTCGAATCCGAGGAACTTGATGATGCTCGCGTTGACGGACGGATGGAAGCGCAGGCCGCCCTTGTACGGACCGAGCGCGCTGTTGAACTGGACGCGGAAGCCGCGGTTCACCTGCACGTTGCCGTTGTCGTCCACCCACGGCACGCGGAAAATGATGACCCGCTCCGGCTCGACAATCCGTTCGAGGATGCCGTGCTTGATATAATGGGGTTCCTTCGCGAACACCGGCGTGAGCGATTCGAGGATCTCCTTCACGGCCTGGTGGAACTCGCTTTCGTACGGATTGCGGGCAACGACGGTTTTGTAAACCTTCTCGACATACGCCTTCGCCTGCGTCATGCTCTCTTCGGACAAAATCGTGGTCATCCGGTCACTCTCCTTCTTTGATCTTCCGTTTGCATTCTCACGCTGAACATTTGCACTCCCGCAGCGATAGTCAACAGTCTAAGGCATAGACCGCCCGAGTGCCAATCAATCTTTTTTTGGAACACGATTAAATGAATTTATTACTTTTTTTGCTATAAATAATGTGAACCAACGTAACATAATAACGTTAAGTTGGTTCACAAATAATCCTAATTAATGTTAGGAAACCTGCCGCAATCTCCGGTTACAGCAGCGTTGCGCGCAGCTCCTCCGGAGACTTCGGCGACAGCAGGCCGAACGGGATGTCGAACACGGTCTTCGCGCCCGAAGCGCCTTCCCGGTGCAGCCGGACCGCAGCCCGCGCGTAAGCGACGAGCACGCTGGCCGTGAACTCCGGATTGCTCTCCAGCTTCAGGCTGAATTCGATGATCTGCTTCGTTCCCTGCCCCGTCTCGCCGCTGCGGAAGACGAATCCGCCGTGCGGCATGCCGGAGTGGTCCCGGCGCAGCTCCTCTTCCGTCACGAAGTGCACAGTCGTATCGTAGTCGGCGAAGTAGTTCGGCATCGTGACGATCGCCCGCTCGATTTCCGCCTTGTCCGCCCCTTCTTCCGCCACGACATAGCAGAGACGGGTGTGTTTGTCGCGCGTCGTCAGTTCCGGCGATTCGCCCGCGCGAATGCGCGCAATCGCCTCGTCGGACGGGATCGTATACTGGACGGCCGCTTTCACGCCGGGCACGCGCCGGATCGCGTCGGAATGGCCCTGGCTGACCCCTTTGCCCCAGAACGTGTATTCCTTGCCCACCGGCAGGACCGCTTCCGTCAGCAGACGGTTGAGCGAAAACAGCCCCGGGTCCCAGCCGGTCGAGATGACGCTTACCGTGCCGGCCTTGCGGGCCACCGCGTCCACCGCCGCGTAGAACTCCGGAATCCGCGCGTGCGTGTCGAAGCTGTCGACCGTGTTGAACATCGCCGCCATCGCCGGCGTCTGCTCGGGCAGGTCCGTCGCGGAGCCGCCGCACATGATCATGACGTCGATGCGGTCCTTGTACTGCTCGGCTGCGGAAATATGCTCAAAGCGGATGCCCGCTTCCCCGTTCATTCCGGAAGGATCACGCCGCGTGAAGACCGCAACCAGTTCCATGTCAGGATTTTGTCTGATGGCATGGATGACGCCGCGGCCGAGATTGCCGTATCCCACAACGCCGATTTTGATCGTTTCTGCCATGTTGCTTTCCTCCATTAAAAGGTAAAATTACTTACCTAGTATACCTGACATGACATGCTGCCCGCAATCGGTTTCGCGAGATCCTCAACCGGGGGTTGATGGCGGCGCAGGGTCCGCCATCCAATTCCGGATCGCTCCGGCTCGGCAAAACAAAAACGCGGCCCGAACCGCCGCGTTTTCCGCCATAACCTTGTTATCCTTTTGCCGTTTTGCGCGATTTTCCGACGATCTTCCGGATGCTCTCGGTGGACAGGTGGAATTTCCGTTCAAGTTCCGCGATGGACCGTCCGTTCATGTAGTCCTGGATGATCTGCCGGTTCCGTTCGGCAAGCCATTTCCGTGCGCCGCTGAGTTCCCCCCAGCCGGCCCGCTTGCTTGCCGGCTTCGGAATGTAGAGCAACTCCCCCTGGATATACTTCTGCAGTTCGGAGAGCAGACTAGGGGGAAGCACATCTCTTCCATTTTTGTAATTCAAGATACCGTTCCTCCCCGTTCATGAACCAACCCGTTGCCTTCATCTTCACCTGAACCGCGGCAGCCGCTGCGCCGCGGATATCCGCAATCTGCAATGCCAATAGCCGCATGGTTCATCCTCCTTTCGCACATGTCGTATCCGCCGGAGCGGATCGGAATCAACGCCATCCGGTTCCAGTATAATTGAAAGCTCTTACAGACGACAAGCCGCCGCCGCGCTTCGTTTCCGAAATCAAAGGAGGGAGGCCATGGGCCTTCCGGCCGACGGCCTCCCGGTTACAGACGTCCCCGGATTAACCGGAGACCACCTCTGTCATTGTCCGCATTGCCTGGATCAACTCCTTTCATCCAGATTTGTCGGCCCGACACCCCCATTTTACCAGCGGGATGCGGCAGCCGGCAGCGAAAAAACGGTTTATAGCCGTTTTGTACCAACAGGATTTTCGGGTCCGCTCGCAGAATAAGTTGGAAAAATCCGCCGGAATGGGAGGAAACGGCATGCCGATCCTGAAAATCCCCTGGTAATCCCGCGCGCCTCCCCGCAGAAGCCGATCATGACAACCTATCTGACACCGGGGAGGAAACATGCGATGACCTGGCCGCTTGAAGTCGATTGGAAACAACTGCGCTACGGCGTGGAACTCGAATTCGTCGGGGGAAATCCGGACGAGGTGGAACTGCCGCCCGGATGGACGATGCTGCGCGACGAACGGCAGGTTGACGAGCAAGGCAGGCTGTCGGGAGCGGAGCTGACATCGCCGCCGCTCGCCTGGGATGAGCGGGAGCAAATCCGCCTGATGGCGGAACGGCTGAAACGCTCCGGCGCCTGCGCGAACTGGAGCTGCGGGCTCCATGTGCACATCGATCTGTCGGCGTGGGGCGAAGCCGTCATTCCGCCGCTGCTCGACGCGGCGCTGCGCACGCAGGACGCGCTGCGCCGGCTGCTGCGCACGGCCGATCACCGGCTCGTCTTCTGCCCGCCGTTGACGCCGGCGATGCGCGCGCGGCATGCGGCGAACCCAGGCGGCGACGCGCTCCACCATTCCGGCCGGCCGCAGTCGCACCGGTGCGGGATCAACGCCCGCGCCTGGTACGACAATGGCACGGTCGAGATCCGCTATGCGAACGGCTCGCTTGAATTCGGCGAGATCGCGCGGACCGTCGAACTCTGCCTCCGCTGGACGGCGGCGGTCGGCGCAGGCGGAGAACTGCCGGACGAGCCGGAGGCGCTCGCCCGCGCGCTCGGCGCGCCGCCTGACGGCTATCCGCCGCCGATGGAGCCGCCCCTCTGGCATCTCGAGCGGATGTGGCTCGAGGACATGCTCATTCCGGCGCTGACGCCGCTCGTCCGGGAGCGGATGCCGGACGGCGAGATCCATACGATCCGGCCCGCGCCGGGCGGGCTGCTGGACGTCGATGCCGAGGACAGGTCCGGCAGCATCCGCCGGTTCGCCGCCCGGCCGGCCGGCGGCGGATGGGAACTAAAGGAGCTGCCGGAGGAGGCGGACCGTTCGCGGGAAGCCTGAACCTCCGCATCATGCGCCAAGGGAGACCGCATCCCCGCGGTCTCCCTTCTTCATGCGCTTTCCTCCCGATGAAACCCGATCTCGACGACCGGTCCGAGCGGCTCGTATCCGATCCGCCGGTAGACCCGGTTCGACGCCGGATTGGCGGCATCGGCGTACAACATCGGCGTCAGGCCTTCGCCGAGCAGCATGCGCGTCAACGCCGCGGTGATCGCGCTGCCGAAGCCCCGGCCCCGCGCGTCCGGCCGCGTGTAGACCGCGCTGATGCGCCCGTGCCGCGTCGAGCGGTGCGCGATGTTCGCCATCGCCACGCATTCGCCGCCGACCGTCCAGAAGTACAGCCCGTCCTCTCCGATCATCCGGTCCGCCGCCGGAAGCTGCGTGAACGCGCCGACCGTCTCGCCGTACGCGTCCCGCGAGAAGCCGGCGAGGAACCGGGCGGCCGTGTACCGGTCGTCGCCCGACGCCCGGCGCAGCTCGCCCTCCGCGGCCGCCTCCCGCCGGATCTCCCGGCACTCGTAAGGCACGAGCGTCAGCCGCTCCGTCCATGCGATCCGCCGGCCGGCCGCATAGGCGTCGGCGAACGCCCGCGCATCCGCGGGGTCGCCGATCACGCCCGGCAGATCGTCGCCGCCCAGACGCTCCGCCAGTTCGCGGATGCGGCCCAGGCGCACGTCCTCCGGGGCGGACGGGTCAACCCACAGCCACGCGTTCCGGCCCGGCGACTGCGCGTACAGCAGCACGCCGTCGCCCGACTTGATCCTGAGCGCGTCCGGAAAGGCGCTGATCTGGCCCAGCAGGTGGAAGCGCGCCTCGTCCTTCAGGTATTGCGGACGATGGAACACCTCGTCTCCGGCCCGCAGCGCAACCAGCATCGCTTCACAACCCCCGCTCCCGTCCATGCCTTAATGGCGCTCCGCCGTTTTCGTGAAAAACAGATTGAGATCATCGTCCACCACGGCCGTCGCGCCGCGCGGCACGGGCACCCCCCGATAGACGACGCCCCGGCCGTCCGGGATGTATCCCCTCCGCGCGTACAGCCGCTGCGCCGGACCGTAGTTCGCGTACAGTCCGACGCCGATGCCGACGATCCCGTATCGGTCCAGCGCGATGTGCTCGATCGCGTCGAGCAGCGCGCCGCCGATGCCCTTCCGCCGCAGCGGCGGGATGACGTTGAAGTCGTTGATCTCCGGAATGCCGTTCTCCGCAAAATACGGATAGCCGGACCGCTCCAGCAGATGGACGCACCCCGCGTACTCGCCGTTCCAGAACGCCAGCAACGTCACGCGCACGCCGGCTACATTTTCCTCCCAGCAGCGGACATAATAATCTTCCGGACGGCGAATGCCGTGCATGAGAAAAATCTCCCGCATCATGCCGGCGTCCTCCGCCCGCATTCGGCGAATCTCGATCATCGCCCGTTCCTCCGTGTTGTTCTCCTATGCAGTATGGTGCCCGGAGCCGGTCTTCATGCGAGAAGAGAAGCCATCCCTTCCGGGCGAAGCCCACCCTGGGGGCGAACTCCCCGTCCGGGATGGCCGAAGGTCCGGCTATACGCCGGCGTAGGCGAGAAATCCGCCGTCCACGGGCACCGTGATGCCGGTGACGAATCGCGACGTCGCGTCGTCGACCAGCCACAGCAGCGCGCCGAGCAGATCCTCGGGCTGGCCGAAACGGCGCATCGGCGTGTGCGTGATGATCTTGTGCGCCCGCTCGGTGAGCGAGCCGTCCGGGTTCGTCAGCAGATTGCGGTTCTGCTCCGTCAGGAAGAAGCCCGGCGCGATCGCGTTGACGCGGATGCCGGCCTCGGCAAAATGAACGGCCAGCCACTGCGTGAAATTCTCGATGCCGGCCTTCGCCGCGCTGTAAATCGGCACCTTCGTCATCGGGCTCGGCGCGCTCATCGACGAAATGTTGAGGATGACCCCGCCCCGGCCGATCATCTGCTTCGCGAAATGCTGCGTCGGAATGAGAGATCCGAGGAAGTTCAGGTTGAAGACGAACTCGATCCCCTCGCGGGTCAGGTCGAAGAACGTCGTCACGCCTTCCTTCTCCAGATCCTCCGGCTTGAAAATCTCGTTCGTCGTGATGCCCTGCGGGTGGTTGCCGCCCGCTCCGTTGATCAGGATATCGCACGGGCCCAGCTTCTCCGCGACGACGGCCGCCGCCTCCGCGACGCCGGACGGGTTCACCACGTCGCACGCGACCGCGATCGCCTCGCCGCCCGCCGCGCGGATCGATTCGGCGACCGCCTCGCCCTTCTCCGCCGTCCGGTTCAGGATCGCCACTTTCACGCCCTGCCGGCCGAGCTCCCTGGCCATCGCCGAGCAGAGCACGCCGCTGCCGCCGGTGATGACGGCGACTTTGCCCTTCAGATTCTCGTGGATCGGAAGCATGGTCTCATCCCTTCTTCACACGTTCGAGGGCGTCCCAGACGCCCCACAGGTACATGATGCCGAGCGCGCGGTCATACAGACCGTATCCGGGCCGGCATTTCTCATCCCAGATGTGGCGCCCGTGGTCCGGGCGGGCGTAGCCCGTGAACCCGGTCTCGTGGTAGGCCCGCACGACTTCGGCGATGTCGACGGAGCCGTCGCCCGAGCGGTGCGACGTCTCGATGAAGTCGCCGTTCGGATACACGCGCACGTTGCGGATGTGTGCGAACGGAATGCGCCCCTTGAATTCGCGGATCATGGCCGGGATGTCGTTCTCGGGGTTCGCGCCGAGCGAGCCGCTGCACAGCGTGATGCCGTTGGACGGGCTGTCGACCATGTCCAGCACGCGGCGAATGTTGTCCCGGTTCGTGATGATGCGCGGCAGGCCGAACACCGACCACGGCGGATCGTCCGGGTGGATGGCCATTTTGATGCCGCACTCCTCCGCGACCGGCACAACCGCCTTCAGGAAGTACTCGAGGTTGCGGAACAGATCCTCCTCCGTGATGCTCTGGTACGCCTCGATCGTCGGACCGGCCTTCTTCAGCCGCTCCGGCTCCCAACCGGGCATCGTGAAATCCGGAATTTCGGCGATCTTGCGGATCAGTTCCCGGTAGTCCATGTTTTCGATCCTGACCTTCTCGAAAAAGAGCGCCGTCGACCCGTCCTCCATCTCCTTGAACAGGTCCGTGCGCAGCCAGTCGAACACCGGCATGAAGTTGTAGCAGATCACCTTCACGCCGACTTCGGCCAGGTTCTTGATCGTCTGGATGTAATTCTCGATGTATTGGTCGCGCGACGGCAATCCCATTTTGATGTCCTCGTGGACGTTGACGCTCTCCACCACTTCGATGTGGAAACCGTAGTCGTCCGCGAGCTTCTTGTAGTGGCGGATCTTGTCCATCGGCCACACGTCCCCGGCGGGCACGTCGTGCAGCATCCAGACGATGCCCTCGACGCCGGGGATTTGGCGGATCTGCCTGAGTGTGACCGTGTCGTTGCCTTCGCCGTACCAGCGAAACGTCATCCTCACAGCTTCTCTCTCCCTCTCAAGCGGCGGTTATCGGTTACAACATCCATTATAGCGGTTAGGCCGCCACAAACCCATATAAAATTGTCAGGAATCCTTCCGGATTTGTGATGATTCGCCGCGAAAGGGAAATTCAGGCCCTCATCGACGCCGCGGCCGTGCGGTACGCGACGAGGAACATGAACAGCGCGATCACCGGATGCAGCAGTCCGAGCCCGTCGACGTTGGCCGTGATGTATTGGAGAACAATCATGCCGATCAGCGCGGCCGCGCTCCATTTCAACGAGGCGCCGTATTTGCCCGGGAACGCGAGAATCAGCATCAGGATCGGCAGCCATTCGAGCGCCCGGACGAACAGGACGTGGCTGCGCCAATGCTCCGGATCGAGGAACACCGCCGCCCCGGCCAGCAGCGTCTGGACCGCGATGCAGGCCGTGAGCAGCCAGGCGACGGCGGCGAAGGCGCCCCGGAACACGCGCGTTCTTTTGCCTGTCATGGCGTTGTTCATCTCGTGCATCTTCCTTTCCTCCGTGATGCTCCGATACTAGCAACAAATTGTTGCGAAAATGTGAACGCAGGATGCGAAAATCGTGAAGTTGCGCAAATTTTCCCGCGGCCGTGTACAATGGAGACAATACGGTTGTGAGACGGGCGGGTGAGGTTCGCAGTGGCGCTGACGCTGCTTCTGGTGGATGACGAGGCGAAAATGCTGATTTCATGGCTTCCTATTTTCGCCGGGAAGGCTTCGACGTCATCACCGCGATGACCGGATCCGAAGCGCTCCGGCTCGCGCAATCGGCGAAGCCCGCGGTCGTCGTGCTCGACTGGATGCTGCCGGAGATGAGCGGCATCGACGTCTGCCGCGAGCTGCGCCGGACGAGCCGGGCGGGCATCGTCATGGTGACGGCGCGGGCCGACGAGACGGACAAGATCATCGGCCTGGAGGTCGGCGCCGACGATTACGTGACGAAGCCGTTCTCGCTGCGCGAGCTGCACGCCCGCATCCGCTCGCTGATCCGGCGGCTGGAAGGCCGCGAGCCGGAGGACAGGCCGCTTGAGCGGGGCGATCTGACGATCTCGGAGGCGCAGATGCGCGTCTGGAAGCGCGGGGCCGAAATCGCCCTCACGCCGACCGAATTCCGGCTGCTGGCCACGCTGGCCGCCAGGCCGGGCATCGTCGACAGCCGGCTTCAGCTGCTGCAGGCTGCGATGGACGACGATTATCTCAACGACGAGCGGACCGTCGACGCCCATATCAGCAAGCTCAGGAAGAAGATCGAAGACGATCCGTCGAAGCCCGCGTATATCCAGACCGTATACGGCTTCGGCTACCGGTTCGGTGGCGGCGCATGACGATCCGGAGACGACTGTTCCTCGCCATGGCCGGGCTGATCGCGCTGATGGGGCTCGTGTTCGCCGGCGCGACGATCGTCGTCGTGCGCGCCGTGATCATCCATATCCCGGTCGCGGACCGGAGCGATGAAATGCGGGAAATCGCGGAACTGGCGGGGGAGTTGTTCGCGGAGCGCGGCGGCTCGTGGGACGGCGTGCCCCGCGACGAACGGCTGGCGGCGCTCATCGGCCGGCAACGCGACGCAAGCGTGCTGCTGGTGGCGGCGGACGGGAGCATCGTGCTGCATGCCGGCGATGAGAGCGCGGAGGCGATCCGGCGGCTCGGCCAGCGCGAGCGGATCGCGCGGGACGGCGCAAACGTCGCCGTTCTTTACTACCATGATGAAGAGGCCGCCCGGCTGAAGATCATCCAGCGCGGCGCCGGCGATTCGGTGACGTTCCTGCTGCACGCGGCCGTCATCGTCGTCGGCCTGGCCGCGCTGATGGCGGCATGGCGAATGTCCCGCCGGCTGACGTCGCCGATCCACGCGCTCATGCCGGCGATCGAGCGGCTGGGCGCCGGCGAGCTCGGCGTGCAGGCGCCGGCGGTCGGCCGGGACGAACTCGGCCGGCTGGCGGCGGCCTTCAACGCCATGTCGACGCAGCTTCTGCGGTACGAGACGGCGCGGCGAAACCAGACGGCCGATATCGCGCACGAGCTGCGCACGCCGCTCGCGATCATGCGGGGGCAGCTCGAAGAGCTGCAGCAGCGCGGAGAGCCGGTGCGCCCCGAGACGCTGCTTCCGATCCAGGACGAACTGATCCGCCTCACCCGGCTGGTCGACGATCTGCATCAGTTGTCGCTGGCCGAAGCGAACCGGCTGCGCCTGGACCGGAGGCGCGTCGATCTCGGGGCGCTGCTCGGCCGGATCGCGGAGCGGGCCGGGGTGGAAGCCGCTGCGCGCGGCGTCCGGATCCGGCTGGCGGCGGCTCCGGACCTGCCGGAAGCCGATGTCGACCCGCACCGGATGACACAGGTATTCCTGAACATCATCATGAACGCCGTGCGCCATTCGCCGGAAGGCGGCGCGGTGACGGTCGACATGCGGGCGGAACCGCCCGGCGAAAGCGGCGCCGGCGGGGATGCCGCGATGCTGCGCGTCACCGTCGCGGACGAGGGTCCCGGCATCGCGCCGGAGCATCTGCCGCACATTTTCGACCGGTTCTGGCGCGCGGACGACGACCGGTCGCGCGGCACGGGCGGCATGGGGCTCGGCCTCTCGATCGCGAAGGCGTTCGTGCTGGCGCACGGCGGCACGATCGAAGCCGCGAGCAACGCCGGCGCGGGCGCCCGCTTCATCGTGCGCGTCCCGGCCTGGACCGGCGACAGCGTGTCAACTCATATAAAAATGTTACCGAAGGGCAATGGATCACTCACGTAATTTTGTTACCCAGTGGGGCTGTTATACAGCCTCCACGGGTTCTGCTGTGTCGGTGGAGGACGGCACAGGGCGGGA